>Ga0315309_1001054_pt1 | contig 16634 bp, 19 predicted proteins | sample TDP4_MG_FD_203080 | JGI IMG/M metagenome (GOLD analysis project Ga0315309, IMG submission 203080) | Freshwater sediment microbial communities from Lake Towuti, South Sulawesi, Indonesia - TDP4 | ecosystem: Environmental > Aquatic > Freshwater > Lake > Sediment | place: Indonesia: South Sulawesi... | reverse complement strand
TCAATTTTCTGGCTTGAGAAACGAGGACTGGACACAATACTTGCCGTCAGGAAGATTGCTAAGAAACTAAGAGTTAGCGAGAAAAGATTCTCATTTGCCGGTATGAAGGACAGAAACGCATTGACGTTACAGCAGGTGAGTGCTTGGAATATCCCACCTGAAAGGCTAAAGGAGATCAGTCTCAACAAAATCCGAATCAAGGAAGTATTCTTCTCTCATGATCCCATAAAGATTGGAAGCCACTGGGGTAATCAATTCCAGATAGTGGTAAGAAAGGTACTCTTGCCGATCAAGGAGACAGAATATCGTCTTCAAAACACGCTAGAGGAAACAAGAACGCTCGGCGGGATACCAAACTACTTCGGTCACCAACGCTTTGGATTAATGCGGCCAGTAACACATCTCGTCGGCTTGGAAATGCTCAAGGGCAATCTAAAGGACGCAGCCATGGTTTTTCTCTCCAAGATCTCTCCATATGAGAAGGATGAGGTCAGCACAGCAAGGGCAGAACTCTCGGCAAACAGGGACTTCAAAGCAGCGGTCAAGAACTTTCCAGATCAACTTACATATGAATTAGCGATGCTTCGTAGGTTGTCTTCATACCCAGATGATTTCGTTAACGCATTCAAGGCTCTACCCAGGAGACTGCTACAGATGTTTGTACATGCGACTCAAGCATGGCTATTCAACAAATTCATAAGTAGGCGACTCAAAAGGGACATATATCTTAACCAATGTCTGGACGGTGACTTGGTTGCACCCTTGGATCACAATGGGCTGATGACTAAAGAGTTGATCAAGGTCGATGACACTAACATCGATATGCTGAATGAACATGTAAGAAGCGGTAGAGCAGTCGTGGTTTACCCGGTTCCTGGTTTCGATATGACCTTGCCCAAAGGAGTAATGTACGTGATAGTCAGGGAAGTTATGGATCAAGAGGGCCTGATCCCAAGAAGCTTTTGGGTGAATAAGATGCCTGAAATCAGCTCAACCGGCGCATTTAGACCGATAATCATAATATCTAAATACTTCAAGGTAACACCGTCTTCTTCAAACACTAAGAATGAGTCTAAAGCAACATTTGAATTCTCACTTCCACGGGGAAGTTATGCTACAGTAGTTCTCAGAGAATTCATGAAGAACGAAGACCCACTGGCAGCAGGCTATTGAAACAGAGACATTGCGGAAGCTATTAGTTACTGTATTATGAATTGATGAGAACAGTGTGGGCTGATCCTATGATGTTTGATGAGATGAATGACCTCAGAAGGACGCACTTCTCAAAAACAGTGACTCCTTCTTTGCACGGGTCTGAAGTTGTCGTCGCAGGTCATATCAATCGAGTCAGAGATATAGGTAGAGTCAAGTTCATTGAACTTCGTGATAGTGACGGCTACCTACAGATCACCGCATCGGCTGACAAAATAAGTAAACAAGTAATGGATGAGGTCAAGAAACTAGGCAATGAGTTTGTGATAATGGTCAAAGGCACGGTCTATGCAAATCCTAAGGCTCCCCATGGCGTAGAAGTAGTTCCCTCAATTCTAAAGATCCTTAATTCGGCTGAATACCCACTACCACTAGACCCAACAGGTGTAGTCCCAGCCGACATTGACACACGACTCAATGCAAGGGTCTTGGATGTGAGACGTCCTAAACCTCATGCAATCTTCAAAATTCAGCATGTTGCTCTACAATCAATTCGCCACTTCCTGTCCTCCAGAGGGTTCATTGAAATAGATACCCCAAAGCTAATAATCAGTGCAACAGAGGGAGGCACACAGCTTTTCTCTGTCCAATACTTTGATAAGATATGCTACCTGAGGCAATCGGCACAACTCTACAAGGAGCAACTGTCAAGCTCATTCGACAGGGTTTTCGAAATAGGACCAGTCTTTAGAGCCGAAGAACACAATACCACCAGACACCTTAACGAATTAACTCAAATTGATATCGAATCAGCATTCATGGATTATGAAGATGTCATGAAGATACTGGAAGAATTGATTACTGAGTGCCTAGACGAAATAGCTGGGAGCTGCTCTGAAGAACTAGCGGCACTTGAAAAACATATCAAGATGCCAAGCACACCATTCAGAAGAGTGACATATACCGAACTGATAGAAGAGTTGAAATCGAACGAAATAGCTATAGAATGGGGCCAAGATTTCGAGCTTCATCACCTTAAGGCTCTTAGCCAGAAATTCCCAGAGTTCTTCTTCATTAAAGACTGGCCAACCAAGTTGAAGCCATTCTACATCAGACCGAAGTCTAGTGAACCAACTGTAAGTGAATCATTCGACTTACAGTATGGTTGGCTTGAGGTTGCGAGTGGTGGGACTAGGGTTCACAACAAAGAGTTGTTGATAAGTAGGCTGAGAGAACAGGGATTAAACCCTGAGCAATTTAGGGATCACCTGCAAGCATTCGAGGTCGGCATGCCCCCACACAGTGGTTGGGCTGTCGGGCTCGCAAGACTCATGATGGCGACAACTGGGACTGACAACATCAGAGAATGCGTCTTTTACCCACGGGACAGAGCTAGGCTGACCCCCTGAGAGTACCATATCCCTGAGAATAGTGCCAAGGATTCTACTTGGAAAGTTCGCGTTTCTTGATCCTGAGGTCTGCTCGGTGGCAATTACGGCACCTTTTAGCTGATATAGGGTTCTTTGACCCACAATATCGACATATCTTAAAATATAGCAGGTGTTGTGCTGCAAGTCTTCTCTTTTCAGGATCACCTATTGGCAACATTGATCACCTAAGGAGTAAATGACCCGTCAGTACCCACTTTTGGGAGAGGCTAAGAAGGAATATAGCACATTATAAGAGTTTCGCTATTCTCCAATTAGTTCGGCGACCTCAGATGGCTTACTGGCGACACCCACGCCAGCATCTCTCAGTGCGTTGATTTTAGATTCTGCTGTTCCTGAACTCCCAGTGATGATCGCGCCAGCGTGCCCCATCCTCTTACCAGAAGGAGCCGTTTTCCCTGCTATGAATGCAACAACTTGCTTCTTGAATTTCGTTTCAGATATGTATTTGGCTGTTCTCTCTTCAGCATCTCCACCTATTTCCCCGATGATTGCCACGCTCTTAGTTTCATCATCATCTTTGAACATTTCCATTACTTCAGTGAAATCCATTCCGGTTACGGGGTCACCACCTATTCCTAGGCACGTTGACTGTCCGATCCCAGATTTAGTCAGATTTGCGGCAATCTCATAGGTTAGAGTCCCAGATCTACTGATGATCCCAACATTTCCCCTCTTGAATACATGCCCAGGCATTATTCCCAGTTTACATTCACTTGGAGTGATAACTCCAGGTGTATTGGGACCAATTATTTTTGTCCTCTTCTCACTAGCCACTCTGGCGATTACAAGCTCATCATGAAGAGGGATCCCCTCGGTTATTATTACGATAGGGTTTAACTTAGCGTCCATGGCTTCCAAAGCAGCATCTTTTGCAGATGGGGCCGGAACAAAGATGATGGAAGCATTGGCATCGTGTTCATCCAAGGCTTCACGGACTGAATCGTAGACAGGTATCCCTTCAATGGTTTCTCCCCCTCTTCCCGGCGTGGATCCAGCAACAATCTTTGTCCCATACTCAAGCATTAGCTTTGTGTGGAAAACACCTTGGCGACCAGTTATTCCTTGAACGATTGCTTTCGTTTCCTTGCTAACAAGTATAGCCATAAGTTACGTTCACCTCATCTGCCCTTATTGTCACTGGGACACTTCTACCGCCTTTTTGGCCGCGCCTTCCATGGTATCCAGAACCTCTATTTCCGCTTCATTGAGGATCTTCTTCCCTTCAGCTTCGTTGGTTCCGACCATTCTTACTACTAGTGGTATGTTGATTCCAATGCTGTTCCTTGCCTCAATTATTCCGCGAGCCATATCGTCGCAACGGGTTATCCCACCAAGTATGTTGATCAAAATGACTTTACCATTTGGATGGGAGCCCACTATTTTGAGTGCTTTTATCATTCTTTCAGAGCTAGCCCCGCCCCCGACATCGAGGAAGTTTGCTGGTTTCCCCCCAAATAGATCGACCATGTCAAGAGTTGCCATGACGAGCCCAGCCCCATTACCTATTATTGATACTTCTCCGTCAAGCTCAACGTAAGACATACCAGCTTCCCTTGCTTCCATCTCACGTTTGTTCAACTCACCAACGGTAGCAACTCTTGACTCAAGGTCCTTGTGGCGGAAGATGGCGTTATCATCTATGATCAATCGAGCATCTGCCGCGGTAAAGACACCCTCACTCGTCTTAACAAACGGATTGCTCTCAACAAGTTCTGCATCAAATTCATGCATTATCTCCCAGAGTTTCATGATCGCGTTCGAGATCTCAGCTAATTCATTGCCAGCAAATCCAACATCCTTCGCAATTAATCGTGCCTCGAATTCACACATACCCAATACTGGGTCAACATATCTTCGAACGATCTTTTCTGGGGAATCTCTCGCCACCTCTTCTATGTCCATTCCGCCTATTGAGCTGGCGAGGACCACTGGGCTTCGTTTTGAGCGATCTATCGTTATACCGAAGTAGTATTCGTGTTCTATCTTGAGCTTCTCTTCAACTAAGACACCACTAACGTTCAATCCTTGGATCTTTGTGCCTAGCATCAGCCGCGCTAGCTCTTCTGCTTCGTTTGGAGTGTTAGCGAACCTAATTCCTCCCGCTTTGCCTCTCCCCCCCACTAATACTTGTGCTTTCAGCGCTACAGGGCAACCTATCTCCCTAGCTAACCTCTTAGCTTCCGCGGGCTTTGTTGTGTATCCTCTCTTAGGAACTCGTATTCCATGTTTTTCGAAAACGGATTTTGCTTCATACTCAAAGAACCTCATGGGGTGCTTCTCTCCTACCTCAGAACCAGACAAGGAAGATCTCTATGTTCAGAACTGCACACCGTCACCTCATGTGCATCACTCTGCGAATGTCGGTAACTTATTACCTTTTTGGGTCTATTAAATTTAGGCTCATGATACATTGTGGATGTCCGCTAACTTTATAAACAAAGCAATTATTAACCAAACCCATCAACAGTATATGCACAGTTGTGCCTTAGTTGCAACGATTGCCAGAGAAAAAGGGAATAAAAGGTGAGTATCGGAAAATGCCAGAAAGATCTAGGTCTGAGGAAAACACTGTTTTCGTTGGAACCAAGCCCCCAATGAACTATGTTCTCGCTGCCATAACGTTGTTCCATGACAATGCAAAGCAGGTCAGTATAAAGGCGCGAGGACGGGCGATAAGTCGTGCGGTGGATGTAGCTGAGATAGTTCGCAATAGGTTCATGTCGGACGTTAAAGTCAAGGACATCGTGATTGGAACAGAGCAGATAACTGCGGAGCAAGGTAACAAGATCAGCGTCAGCACGATTGAAATAACAATTATCAAGGACTAAGCCAAGACAACTCCTATCCCCGACTCTACATCCCCTTTCTTTTTTGACCATTCTATAGATGCTTGTCTTTTAGTAAAGTTTTTATTTAGGGGTATTTATCCCGTATTCAGTTTACGAGCAGCTGAAAAGACTGTCTGAGATGTATGACCCAAAATGAAGATGCCGATATGTACCATTGATATTAGGAGTGGCTTCCTGTGCAACAGATGCCAAGATAAGTTGGATAAAGGTTTGATTACTCAGTTGGACATAGATATTGCTAAAGAACTTCTTTCGCTCGAAGATAAGTTTCCTGGTCTAAAGGAAGTTGAGTTTAGAAGAGCGGTCGACGCTGGATCGTTGGTAATCATAATTGTTGGACGTGGAAACTCGTCCGAAGTATTTGGGTCAAAGAGTAGGGTTGTCAAGGAACTCGAGAAAAGGTTCAACAAGAAATTCCGGGTACTAGAAGAGAATTCCAACATAAGAAGAACCATTGAGGATATGGTGACCCCAGCAGCATTGCTTGGAATAAACACTCTTTGGCTTCCTGATGGAAGCCTAGAAAAGAAGGTGAGACTGAGTCTGAGCGACTCAAAGAAGTTGCCTGCTGATACCCAAGTAATAGAAGAAACCATCAAAGCGCTGACTGGTGAGAAGATTAGGATAGTATTCGAGTGACAATCTTATCTGCAAAACATGTCCATGAAATCATCGTAGACGATAGCGCCATGAGCCTGCAACTACTGAGTCTTACTGGGAGGATATTAAAGAAAAACAGTGGTGTGGTGGGGCGGGTGATCTAGCCTGGTTATGATGCCACGCTCACACGATGAAGACGAAGAGGAGCAGACCGTGGTCGGACATGCCACTTGAGCATGTTCAACGACTGTCGAGAGTTCGAATCTCTCCCCGCCCACCAAACCTCTCGCATAACGTTGGTTGATATTCATCTCTGGCTAATGTCTTATAATCCGCTTGGAGGTAGAATAGAATGCCAAGAGAACTCACTGAGAAAGAAACTGAGAAGTTTGTGGAGTTATCAAAGGAAGCTCAGGAATGTAGGGTTAAGCGTGTTGGAGACATGGTTAAACTGAAGTTGAGAACCAGTCGGTATCTATATACTTTGAAAGTCAAACCTGAAGTGGCCGAAGAAATTGCGAAGAAACTTGACTGTCCTGTCACAGAGAGCTAAGGGTGACTGTTTATCCTAGCTGTGAAACATCTCCCTTTCTTCCCCATTCTAAAGAGAGAGTATTATGAATACCACTATTGGAATTGCTCCAATCAGACTGGTCAATGGGAGACCTGGTAGAAATTCTCTCTTCTTGAGAAGTTGAAGTGTAAGTACTGATCCTATGAATATGCCAATCATTGAAGACGCGCAGGCGATTAGTCCAAACTGCGTTTCAGCAAGAGAAATCAACATCGAGTAAATTCCAAGATCACCAAGCCCTATTTCCCAGTCGCTTGAGACATAACTCAGACCAGGAACTAGTTCCTCCGTTTCTTTAGACACTTTCACGATCTCTTTTATTGGTCCACTTCTAACTGAATACACGTCATAAATTGATATCCCTGTCACCATGAGCAGACCTGTCCACAATGGTAGAGCTGTTCCAAGCAATGTCCCTATTCCGCCTCCATACAATACGGCTACAACGTTCTTTAGCTTCTGAGAGACTCTGGCGCTCAGTATTACGAAAACAAAGATAATGTTCAGAACGAGGCTTAAGGGAACTGCAACGGCAAAGGCTAGATCCCCTCGAACCCAGTCGAAACCTATCAGAATAGCACTCGCTAGGATCAGTGAGAATATTGTGAAGCCCGCCAAGAGAAAGCCTGCCCCAATGAATAGTTTCAAGAAAAGTCTTCTCCGTTTCTTCAATATTATCAACAGTATTAGTCCCCCTATGAGCGGTAAGATGGAGAGAATTATGGCATTAACAGCGGCCGCAGCAATCCCACCCTGTGATTCAGGGATGAACTCAATTGGCGTTATGTAAATGGCATTTATCGTCAAGAAGGTGAAGATCGCCGAAAATATGATTGAGGTGGCTATTGGCGCCAAGAATGATGTCGAATGGTCTGCGCGCCTTTTCTTCCTAGATGAGGTTTGTGATAATGGAGTACTCAGACTGACCACCCCTTTCTAGCAACATGTCCTAATACTACCTAGTTTTAAATTAACGTTACGCTGATCAATATAATACTATAAGGGGGTATTCTACTAATGGGAAAACTCTCCGCAAAAAGATTGCTCAAGACGCAGATCCTTGATAATCAGGGGGAAAGGATCGGCAGACTGAAGGATGTTATCGTCGAAATAGGAACGGGAAGCATCGTTTCACTAGTAATCGACAAGGTAGATCCAAAGGTGGCTTCTGAGGTTACTGAGAAACTGTCTACAGGTGAGTCGGTCGTTCCTATTTCGGTGGTGAGGTTTGACGAAGGCTCTGTAACCGTGGATAGAAGAAAGCTTAAGCTTCTGTCCTTAAAGAAAGGTTTAAAGAAGAAGATCATTCTAGCCAAGGATTCTGGCAATAGAACAGATGTCTAGAAGCTTGATCACTGTAACTCACAGCAATCTCCGTTTCTTGGAGCAACAGCGGGAATTCCTAACTCGTTGTTGATTCTTTCAGCTAGGGATGTACAGCTCACTTCCTCTCCATGGACGACGTAGACCTTGGTCGACGTGTTCAATCTCTTTAGGACCCCCCAGAGCTCTGATTTTCCACAATGACTGGAGAAGTCAAAGAACCTTACCTTGGACCTTGCTTTTCTTTTCTCTCCGTTGTCAGATACATATGCTCCTGTCTCAATGAGAGTCCTACCAGTTGTGCCAGGTATCTGGAAACTAACTAGGAAGATGCTATTCTTGGGGTCTTGCGAAAGGGAGTTCAAGTAACCCACAGCGGCCCCACCTTCGAGCATGCCTGCAGACGCGATTATTATGCCTGGATTCGACATCGCTCTCTCCTTGTCTCTCTTGCCGTGAACCCAGAGTGCTTTCTCTAGAGCTCGACGGAGAAGAGAATAGTCTCTGACGAAGCTGGGGTTTCTTAGGAATATCTTGCTCGCAGCCCTAACCATGCCATCGATGGTAATCGAGTAGTCAACACCATACTTCTCTAGAACGCAGAGGATCTCCTGCGCCCTTGCCACAGCGAAAGCCGGAATCAGGACTATCCCTCCGTCTCCTTCTATTGTTTCTTTAATGGCGTCGACGAATTCCTTCTCAGTGTCTTTTCGCTTTGGGTGATCTTGAAGGGCATATGTTGCCTCGATAACCATAGCGTCCACTGATGAAACGTCAATCTTGGCCCCCTCGAGGAGTCGGGTTTCAACAGTATTTATGTCACCAGTCACGAAAATTCTCTTACGCTCGGTTTCGATAAGGGTAGATATGCTTCCAGGAATATGACCGGCGTCCATGAAATTGAGTGATAGATTATCGCTCAGTTTGACCTGTTCCCCAATATTAACAGGCTGACTTCTTTTGACCATTCTAGTTAATTCATTTTCCTCAAATGGGAGCAATTCTCCACTCAATTTCAACTCATCTGATATGAGGAGTTCAGTTAGTCCAATTGTCATCCGGGTAGTGTATAACCTCACGTTCCCTGAGACATAAAGCAATGGTACTGCACCAGAATGATCGAGATGAGAGTGAGTAAGTACTACGGCTGATAACTCGCGAGGCGAGCACGGCAGCGGAAAATGGGGGGTTCCACTCATGTAAACCCCATAATCAACTAAGACTGACCTACTATTTGACTTCAATAGAACAGCAGATCCGCCTATTGTGCGACATCCACCCAAGAATTGTAACAGCGTTATCAGAGAACCCCCTAACTTGAACAGTGCGTAAACTCCGTTGATGTCTGAATTGCTTCGAATACGACTTGAGAAGCGCGGTCTTCACTCAGAGAATTAAACCTTACCACAACCTTAAATAAACGTTTCCAAGTCTTCCATTCTTGAAAGAAAGTGAGATAAAGTCGATCTAATAATATCTTGGGTATAGGGAATAACTGAAGAGATCCAGCAGCAATCTGGCAGGTGACTCCGAATTGGCTGTTAGGATAGTTATCGATGATGAGGAAAAGATCGAGGGTTGTTGCTTCGTGACAGGTTTCCATGGAGTAGGGTTAACAGGATATATTACAGTAAATCACTTGGTGAAATCACTCCATGCCCGTCCCATAGGTTATGTCGAAACCCAACAGCAACCTGCATTGATTTCATTTTCAGATGAGAGAATATCATTTCCGTTCGAGTTCTTCAGACATGGCGACATCGTGATTCTCTTTCCAAGGTTTCAGCCCAAGCGTTCTGAGGTAAGGGAATTCACCCACGAAATAATAAACTGGATCGTCGAGAACAAGTTTAAGGAAGCCATACTGATTGGCGGGTTAGACAATCGATTCAAACAAGGAAATGAAGTCATGCGCTGTGTACCAACAAGAGCTTCGCTTGAAAGAGCTAAGAGTCTAAACGTCCCGCTACTAGAAGAGGCGCTTTTTGTGACTGGACCCCTCGCCTTAATGTTAGCATATTCTGAGATGAAGGGCTTCCCCGCGATTGCCTTCCTACCTTACTCAGAGAGAGGGAGACCAGACCCTAGGGCTGCAGCATTAGCGATAAAACAAATCAACACCTTGTTCAACTTGACCGTCGATGTTTTTGAACTAATCAACGATGCCAAGCGGATAGAGGACGAGGTCACAAAGATAATAGATGGTCAGAAGGAAAAGGTTGGTCTAGATTCCCAGACAATGTACACATAAAGCATTTTCATTCGGTAACTCATTCTTCAAATGAATTGCTTTTCCTTCACGTCGCACATGATTTTTTACGCTGCTCTACACCCTCTGAAGTATCTGAAAACATTTATGAGAATGCAGATTTAATGAAGCTACTTGTGCACCTTCAATTAGGAGAGAGGTGAACAATTGTGGGTGAATATGCCGTAAAAGACATCAACCTAGCAAGCGAGGGACAGAGAAAGATAGAATGGGCAGAGTCTCATATGCCTGTTTTGGTGAGGATACGTGAACGATTCCAGAAGGAGAGACCCTTGACTAACACGAAGGTATCTGCTTGTCTTCATGTGACCAAGGAAACGGCAGTATTGGTCAGGACACTCAGTGCAGGTGGAGCTGAAGTCGCACTATGCGCATCGAACCCCCTATCTACACAGGATGACGTCGCAGCGCAACTAGCCAAGGAGGGCGCCAAAGTATATGCCTGGAGAGGCCAAAACAAGGACGAGTACTACGACTGTGTTAACAAGGTGCTTGATTACACTCCCAATATTACACTGGATGATGGGGCTGATCTAATCACAACTATTCACACTAAGCGAACGACATTGCTCAATGGGGTCATAGGCGGATGTGAAGAAACCACCACAGGAGTCATCCGGTTAAGGGCGATGGCAAAACAGCAAATTCTCAAGTATCCTGTTATAGCTATCAACGACGCTCAAACAAAGTGGTTCTTTGACAACAGGTATGGAACTGGACAAAGCACAGTAGACGGGATATTGCGATCAACCACAGTTCTCTTAGCCGGGACGAAAGCCGTTGTTGCAGGATATGGATGGTGCGGCAGAGGAATTGCTACCCGTCTAAGAGGCATGGGGTGCAGAGTAATCGTCTCTGAAGTTAGCCCGCTGAAGGCTCTTGAAGCTGTGATGGATGGGTTTGACGTCATGCCTATGGCGGATGCGGCGAAGCAAGCTAAGATCTTCATAACCGCTAGCGGAGATAAGAAAGTGATAACAAGGAAACACATTGAGTCAATGCAGGACGGAGCGGTACTCGCCAACGCTGGGCACTTCAACGTCGAAATCTGGATTCCAGACCTGGAGGGAGTCTCCATCCGCAAGAGACAGATGAGAGAAAACGTTGAAGAGTACATGTTGAAAGATGGACGACGAATATACTTGTTAGCTGAAGGGCGCCTTGTTAACTTGGCGGCGGCTGAGGGGCACCCCAGCGAGGTTATGGACATGAGTTTCTCAAACCAAGCCCTTTCAGCTGAGTATCTGAGCCAGCACGGTAAAACGTTAAAACCAGATGTTTACCTTGTACCCGCAGACATAGACAACCTCGTAGCAGAACTAAAACTAGAATCAATGGGAATCAAGATAGACAAACTAACAGATGAGCAGAGGATGTACCTGACCGGCTGGGGTGAGGGGACTTAGGCTTCTTCGTTTCACCCCATCGCGGTAAAACTCCGAGCCAATTCCATTCTCCCCATTCATTGCGACCCATCGGTGAAAACTTAGCATGAAAAGCCGGACTAGTCGCAACGGGGAAGCCCAGAAAGACGTGGCTAGAAGGATCTATATAACTGACATATTATCGTATGATGAGAACCGATCGCGTGGATTTAATGTAGAACGATTCGGGAAAGTTAAAGTCTTTGGAACCGCGCTGGACAAGAAACTTTTCCGAAGTGATACGAAAGTCGATTACGCGTTCGTTTCAATCGACGACGTCACTGCATCTGCGATAAGGTTGAAAGTTTGGGGCGCGGATTCAGCTCTGCTTGATGAGGCGGAGCTGGGGATCATTATCGATGTCGTAGGTAGAGTGAGGTACGGAAAGGTGTGGTTTACATTGTCCCCGAAATAGTATAAAGAGAATCAACGATCCCAACTGGGAGATCGTGAGGGAACTTGAAATAATTGAAGCCTATCTAAAAGAGGGTAAAGCAGGACTAAGGAGCGTTGACCCAACGGCTCATCGTATCTCAGATTTGAAGTCAGAGATAACTGAGACAGTGGGTAGAATAGGGGGTAATACTGAAATCCAGTGTATTGAGCTTCTTTCATATATCAAGCATTTCAGTGAGGATGAAGTTAAAAAGGGTTTGAGAGAATTACTAAGTGAACAGTCAATCTTTGAACTAAGGCTAGGTCGCCACAAAGCATGATCTAATGAGATTGGAGGTGTCTTACGGCTTGGGTGAGTATGATTACGGGTACCTGCTAGACAGAGCAAGATCCTCAGTTCCTGAGAAACTGTTCGACAAGGATAGGTTCAATATCCCGCGCGTATCAACGTTTACGGAAGGGAACAAGACATTCATTCTCAACTTCAAGGAGATCTGTGATGTGTTAAACCGTGAGCCCAGCCAGTTGATGAAGTTCTTACTCCGTGAACTTGCAACATCGGGCTTGGTTCAGGGAAACAGAGCCATTTTCCAAGGTAGCTTCCCTGACAATAGCTTAGATGATCTCGTCAGAAGGTATACCAAGGAGTACGTGTTATGTCCGTTGTGCGGTCAGCCTGATACAGTACTAAAGAAGGAAGGAAGGGTAACCATCCTTACATGTGAGGCTTGCGGAGCTAGGAACCCTGTGAAAGGTATATGATCAGCGAGTACACTGGACCCAGCTGAGGGAAAGTAATGGACGTCTATGTTCGGAAGTTCAATTCGCAGGGTGAAACTGTTGTAGCTGTCTGCGACTGTGAACTTCTGGGAAAGCGTTTTCAAGAGGGGAAGCTAGGTCTGGATGTTAAGAGAGAATTCTACGAAGGATCCTTGGCTAGTGTCGAAGATGCCTTGAAAGTCATAGAAACATCCACCATAGCAAATATCGTTGGAGAAAAAATAATATCAAAGGCAATCAAGGCTGGTCTAATATGTGAGGAGAGCGTCATAAGAATCTCCGGGGTTCCTCATGCGCAGATGATCGTAGTCTGATATAACGATTTCACTTCCTGCAATCACTATGTCCATTTATGTCCCGTGGTTTTTTGTCGCAGGTGGATTATGTATGACTAAACGAAAGCAATTCTGCATCATCTGTGGCTGTGAGGAGACCCCAGCGAAGGAATTGAAAGATGGTTTCTGCCCGAAGTGTTTAGCCGCTGAAAAAGAAGTCAAGATACATACGATTCCAACGATTAGGGTTTGCAAGGTGTGTGGAAGCCTTGAAGAAAGAGGCAAATGGGTCTCCCCAAGTTCTAATCGATTGGAAGAAGATCTCTTGGTGGTGCTCAAAGCAACTCCGGACAGATTCATTGAGTTAGATGAAGATAGCATTTTGGAAGTGACGATTCCGAGAATGCCTTCATCGATAAGTTCAAGCAGCATACTGGTACCTATAATTGTGAAGTCTCAGACCACGAATCAGGAACGTTCCCGTTCATTTAAGGAATTGAACACATCAGTGAGGCTAATACCCACAATATGTCCGAACTGTAGCCTCGTGAAACGTCAGTACTACGAGGCAACGTTGCAGATTAGAGCTATTGACGGAAAGATGCTTCAAAATGAGAAAGAGATCCTGCTAAACCGAATCAATTCATTAGTTGACAAGATTGCAGGAAAACACAAGCAAGCATTTGTATCAAGGTTTGAAGATGAACCTGGAGGCTTTGACTTGTACCTCGGGTCGTCCCAGCTTGCGCACTCGATAGCCTCAAGGCTTAGGAGTAAGAAGGGTGTACTTGCAAAGGAAGCTTTCAAAGTGGGCAAACTCGACAAGTCGACTGGTAAGAAAAAGGGCAAGGTAACAATCTTAATAAGGCTACCTAAAACAGTAATAGAGGAGTTACCAGAAAAAGAGCTCTAACGCTCGCGTTCATGCGAAGAATTAAAACCGATGATCAACCAGATCTCTCTACCATGATTGCATCTCTGGTGCAGAGATATCAAGGTTGGGAGAGATAATATTGCCAAAGAAAAAGAAAAAGAGAGGGCTTCAAGAGGTTACCTACGAAACCCAAATAAAGCAGACCCGAATACCCGCGAAAGGTGAGGTCTTAGGGATAGTCACCAAACAACTTGGCTTCGACAGAGTTATGGTTAAGTGCGTTGACGGCTACACACGCTTGTGCAGAATCCCTGGGCGCATGAAAAAGAGAGTGTGGCTACGTGATTGGGACGTTGTATTGGTTGTTCCATGGGACTTTCAATACAAAGAACGTGCCGACGTCGTATGGCGATATACAGCAGCTCAAGCTGAGTGGCTCAAAAGCAGGGGCTATCTGAAAATGTAAGCCACTTCAGCGCCTATGATGTTTGCTCAAGATGATTTTTTGCTCTCGTGTCTAGTAATCTGATTCATGGTGAACCAAGTTTGGCGGATGATACTTTGGAGAAGCTTGAACAGAGGAGAATAGATTCTCATAAATTCAGGCTGAAGCGAACCGACGATCTCAAGAGTATCGAGGGAGTAATAGATCAATCGACTTTGTTCACGTTGAATAGCTTGATGAATAAGGGTTTGTTTAAAGTCATCCACGGAGTAGTAGCCACGGGGAAGGAAGCAAACGTCTATTGGGCTGAAAACACTGATGGTCAAAGCTTTGCCCTGAAGATATATCGTACTTCGACGGCCGATTTTAAACATATGCGGGAGTATGTCGTCGGCGACCCTAGGTTCAAGAGGATCAGGCGTGGAATCCGTTCAATAGTATTCATCTGGGCCGAAAAAGAATTCAAGAATCTTAAAATAGCTACCGAAGTTGGAGTGCGAGTCCCAAAGCCAATCGCCGTAGAGAAGAACGTACTTGTCATGGACTTCGTTGGCGAAAACGGCGTACCAGCTCCCAGACTGAAGGATAGCCCACCCAAGAGTCCTTCAACAACTTTCAAAACGGTTCTTCGTTATGTGAAACTACTTTACAGCAAAGGCGAGATTGTCCATGCCGATCTTAGTGAATACAATATTCTCATGCGGAAGGGTCCAGTTATAATAGATATCTCACAGGCTGTACACGTCTCTCATCCTCTTTCCAAAGAGTACCTAAAGAGAGACCTCGAGAATGTCGTGAAATACTTCTCCTCACTGGGTGTCTCCTCCGAAGGTGTTCCGAGCATATACGAAGCTATTACGGGAGAGCAATGCCCGCTACGATCAAACACCAAGATTTAGCCCAAGGAGGGAACTTGAGACGCAGGCAAGGGAAGTGGTGAAGGTGCCTCAGGCAAGACTGGGGGCGGCTATAGGAAAAGATGGCGAAGTCAAAAGGAAGATAGAAGAAGCAACAAAGACAAGAATATCTATAGACAGCGCAGACGGGAATGTTACAATCGAGGCTACTGAGGCTACCGATGACCCAGTAGCCGTTTGGAGAGCACGAGATGCTATAGTAGCAGTGGCAAGAGGGTTCAGCCCGAAAAAGGCATTCAGACTGCTTGATGAGGAAGAAACCATAGAAGTGATAGATTTAACGGACTTCGTCGGTCGGTCTGAGAATGCTCTGAAGAGAATAAGGGGAAGATTGATAGGAATGAACGGAAAAACACGGCGTATCATGGAAGAACTAACTGGAACCAATGTGTCTGTATATGGAAGGACTGTGAGCATAATTGGAGAATTTGATCAATTGAGAATTGCCAACGAAGCCATTATGATGCTTATCAAAGGTGCTCAGCATAGAACAGTGTATAGGTTCTTGCACAGGAAAGGTAAGGAACTCAAAGAAGCCAGACTCGGGCTGTGGAAGCCGATCGTCGAAAAAAAGGGAGAATAGTATGATACTGCGTCCGCTCGAAATAGCCGCCAGTTGTTATCTCTTACCCAATCCCATGTCTCCTCGCTCTTTCTCTACATATTTGTAATACTGAAAAGATTGACTTTCCGAAAGCCTTAATATCAGATGCTGTTTCTAAAATATCCTGCATCCGTAATGAATTGGTGGCTGCTAGCATATGCGCCGGGGTAGCTCAGCTAGGTAGAGCAGCGGGCTGTTAACCCGCCGGTCACACACATGAACTCCATGTGGGCTATAGGTTCGAAAGCTAAGGGGAAACGCTGGTCCGATCCTCCCAAGCCGAAGATCCTGTCCCCGGCGCCAAAAATAAGACTAATGGAGTGCTATGGAGTCCCGGCGTATAGACGCGAAGACACAACATCGCCTTGCTATGCACTATTCAAAGTTGAAGGTGCTCCGGTCGTCTAGTCCGGTCATCAGTCAATGTCCGAGAGGATAGAGGCCCTTCGAGCCTCCGACGTGGGAAGCCTCAATCCGTTCAAGGAAGGGCTCGCGAATTCAAATCCCGCCCGGAGCACCACTCGCTTCTTCTGTGAAGCATGTTGCTACGTGTCGCGAGGTCGACCGTCTCCGTCCTCACTTTTTGGGAGGAATTGAAATAGTCTGAGGCCGACATAGAGATAGGAGGCGATCAGTGATTCCATGGGTCTGTCGAATCCCATTGCCGATGGTGAATTCTTGACTCATATCCTTGGTTCAAT
>Ga0315309_1001051_pt1 | contig 16689 bp, 14 predicted proteins | sample TDP4_MG_FD_203080 | JGI IMG/M metagenome (GOLD analysis project Ga0315309, IMG submission 203080) | Freshwater sediment microbial communities from Lake Towuti, South Sulawesi, Indonesia - TDP4 | ecosystem: Environmental > Aquatic > Freshwater > Lake > Sediment | place: Indonesia: South Sulawesi... | reverse complement strand
TCTTTATCTCCAACAGATCAAGCTCTGTTAAGGCCGCAATGTACTTGCCAAACATTGGTGGCGATAGGCTGCAGCGGTGATTGAGCTCGGTTTTGTTGACTCCCTTGCTTGCTGCCCTTAGAATCTTGATGACGTGGTCAAGTTCATGCTTGTTCTTCGTAGAGTTGCCTCCGCTTGGGCACAGGTGTCATTTTGCATGTTGGCGGCGGTTTTATTAATGGTTGTTTCAGCGTCTTGAATATTGCCGAATCAAATGGAAGATAACTATAGAACACGAAAAGTAACAGATTTCAACCATAAGTCAAGGCAGAAAAAGAGTATGATGCTCTTTCCGTCTTCCTTCTCAATACGATGCGTTCTTCGACTTGTCTCAGTGAGAAGGAATTGCAGAAAACTTCTATCTTGTAAGAATTCGGTCCCATTCAGACTAGGGATGGAGAGAATTAGCCAATCCAAGTAAAGAATACTTAGGCTGCCGGCGGGGCGACCTGTGGTTCTTCTTTGGGTTTTTCCTCTGTTTTTGGTGCCTCGACGCTCTGAGGTTGGGGCGCTTGTGGCTGTGGAGGCGCAACTGGCTCGGTTGTAGGTGGTTGCGTTTGTTGTGCTAGTTCTTTCGGCGGCTCATTTCGTGGCGGTTCTGGTTTGGTCTCAGTTGCTGATGGTTTCTTTTTTTCATTCGTATTCTCCATGGGTGGAGTTGGAACTATTCCCTCAACAGGAGTCGGAGTGTAGACTTCGAGGAGTTCAGGAGGCTTTGCCCTCATCTGTATTGTGATAGCCATTGTTAGTAGTCCTAATGCGAGGACTACTGCGCCGTATCCTGTGTAGGTGTGCAGGAACAGCATTGAAAATCCGCCGCCCAACATCATGGTGGCAACCGCGATTCCAGCCCAGAATGCTTCATCTTCGGTTATCATGGTTCGTTCTCACTCAGTTCTGCAGATTTTTAGCCATGGAATATTTAACACATATGAATTCACGATTCACGTGCGCTCGAAATAGGCAAACTTAAATGCGAAGGCTAAAATCTACTGTAGCCAAAGACTGAAGAATGGAACGGCAAAATGAAACCTCTAAGCGTCATTTACTGGACCAGAGTCTTGTTAGGCATTGTAGCCGGCTTGATTTGCACTTTCTTAAACAGTCTCTTAACGGACTTCAATGTTCTTAATGGAGTGTCAGTGGCTCTGCTGGTTTACATAATCACGTACTACGTTTATAAGTCAAAGTTTCTTGCAGTGGCTGAGAAACCCTCAAAGATTTTCTCTCAAGGTGTTGGCGCCTACTTCTTATCGTGGATAGTAGTGTGGGCTCTGCTCTACACGATTCTTGTGCATCCTACCTTAGCTTAATTGGCTGAAGGTGTCAAAACTCGGTTCATGGCGTCGTCAGCGATGGCCACAGCATAGCCAGCGATTCTTCGCAAGTCCCGGGCGATAATGCTCAAAGTCATTGCTGTGTCGACATCTTTTACCTTCTCCATTATGCCTTTGAGCAATGCATTCTCCTTCTCCCGCGCATCATTCATTCTGTTCAGAACTTCAATAGCCAACTTAACATCTTTCTTCAGGAACGCCACTGCAGCCTTCGTCTGCATCTCCAACGCAACCTCTGACATGGCTGCAATAAACTTCAGAATCTCCGTGTCAACTCTTTTCTTTCCTTCTAACATCAGAACGTGCCTAGCGATTGAGGAAGAATGATAAACCAAGCGGCTCAGATCTCGCGCAACCAGCGCAAACGTGACACATTCCTGACAGTTTCTGACGCCAATCTTGTCAGCGATGCTACGACTCAAGCTTGCCAAGGCAACCTGCCGAATCATTACACGATAGTGTCTCTGAGCTTCGCCTCCTCGTTCCTGCACCTCTTTGGCAGAAAGTGTGTTCCAATCCAGTAATGACTTGGCCGCGTCTTCTTGCAACCTCAGAGAAAAAGCAGAAGTCTTCTCGATAAGCGACTCCAGCGAGAAAGTAGCTGGGTCAATCAGAACCTGAAAGACCAAGCGGTTCGCTTCCTCTTCAGCCACCTCTACACCAGGCAGCTCAGTTCGCAGTTGCTTTAACCTTTTCTTCTGGTCAGCCGACATAGTCTTTTTTGAAACTATGTTGATGCGTGTGCTGCCTTGAATGTAATACGTGGCTACGCAGTACTCAAGCGCCCTTAAGCTGGGAAACTCTTCAAGTGCAAGAGTGACTTCCAAAGGTCTTTCTACTGCCGCGACCATTGGGAAAACTCTCAGAGAACCATCCTCTTCTTCAGTCAGCGCTATCTGCTCGCCACTCTTCAGCTTTCGTTTTTCGACCCACTGTTTAGGCAAGGTGAGGGTGAAGCTTCCGCCTTTTATTTTCTGCAGTTTTCTTATTTCCAAGCTTCTTCCACCATTATACAGGGTGAATATATAAGTTATATAAAAAGGCGGTTGAAAATATTTTTTCCGCAACGATTAAATCAGACTTTCACAGCTTTTACGCTTCTAGTATCCAATTTCACAGATTCGTGTGGTTTATGACGGCTCACGTGAAAGTTTTGCTTCAGGCAATGTTCAAAGAAATAGCCGGCGAAAGAGAGATCACACAGGAGTTGAACGCTGACTTCACGCTTAAATCAGTTCTAGATTACCTTGCCTACAAGTACGGAAAAGACTTCAAAGAGATTGTGAACTCTAAAACAGGACTAATCGATACCAACACATTAGTCATGCTCAACGGTCAAAGTGTGAGGAAGACGGATGTGCCGCTTAAGGACGGCGATGTAATAATGATATCAGTCCCGATAGGAGGAGGCTGACCTCTCAATGAGCGAAATCAGGTGTCCAAACTGCTTGAAACGCTTCCAAGTTCTGCAAAACACTGAAACCGCAACCTGTCCCCAATGCAACACAAAGTATCGCATATCGTGGCCAGCGCCCGGACAAGCCAAAGTGAGAGGACTGGCCTAAACAAGATCACGGAGTGGTATCCAAGTTTGGTTTTGAACAGAAAAATGGCCTACATTGACCTGTCTAAAGGCGAAGTTGTGCAGAAACCGATTCCAAAGGAAATACGCACGCTCTACCTTGGCGGCAGAGGCATCGACATGTATCTCCTATACAACCATGTCAAGCCTAAAGTTAACCCCTTAAGCCCAGAAAACGTTCTTTTCGTCGGAGCAGGGTTGCTGGGAGGCATTCCATGCCTCGGCTCCGGACGATGCGACATTGCCGCAAAGTCACCACTCACAGGCGCTGTTGGAGATTCTAACATAGGCGGCTTCTTCGCACCTGAACTCAGATTCGCGGGATTCGATCATCTCGTCATCTCTGGAAAAGCAGCAAAACCCTTGTACATTTGGATAAACGACAGCGAAATCACGATCGAAGACGCCTCACACCTATGGGGAAAAGACACGTTTGAAACTCAGACCATCATAAGAAACGACCATGACGACCAAGACATCAAAAGCATCGTAATCGGGTCTGCCGGCGAGAACATGGTTAGATTCGCCAATGTGCGCACTGGCATGAAAAACTCTGCGGGTAGAACAGGCATGGGTGCTGTCATGGGCTCCAAAAATCTCAAGGCCATCTCAGTTAGAGGAACAACAAGCATAGAGTTTGCCCGTCCAGACGAACTACTCGACTATTGCAAGGAAATGAATGACATGATAATGAGCACGAGATGGGCTAAGGCTGAGTCAAGATGGGGAACCATGATAATATACAGCAACACAAACACTACGGGGCTAATTAGAACTAAGAACTTCCAACTCAACCGACTTGAGGAAGGAGAAGACCTAGAACCCGAAAACATCGACCGCTACTCAATCGGCACCTCCGCCTGCTATGGATGCGTGGTCCACTGCAGACACCGCTACATTCTGAAACATGGCCCTCAAGCTCCCATCTTCGGCGAAGGGCCTGAATACACGTCACTGGGTGCGTTTGGAACCATGGTCAACTGCAAAAAAATGGAAACAATCCTCACAGCCAATCACCTAGTGAACAAGTACGGCTTAGATACACTGGAAACAGGCGGCCTCATCGCCTGGGCCATGGAACTCTACGAGAAAGGCATAGTCAACGAAAAACAAACAGACGGACTGAAACTTGAATGGGGCGACGAAAACGTTGTGTTTGAACTCATACGCAAAATCGCGTTAAGAGAAGGTTTCGGCAACACTCTCGCAGACGGTTTCAGAAAAGCAATTGCCACAATTGGAAAAGACTCTCAATATTATGCGATTGAAGTCAAAGGCATGAGCAACCTGCATTCTGATGAACGACCCACACCAAGCTTCGCTCTGGGAATAGCAACATCAACACGCGGCGCAGACCACCTGCGCAGCAGGCCAGCCATAGACTTGTACAGCTTACCAGAGGAACTGCTGCAAGAAGTCTACGGAGGGCCGGTCTCCTCAGACTATACGTCATATGATGGAAAGAGCCGCATGATATGGTGGCAAGAGCGGCTCTACGCCGTCACCGACTCAATCGGCCTCTGCAAATTCCAAACCGTTTTCCTAGCTGTGCACGCGCCCAAATGGAATGAATGGTCTAGACTCATCAATCTAGCAACAGAAATGGAATTTTCTAAGGTTCAACTGATGGAAATCGGCGAAAGAATATACACACTGGAGCGGCTGTTCAACCTTCGCGAGGGTTTCACACGAAAAGACGACGCACTGCCGGAACGCTACTTCAAGGAGCCGACGCCAATAGGGTTTCCAATTGCCAAGGGCAAGAAGATCGACAGGGCACGGTTCGAAAAGATGCTGGACGAATACTACGGGCTGCACAACTGGGATCAAAACGGAGTGCCCACACACGAGACTTTGCAGCAGCTGGGACTCGACAAAGAGCCAACACACATGATTTGAAGTGGGGAGAAATCAGAGATGGAGAAAATTTTGTTTATTGATCCAGAGAAATGCACTGGATGCCGCCTCTGTGAAGCTGCCTGCTCTCTGCACCATGAGAGGGCGGTTAATCCGTCGCTAGCTCGCATTCATGTGGCTAAGTGGGAGACGGCAGGGTTGTACATTCCAGTGGTTTGCGTGCAGTGTGAGTCGCCGATCTGTCAGACAGTTTGCCCAGTGCGAGCCATCAGCCGAGACGACAAGACTGGCGCCGTTATAATCGACTCAAATGCATGCGTAGGTTGCCGACTCTGTGCTCTGTACTGCCCATTCGCAGGTGCGCAAATTGACTTCAAGAAAGGCCGAGTTCTGAAATGCGACCTGTGCAACGGCCAACCACAGTGCGTCAAGTTCTGTGATCCAAAAGCGCTTCAATATGTCAAAGCCACAACCGCCAACATGATAAAGCAACGGGCAGCAGCCCAAAGATCCTCGGAACTAATGAAAAAACTGTTGGCCACTCCATAGACAATTCTCTTGCGCTCATGCGCAGCCAGATTATGAAAAAGAGTAAGCTCAGCTCATCAGGACATGGCTGACTCAACGATTTCCATTACATCATATACCTTGATTCCCAGCGACTTTCTAACAGATGCGTTGCGAAGGTTGATGTGGCATGTTGGGCATGCAGTAACCAATGTTGAAACACCTAACGGAACCACGTCTTTGATGAGTCTTTCAAAGGCACAGTTCAATGCAACCGTGTTGTCGAAAGACCAGAGTCCACCGCCAGCTCCGCAGCATCGTGAACGGTTTCGGCTCAATGACATTTCAATTAGGGAAAGTTTTGGCAAAGCTTTTAGAACACTGCGCGGCGAGTTGTAGACGTTGCTGTGGCGCCCGAGAGAACACGGATCATGATAAGTGACTCTCCAGTCCAGATCATGAGCAACGACATTTTTCTCTCTGATGAGACGTTCCACGTATTGTGTGGCATGCGAGACCTTGCACGGGAGTCTGACGCCCAGTATTTCAGGATACATTTTGGTGAACGTGTAGTAGCAACCAGCACAAGTAGTGATCAGAGTTTCGACCCCAGTCTGCTCCACCCTTTTCTGAACCTTCAACGCGTTTTCCCTTGCCTCATCCCAGAGTCCCGCGGCCAGCAGAACATAACCGCAGCAACCCTCTTTCTCACCGAGATAAGTGAAACCGACATGCGCCCGATTTAACACGCTGCCAACAGCCTTCGCGGTGTGTGGCGTCCGAGTTGAAGCCACACAGCCCGCCCAATAGAGCACTGGAGCCCTCTTTGGAAAGACTCCTCTCTGAGGAAGCTGATCAGCCCACGCCACACGTTTGCTCGACGGTGTACCGCCGGGGTCGCCGGTTTCAAAAATGGTCTTGGCCGTAGCCTTGAAGAGCTCGGGCGTTTTGTCCAGCTGAACAACGCGGTGCCGCGCATCCATTATTGCTTTTCTGATTTGCGTGCCGTCGTCAAAGCACTCGGCGAAGCAGAATCCACAGAGACTGCACGAATAGAGAACGTCAATCAGCTTCGAGGAAGGCTGCAATTCACGATCAGATAAAGCTCGCGTTAGAATAGTTCTTCCCTTAGACGACCAAGTTTCGATGTTGTTGTGAAACGGGGATACCGTGCAGTAGCCGCTGCAAACGTGGCAGCCTAGGCATTTCTGAATTGGCATTCTGGAGAGAAAAGTGCTGAGCGCTAAGGCATAGCTGCGGAAGGCGCCGAGTCCAGCCCTATGCATCTCTTGCTCCAACTCTGCAGTTTTGGGGTTCTCTTCTTTGGCTTTCAAAAGTGTCTCTAGCTGAGGTGGGGCGACGTCATCAATCAAAACCACCGCTTTTGATGTGGCTTGCAGCAAACTGTTCTTGCCTTCACTTCTCCTGAAAACTTGAATGCCACTTTTTTGAGCTAACTCAAGAATCTCATCAGCCATCTGGTTTGAGTTGACTCTCACAACCACGTCAAGCCGTGGATATTGCTTCTGTTTAAAGAAATGCTCAAAACCATAAACGTACAGGTCTTCACGATCTGTTAGAACGTATGAGTCGCCTGCAATCTGCCTGAGACTTTGGATGACACCGTCGTTAACAGACATGAGGTTTGCCTTGCTCGAAGACCAGAGTAAGGAAGATAAAGCCAAGACACAGATTAACACTTCGTTTTCAGAGAACTGGAATCGAGACTGTTGGATTCTCTTTCATCAAGCCCTCTGAAGCCCAAACTGAAGAGAAGCATTTCTTGATAAACTAATGATTGTTGACCGCAATGCGGAAATCCATATAAAAGAACCAAATGCTATATGCCTTAATCCTTAAAAAAGCAGTTACGAGGTAAAAAGGAGAGGAATTAATTATGGGATTGGAATGGTTGCCACGTGATAATGAAACAAAGAACCATGCATTGCACAGTGACATCCATTGGAGCAAACAAACCCCGGGCGTAGTATACGAGAAGCGACCCTTAATGGATCCACAAGGCAAGACGATTGAAGACCTGTTCGTATCCTGGATAGTGATGAACAATCCTCAGCAGTACAATTCGTACACGACTGAAATGGTTAAAGGCGTCATAGCTGGCTTTGAAAACGCTTCACTTGACCGCAGTGTGGTGGCAGTTGTGTTCACAGGTGAGGGAAACAACGCCTTCTGCACAGGCGGCAACACCAAGGAATACGCTGAATACTATAGCAAGAGACCCAACGAATACGGCGAGTACATGGAACTGTTTAACCATATGGTAGACTCCATTCTGATGTGCAAAAAACCAGTCATCAACAGAGTGAATGGCATGCGAGTGGCAGGAGGACAGGAAATTGGCATGGCATGTGACATTTCAATGGCCTCAGACCTGGCAGTTTTCGGGCAGGCTGGGCCAAGACACGGTTCATCACCAGACGGAGGCTCATCTGACTTTCTGCCATGGATGCTTGGCATAGAGGACGCGCTTTGGAACTGTGTCTCATGCGAGTTGTGGAGTGCCTACAAAATGAAAAGGCTCGGTTTAATCAACAAGGCGGTGCCAGTTATTAAAGATGGTGACAAATGGGTTCGCAATCCCTCGGTGATAACTGACCGATACGTTGAAGACGGTGAGGTCGTCTACGGCGAGTTCAAGACCGGAGAGGAGCTTGACAAGGCCAACGCTTACATTCGAGCAGCAAGGGAGCAAAATAAAATCAGCCTTGAACTCTTGGACAGGGAGGTAAACAGGGTCCTCTGGTTGTTCGCTAACCTGTTTCCGGGCTGCGCAATCAAAGCGATTGACAGTGTGCGGGCCAAGAAGAAGTTCTTCTGGGACCACGCCAAAAACTACAACAGACACTGGCTAGCAGCCAACATGAACTACGAGGCCTTCCTAGGGTTCCAAGCCTTCAACACTAGGAAAATCACAGGCCGAGACACGATTGATTTCATCAAATTCAGGCAATTGATCGCTCAGGGCAAGCTTGCAGAAGACGCAATGTACGAGGCGGTTCTGCCTAAGCCGAAGGAGCAAACGTCAAAACAGTAGGATTTCGAGGCCGGAAAGGTGAAGAAACATGAGTGAAGTACCAGAGAAAATCCAGACTTGGCAGATGGTGCAGCCGTGGAGCAAAGACCCTAAAACCGGTCAAGTCACCGAAGGAAAGCTTGAAAGAGCTGAGGTTCCAGTTCCCGCGCTTCAACCGAATGAAGCCCTCGTGGAAATTGCGGGTTGCGGCGTTTGCCACACGGACCTAGGCTACTTCTATGATGGCGTACCCACTGTCACGAAGCCGCCACTCACGCTAGGCCACGAAATAAGCGGCAAGGTGGTGGCTGGTGGCAATCGCTTCGTGGGCAAAGAGGTCATTGTGCCAGCTGTGATGCCGTGCAACAAGTGCGAAATATGCGCCTCCGGGAGAGGAAACCGATGTTTGGCTCAGAAGATGCCGGGAAACAGTCTGGGCATTTACGGTGGTTTTTCCAGCCACATACCTGTACCGTCTGAAGACCTTTGTGTGGTTGGAGACCGTCGAGGTTTTGAGCTTGCAGAATTAGCTGTCATTGCTGACGCGGTGACAACGCCCTACCAGGCCTGTGTGAGAGCGGCGCTGAAGCCCGGAGACAACGCTGTTGTTGTGGGCGTCACTGGCGGTGTCGGCAGCTACGTCGCTCAGATGGCTAAGGCGTTCGGAGCGAAGACGGTTGTCGGCATTGCGCGAGACCCGGAGAAACTTGAGCGTGCGCTTAAATACGGAGCTGACTACGTCATCAACTCTACGGGAAAGAATGAAAATGATGTGCGTAACGAGTTTAGGGGGTTGTGCAAGGCTCATGGCTTGCCCAGCAACTACGGCTGGATTGTCTTCGAGGTCACTGGAACACCGGCTGGACAGACTATTGCGCTTAATCTGCTGTCTTTCATCGGAAAGCTGGTTGTAATCGGTTTTGGCATGCAGAAAAACGAGTACAGCATTTCGAGGCTGATGGCATTCGACGCCGACATAATCGGAACATGGGGCTGCCTACCAAAATACTATCCTAAAGTGTTAGAAATGGTGCTAAATGAAACAATTAAGATCAGACCTTTCACCGACACTAGACCGATGAGCAAGATCAAAGAAGTGTTTGAAGAAGCGCACAAAACCAAAATGATGAAGAGAGTCGTACTGACACCAGACTTCTGACATATACCTCTTTCTTTTGTCAGGCAGCTACGTTGCGTACATTCGTCTTAGGTAATTCCTGTTTCTTATAGATGTGTTGAACACATCATTAAGAAAGTATAAATTGATAGAACCCCAAGTCTCTCAAGGTCTGGAAAAGATAAAAGATCCATTTTCCTCTGTCTCTTCAAGATTGCCTAAGTGAATTTTCATGCAACAGGAAAATGATTGGGCTAAGACTGAACCCCGTGAGATGACTGTAAAGTGTTTGCTTTTGGACTATGACGGAACAATAAGTCCGCTGAACATTTCAAGAATCGAATCCCGTGTTCCGCTGGAAACACGCGTAGTGCTTGGACGAGTTGGCAGATTTCTCCCAATAGCAATCATTACAATGAAGGATTTGTCGTTTGTTATGCCAAGAACTCCTTTTGCTCGTGCATGGGCAACGATGGGCGGATTAGAGATGCGAATTGGCAAAAGGGTTCTGAGAAGGGACAGGCTGGAACACAGTTTACCGAACGTCTCTCGAGCCCTGAAATACGCCAAAACCCGCGTTACTGACACAGGAATTGAGATTGAAGAAAAGCAAGATTCCGAGGGACACGTAATTGCTTTCTGCGTGGATTGGCGTCGAGCTAAAAGCGCTGAGAAGGCGATGGGTGAGGCTAACCTTGTAGCTACCTACTGTGAGAGACTGCGTCTGGAATTGCTCAGGTATGAAGGGCAACCTTTTTTCGACGTATATGCGATGCCTGTGAACAAAGGTCAAGCCATTAGAGAAGTGCTCAAGGAATTAGGGTTGAACGACGGTGTCTTGTATATAGGAGACTCGGAGGCAGACAACCCGGCGTTTGAAGCAGCTGACGTCAGTGTGGGAGTAATACATGATGAGAATCGTTCCTTAGAACTTGCTTGCGACTATTTTGTGAAGTTTGAGGATTTGCCGAGTTTCCTCAACGCTCTTCTGACAAACGACCTGTTGTTCAGTGCGGAGTTTCCTATGATTGAGATCAATCATGGCAGGCTGAGGAGAGGTTGAATAAGAGAATAGGCGTTGTGATGTATCAGACAAGCAACAGCAAGGGGCAGGAGCTTGTCGCTCAGAGAATGGTTCGAGATTTCATTTCTCTTGGACATAAAGCCTATCTCATTACCAGTGTTTACCACGACGGTATTGAGGTTATCCCACCTGAGAGTCTAAGAAAGAGCAAAGGATACGTTTTTGTGGAAGACGCTGAGCTCGAGATTCCGATAATTAGGGTTGACAGTTACGTTGTAAGATGGCCTCGTCGGCGCATTAGCTTTCGAGATTTTGTACAAGTTTTGGAGAGAATAGTTGACGAATTCAAGTTAAACGTACTTGTTACTCACAGCACGCTTTGGAATGGCCCTGAGGACGTGGCTAAGTTTGTTGCTTGGAGACGTTGTATGAGGGACTTGGGAGGCTACAAAGACCCCCTTGTATTCTGCCACATGTCTCATTATCAAGAGCCTTCTCAAAACCGGTATTCTTTGGCTGAACGAACTTTCCGGATGGCTTGGAACAAGTTTTCCTTATCTCAGATTCTCAAAACGGCGAATCTTGTGCTTGTTGTGACTCCGTTTGAGAGAAATGCAAACGTCAAGATGGGCGCCGACCCGAAGAAATGCTTTCTGTTTCAGAGCGGTGTGGATGAAGAACCGTTTTTGCGTTTCGCAGCTTCTGATGTCAGAGATTTTCTTAAAAGGCATCGAATCCCAGAAGGCATCAAAATTGTGTCTTATCTTGGAACCTTGGAAGAGAGAAAGAACACCTTGGGCGTTTTGAAGATTGCAGGACAACTCAAGGAAAGATCTGACGTCCATTTCATAGTTGCTGGAAGGGGCGACTCAGAATACGCTGACAGAGTTGAGGAGCAAGCGAGCCGCATGCGTAACGTGTCTTATCTTGGAGAGATAGACGACAAGGAGAAAACCTTACTCATCAGATCCACTTATGTGAACATTCTTATGAGTCATTTGGAAGCGCTCGGCCTGACTCAGCTGGAATTTATGTACGCTGGTGTCCCCATAGTGACTTCTGGAGCGGGGGGACAGGCATGGCTCGTCCGGAACGGGCGGGAAGGCATGCATACCCAGGGTCCTAATGATGCAGAAGGTGCAGCAAAGGCTATTCTAAGTCTCGTCGATGACCATGAGACTTGGACCAAGTTATCAACAAATGCTCGAGAGAAAGCCAGAACCTTTACCTCTTCAAAAATGATAAGGGAAATAGATGAAACGATAACTAAAGAAATCATAAAAGAAAATGGTTTGGAGCAATTGCCTGCTGAAGCTCGCAGAACATTCGCTGAACCTGAAAATGTTTTGAAAACGTGGTCAGCTGGGTCTTGGGGCGTGGTTGCCACTGAACGGAGGCTTTTTATTAAGAAAGGACGCCTTTCCAGAAAGGTTGCTGAAATCCCTTACAGCAAGATATCATTTATTGAGCACACCCGACGATACCCTTGGAAAATCGTGCTAGCTGGACTTCTGCCCGCTCTCACACTTTTATTGGAGCCCTTGTGGCGAGCTATTCTTAAAGACACGTTTATCTCTACCATGGAAAAGATGTTGGTTTCGGTTACTAAGACTATTGATCTGTCAACGCAGACGCTAACCATGCTACTGGTTTTTGTTCCAGTGTTGATGGGTTTAATGATTTTTGCACTTCAAGCAAGAACTGGCTTCAACTTACACGGATTAGAAACAAAGCCCGTATACATTCCTCACAAGTTCGGCGAAGTGGTGACCTTCATAAGAAACGTTCAAGACACACAACAGAACACCGCTGACAGCGTAAAAGCCCTTGAGAAAACCACCGACAACCACATTCAAACTCGAACTGAGTTCAACGCTGAATTCAGCAGATGAAAGGAAACGAATTTACTGGCTTTATGGTCTTAGGCGTGGACTCTCCTGTGCAGCCTAGATTCCTGCCTTAATCGTGCAAGGACAGAAGATAGGCTAAAACCTTACATATCGCCGCCGGCTCATGTTTTCTGAGGACTTCACTGATGGAAGAAGAAGAGCGGAAAAAGAAGAAACGCAAGCGGCAACTGACCCTGCTCAAACAAGAAATCATTCAGAGTGAATCCTTCCCAGCCATGATGGAGGTCTTGGAAGAACTCAAAAAAGAAGGAAAATACGTGGACATTCAGATCTGCCCAAGATGCAAGAGCGCCAGAGTCAAAAGGGTCGGATCAATGAGTGGCGACATGTCCGGGCATATGGCGATAACGCCTGTGAAATTTGAGTGCCCGAAGTGTGGTTGGAGGGAACGCCTCGTCATAAAGGCGACAAATCGACCGCTGGGGTGGAAGGAGATGGCAATAATAGCTGAAGCATTAGACCTGAGACCAGAAAAATGATGTTGAGTAGTTGGCAGGTCTGAAACGCGTGGGATCGGCTGTGTTCTTGAAGTTGTTGAACACGCAAGACTTGGTGTTCAACTTCTTGCTTAAACAGAGTCTTTCTTATCCGTTGGAGCAAGGTTGAATTACCAGAAGCTGTATGAAACGTATCCGTGAACCTCAGGACCATATTAGGCGCAGTTGCCATTGCCGTTCTATTCTTCTTCGGTATTATATTCGCTTGGTCTACGGGCGCTTACATTGCAGTCGAAGTAAAGATGACAAGGTTTATTGTTGCAGCCATGATGTTTGCTGTAGGTTTCGGAATTGCCTACTATATAACGAGAAAGCCAAAGACAATCATTCAAAAACTGGAATTGTCTGGTCAAATGAAGGCTGTTGCAGTAAAATGCCCGAACTGCTCAGCTTCTGTTGACGCAAACCAGATCAAGATTGTGTCTGGTGTGCCGTATGCAACCTGCAACTACTGTGGACACACGTTTGAGGTTGCCGAGGAGCCAAAATGGTGAAGCCCAGTTTCCTATTGACAACACTATTCGCTAGTCTCATTCTTGTGACTCTCGTAGGCTCGGCAAACGCGCAGAGGGAGTATTATCTTGAGCACGAATGGGCAAAGATTTGGATAAACCAAAACGGCTCCATCGACTTGTTCTATGACATAAGTATCACGCTAGACTCAGGTTCCGCCATCAACTTTGTATGGCTCGGCCAGCCGCAAGGAGATTTTACGATAGGAGAAGCCATTGATCAATACGGTCACATGTTGCAGGCTACCGACGACAGTTCAGGAAGCGATTATCGTGTGCGTGTCGACCTTTTCACGCCGTTAGTTGCAGGTCAGACAGTCAGGTTCAACCTTACAACCAACGTTGCTCGCATGATTTATGAAGACACCACGAACCCTGGCAACGTCGGGATGAAGTTTATTCCAACGTGGTGGGAAGAAGCCAGAGTTCTAGACCTCAGGATTTCGATTGTAGCGCCACTTGGAGTCACCGTGGACAAGGTAAAGACTTTGGAATCAGCGCCATGGAACAACACCTCGACTGAAGACAGCCACCTGTCTGTTTACTGGGAAAAGCATGATCTTGCACTAAACGAGAAGTTTGCAGTCGGCGTCTCTTTTCCCAAAGAGTTTGTGCAGAGCTATGGGACGGAACCAACAGGCTTAGTGGCTTTTTTTCAGCGATATGGCTCTGCACTGCTGATTTTTGGAGTAGTTGTAATAGCAGTGGGTGCGGTTGTAATTGTGGCGCGCAAAAGACCTTACTTGTTGCCTACTATGAGCATGGAAACCTTAGGCATCAAACATGGTTTAACAGCAGTCGAGGCTTCACATCTGCTCGATTCGAAACCAACCATGATCGTCACTGAGACTCTTTACAGCCTCCTGCAGAAGAGAGCCATATGGGTCGAGTCCGCATATCCATCTGTGAAGCTGAGGATCATGCCGCAATACGAGAACAAAGTTGGTCCAGACGATGCGCCTTTGCGATACTATGAAATCGACTTTCTCAACGCGCTCAGAGACGACGGAAGCCTTGATGAGGAGAAGCTCGCGCAAGCAGTGATATCTGTGAGAGAAACTGTCGAAGAAAAGATGCGCGGATACTGCAGACGCGACACAATCGACTACTACAAGAAAATCGTGGACAAAGCCTGGGCACAGGTGGATCAAGCTGGCACGCCTGAACTGGCCTCCAATGCATACGACGAGCAACTTCTGTGGCTGTTCCTCGATCCAAACTATAAGTCACGCACGGAGACGGCCTTCCGTGACAGAATCTTTGAGCCAAGTCCTCTCTGGTGGTGGTACTGGTACGGATATCATCACTACCACCCGCATCCAGCTTACAAACCAAACATAGAAGCTCCCACTGAAGCTGCAAAGCCGCCAACGATTCCAGGAGCCGACTTCGCAAACAACATAGCAACCGCCGTGGAAAACACTTCAAACAACATTGTGATCAACCTTGAAAAATTCGCAAATGCCATCGTGCCGACGGCAGCACCGAAAGCCTCATCTAAGCCTGCTCGACATGGTGCGAGTTGCGTTTGCGTTTGTGCAGCCTGTGCGTGTGCATGTGCCTGTGTCTCATGCGCCTGTGCTTGTGCCGGCGGAGGAGTGGGTTAGAAGGAGGACATGAACGCTTGAGCTGGCTTCGCAGAGCCCTGCGTGTACCCAAGATTCCCGCTGGTCGCTACACATACAGAGGGATAGGCGAGTTTGTTGGTTTGGCGCTTCAGCTCCGCGTTGAACCTGGAGGGCAAGGGCTACTTGTCATAAAAGCCAACACCGTCCTGTACCTGAACGAGACCGCAACAGCTTATGCCTACTATTTCATGCAGGGACTGCCCACAGAAGAGGCAGTGAAAAAGATCAGGCGATTGTATCGAGTGAACGCAAAAACTGCAAGAAGCGATTATGAAAAGCTCATCTTCACGGTCAGCACATTGGCGCAGACAGAAGAGGTCTGCCCGATCTCTTATCTCGATGTGAAAAGCGTCGAACCCTTTACGCAGCGGTATTCAGCTCCCCTTCGAACGGACCTGGCTCTCACATTCAGGTGTCAGAACGATTGTGTCCACTGCTACGCTGGTGGTCCGCATGAAACAGCTGAACTAGCCACCGAACAGTGGAAAAATGTCATTGACAGACTGCATCAGATCGGCGTGTTCATACTTACGTTTACAGGCGGTGAACCCACTCTTCGAGATGACTTGCTTGAACTTCTGCAGCATGCGCAGAACAACGGAATGGTAACTGGACTAGTTACAAACGGCAGAAGAATGAAAGATAAAGACTATGTGAAAACCCTTGAGAAAGCTGGGTTAGACTTTGTTCAGGTCACTCTTGAGTCTCACAAAGCCGAAATCCACGACTTCATGACAGGGTCGAAGGGAAGCTGGAAGGAAACTGTTGCCGGAATCAAGAATGTCATTCCGACACACATTTACGCGACAACCAACACTACCCTAAGCAAACACAACGCCTCTACCTTCCTTGAAACTGTAGATTTCATAAAGCAGCTCGGAGTGGCAGGATTCGGATGCAACAGCCTAATCTACTCCGGAAAAGCCACCGAGATAAGTGACGAATTCGTTGTTCCAGTCGAAACACTAAAAGAACTGCTCCCAAAAGTCCTGAGCAAGGCTGACCAGCTTGGATTGAAGTTCCTTTGGTACACTCCAACTCAGTACTGTCGCTTCAATCCAGTCAGCTTAGGTTTGGGCATTAAGTCCTGTAGCGCAGCTATGATTAACATATGCGTTGGACCGAACGGTGATGTCTACCCGTGTCAGAGCTACTTTGAAAGCCTAGGCAACATCCTTAGAGACGACTGGAAAAACATCTGGAACCATCAGTTGGCTGTTAGCATAAGGAAGAGAGAGTACGTGGAGCCAAAGTGCAAGGACTGTCCCGAACTGCGGGTATGCGGCGGCGGATGCCCATTGGAACTTCAAAGAACCAACTACATCTGTGCTCAAACTGGCTAAGTCCTGTTCAAATCGACAGAGCATGCCGTCTCCCAGCGGGTAGGTAGCGTCAAAATGCGTTCTACATTTGTTCTGGCATGAAATAAAAGGGGGAAAGGGGTACAGGCGTCATGCCTGTGCTTTACTATGGGGTCGGTTCTGTTATTACGGTGACGTACATCTTTGCGTTGGGGTTGCCGTATGGTCCAGAGACGAAGTTCAACTGGGCATAGTACACCAATTTAGTGGTTGTGGTGTAGCAGGGTTTTTCGTACCATTGCAGGTAGCCTGACATGATTATGTTCTTCTTTGCATCATATAGA
>Ga0315309_1001049_pt1 | contig 16711 bp, 18 predicted proteins | sample TDP4_MG_FD_203080 | JGI IMG/M metagenome (GOLD analysis project Ga0315309, IMG submission 203080) | Freshwater sediment microbial communities from Lake Towuti, South Sulawesi, Indonesia - TDP4 | ecosystem: Environmental > Aquatic > Freshwater > Lake > Sediment | place: Indonesia: South Sulawesi... | reverse complement strand
GTCGTGAGTACCTGTTTGATCCTAGAATAATCATTCACGAATTCTATCATCATCTGCGAAGTAGTGGAGGGAAGCATAGGGGCACGGAAAAGCATGCCGATAATTTCGTTAGAGAATTCATCGTTGCGCACGCTGACCGTGAGGGAATGTCCTAAAAACGCGATAGTTCCTCAATCGAGGCCAGCCGGTCTTTGCCAACCTCCAACGTGAAGGATCTCTCTTGATCCAATTCATCATATGGAAGAAGCTTTTCGCTCTCCGTGTTTCTCGCTTTACAATTGCGTTATAACCCAAGTTTCTTAACTCATCTAGGTATGCTGTCTCTACATACTCTTGCGGCTTGCCAACCACCTTTATCAATTCAACGACATCCAAGCCGTACTTCTCTTTCAACTTCCTATAGGCTTGTTCGAATACGTAGCTTCTGCAAATCCGGATGGTCTCTCCGCGTTTCCGTTGAAGCTTCTCCAGCAGCTCAAAGACTATCCTAGAGACCTCTGGCAGATATTGCTTTGAGCCAAATCTAGGGCGCTGAAAGAATTTGACGTCAACGAGATCGTAAGCAAACTCACCAGTCTCCAGGCGGTAAGCTCCAATGACGACGCCTCCCAAGAGGTCGCCGACGCCAGCGTCATCCAACACTATCGTCAAAGGCCCCACGCACAGAGCGTTCAGTTTCGAACAGTAATAGGCTTACGAAGCTCTTGTTAGCTGTTTCGCTTGTATCTCTGCTTCAGAGGAAACTATGTTTCGAAGTAGGATCGTCAACTAGAGAAAGCATACTATAAATCTTATTCTCACAAGATATGTTCCACAATTGACAACCCCACAACTATGGATTTGTTATCGCAAAAAGAAGCTACACTTTCTGGAAATCGTAAAGCTGTCTAAATTGAATACGACTTCAACAGCACAGTTGTTGAAGTTAGAGACGTAATGACCACAGCGGGGACGTTAGAAAGGAGAGATTTCTATGAGTTCGCGAAAACAAATCCGAGGACGATGAGATGCTCTCCAGAGAGGGGTGTATGCTCGCCTAGATTGGTGCAGATAAACCCTGAGAACCGATCGCTCAGCTACCAGCGCTAGGAAGCTAACTCAAAATGTTCTATAAAATAGTAACCGGTTACTAAGGATGGCATCGTGGTTAACCTTCTTAGTTAAGTTCGATCTCAAGAAGCTTAGCTTTGTTCTCGGTTCTGGGCTAGCTAGCCGTTAGGTCAGGCGTAGGATTTTCTGCAAAGACTTGACGGATCACCTGCAACGGAATCGAACTTGGAAACGCTTATGTTTATGACCCGATGCAGAGCGATCTCAAATTGACAGGACTCCTCTTGGGTGCGAAAGACTTATGTTCGTTCGTTTATAACTGGAACCTCCGGTGAAAGTTAAGTGAAGAACGTAGTACCAACAAAGATGGGCCATAAATTAGATCAAATAATAGATGAGACACTACCATCGATAGATCGTTCGGTCCAGATAGCAAAAAAAGATTTCGCAGAAAGATGGAAAACCGTGCAAGACGCAATGCAGCAAAAAGGATACGACTTATTATGCTTCTATGGAAATGAGTTTGAAAGGTCAGACGGAGCATGGCTTGTCGGATTTTTCGATCCGACGATTGAAAGTTATATTGTGTTGATACCCTCAGAAGGGATTCCTATCATTTTAGCAGGACCAGAGGGAGGGCGTGTCGCTGAAGAAGCCGCAAGAAGATCAGGTGCAGATATCGTTCTAGTAAGAGATTTTCAAATACCTGAAGAAGAGTACCGGTGGGTGCTCCTTACGGAAATAGATGAAGTTTTGAACAGATATTTGGGGAAAGGTCCGAAAAGAATAGCGATAGGATCTAGCGGTACTAGTATTCCATACGATCTTGTACTCAAGCTTAAGGACAAGTTTGGCATCAACAACATCTTTTTCGATCAAAAACTTCTGCAACGGATAAAGTATGAAAAATCGGACAAAGAATTGTACATAATGCAACAAGCTAACAAGATTGGGGACGCCGCTTTGAGAGGAATGTTGGCAGTACTAGCTCCCAATCTAACGGAACTTCAAGCAGCTGGTGCAGGCGATTATGTGGTCAAGGAGCTGGGTGGCGGAAGGACAGGTTTCTCGACTATAGTCACTTCTGGCAATAGAGGTTATACACTTATTGGTCCTGCAACGAATAAGATTATCAAGAAAGGAGAGATAGTCTCTCTTGGCGTAGGTCCAACATTTAATGGTTATAATGGGGTGATAAGAAGAACGGTGAGAGTTGGTGCAAAACCAACTCCTGAACAGCGACAGTTTATCCGAGCGGTCGAAGAATTATATGTTGTTGTGATGGAGGCTGTCATGGTAGCAGCAAAGGATAATCTGCCCTCAAATCATATTGATAAGCAAGGTAGAGATTATCTGCAAAAACTTAAACTTAGAACCATAAAGGAGGGTCTGGTAACTCCACACGAGACATATAGCTTTATTCATAACACAGGATGCTCTGAGTGTCAAGAAGGGTACGGGGTGGTTTCATTCTGTACAGAGCGTCCACTGGGAAACAAAGTGGCGTTAATGATAGATGTAGCTCTTACGGGATTTAATGAGCAAGGAGAACAGATGTTTTCCGTACCATATGCCGTTGTAGAGAATGCTTTTTGGAAGAGCGGCCAGACCGTAGGCGTTTACAACAAACTGTCGTTAAATGTTCAGCACCTAGTTGGAAGCACGGAACAGATAGAAGAAAAGTTAAGTCCGTATGAAAAAGAGTTTAAGATGGCTTAGGCCCTGTGAACCTAAGTCGTCTCGACCCTTGATGTTATTCCTTCAGCTATGAATAGAGCCCATGAGAGAAGCCTTCAAGGAAACAAGGCTGCTGGGTGAGGCGCCTTCACCAAGGTCCTAGACGTCAACGGGCTTTACTGGACGGAGACGGTTTCTTGGCTGCAGCCTGAAGTTCCGCATAGAGGCTTTCTACATGGATAGTCTAAAAATAATAAACATCTTAGGCGATGTTATCAAAACTAGAGTGAGAAATGGTGTACCATTCTTTTCTCTAGACAAGTATCGTGATCGTTTCTTAGATCTCTTCCAATCTCTTCTTTTCCATATACCTACTTAGGATAGTGAAAGAAATTATAATCAAACCATAGAATATATAGACCCAATAGTATTCTATTCTTAGCAGGATTAATCCATTTTCTATGAGGGGAATAATAAGTGCGCCTAGAATGATCCCTGGCATACTTCCTATGCCTCCGAAGAGAGATGTTCCCCCGACCACCGAAGCTGCGATCGCCTTGAGCTCATAAAATTGTCCCATCAGGGCGTAAAATGTTCTGTGATGAACACTTATTGTAATAGCGACGAAAGCGGATAAGAGCCCTACAATGGCAAAGCAGATTATCTTTGTCATATCCGTGTTTATTCCCATCGCTCTAGCTCCCTCCTTGTTGTTGCCTGTGGCGAACACCCAATTGCCAAATTTGTGGAGATGAAGTAACATCAAGAGGATCAGCCCAAAGATTGTAAACCAGACTATCTGAACTGGAACAGGCCCAATCTCACCAACGAATATGTTTGAAAAAGAAGGTGAGGTTTCTGGTGTGAAAGGTATAGAATATCCGCCTGTCAGCAAATACACCAAGCCTCTCCAGAGCATCATCGTCCCAAGGGTGGTTATGAAGGAGGGGATTTTCCCCTTTACAGTTATCAAGCCGTTTAACAGGCCGAGGAGAACCCCGACGCCCAGCGCAGCAAATCCAGCTAAAAATAGATTCCCGGTAATTTCGAACAGTCTTACCATAATGTATGCATCAAATGCTATTATGGACCCAATCGATAGATCGAATTCCCCGCAGATCATCAGCATACCAACGCCCAAGACAATGATACTAAATTCTGGGGCCAAGGCAAGAAAGTCTTGGATATTTTTGGGTGATATGAAGTAATGCCCCGGGGACAAAATAGCGAATATCAAAATCAAACTAACAAATATGAGAAAATGAACCGTAAATTCATAATGGAAGAGAAAATCTATAGGGCTTAGCCGACCGCGTGAGGAGCGTGCCACTTTCTTACCACTCATCCTAAGCTCTCTTCTATGCGCAAAGAAATTAACCGGATACTATCAATTCGGAGAGTTTATCTATTGATGTAGACTCTTTCCGCAAATCACCGACTTTTTTCCCATGACTCAAAACGACGAATCTATCGGCGATGGGGAATATGTGATATAGGTTGTGGGTTATGAAAATAACCGAAATTCTTTCTTCTTTTAGATTCTCTACAAATTTCAATACTTGCCTAGCCTCCTTAATCGATAAGGCAATAGTAGGTTCGTCCAATATCACCAATTTAGCTCTGAAATATAGAACTCTAGCTATCGCCACTCCCTGCTTCTGCCCCCCTGAAAGCGTGGCGACAGCCACATCTGGCGATCTCAGATGTAACCCGATGCGTTCCAGAGCTTTCATGCTCTCTGTATCCATCTTTCTCCTGTCTAAAAATCCTAGCGATCCAGTCGGTTCCTTTCCCATGAAAACATTTCTTGATATACTCATGTCAGGTGCTAACGCCTGATCTTGATAAACAACTTCTATCCCCATTTTTCTAGCATCAGCGGGGGAGGCGAAATTTACTCTCTTTCCCTCAAAGTATATCTCCCCTCTATCTGGCTCATGATATCCTATCAGGACTTTTATTAACGTCGACTTACCTGCACCATTATCACCCACCAAGCCCACAATCTCATCGTAGCCAACTTCGAGGTCCACTCCTGCTAACGCATGAACTTTTCCAAACCACTTGTGAATATTCCTAGTCTCAACTAGTTTTTCTTCCACTTTAACCCAACCCTAGCAGTTAGCAGATCATGGAAATTGATATAAGCATTTCTTCGCGTATAACTTTTTTTTGAAGAAATATCGCAAGGAGGTGAGTTGAAATGAGTGAAGAGAAGGTTGGTAGAAGAGGTTACGTCAAGACGGCTGCCGCTGGTATAATTGGCCTCGGAGTAGGGGCAGGCATTGGTTGGGCAGCGAAGCCGGTTCCACCAAAAGTTGCGAAACCAGCTGAGGGCATGTACTTCCGCTTATGTACACAAGGTGAAGCGGGCGACGTCTTCTTCTCCGTCGTCGAGAGAGGAATGAAGGACGCATGTGAAGAACTTGGTTGCGGCGCTGACTTTGATTTGTCAGGGGGAGATATCTCCCCGCAGGTAAAAGCGCTAGAAGCGGCAATAGCCATGAAGGCTGATGGCATAGCTGTAGTTATAACCGATGATCACGCCTTTGACAAACCTATTGAAGACGGAATTAAAGCGGGGGTAAACATAATTGCTTTTGACACCGACGATTCGGAGGGCGCGGAAGGAAACGCGAGGCTGGCTTGGGTAGGCCAAGACTTTAGAGCCGCAGGGCGCATGGTAGGTAGGAGGGTCGCCGATTTAGCGCTGGAAAGAGGGTGGGATCTGAGCCGGGCACATTTAGTTATGCCAGTAGAGGTGCCTGGTATACCGTACGGGGAATTAAGAGCTTTAGGCATAAGAGATGTCTTTGAAAAATATGGCACAACTTCGGAGATTCTAGATTGCGGCGGCGCAGATCTGACGGTGATTGAATCACGGGAATCGTCGTATCTGCTAGCACATCCTGAAACTAAGATAATGATAGGACTTGGTTCCGTAGTCACCGGTAGGATTATGGATTCAATGAAGGCTGCAGGTGTATCCCCAGAGGACCTTATAACATCGGGATTTGATGTAACTCCAAGCTCTCTAGAAGCAATCAAAGCGGGCTACCTGCAGACACTCGTAGATGCGCAACAGTATTTGGAAGGGTACTACGCTATCTCTGTATTGTACCTGATGAAGAAATACAATTTTAGAACAAATGTGGACACCGGGGCATTTCTGATAGATAAATCAAATATTGGTATGTTCGAGGAAGGTATGGAAAAAGGCGTAAGGTAGAAATAAGACCTAATATCTGAGTAAGTGAGAGATGCACAACAGGAGAACCCTCCCGTTTTTTTCCTACAGAGTCTCGACAATTCTTTTGGTATTTATTGCTTTCATTTTGTTTTTCTCTATTTTTTCTCCTGAGCAGCGTTTTCTTTCATCAAGAAATTTAGCAATTCTAGCCAAGCTATCGCCCGATTTAGGTATTGTCACGTTAGCTGTTGGTATGCTGATGATCTGCGGGGAATTCGATCTATCGATTGGGTCGATAATATCGTACACCGCGTATACGTTTGTATTCCTGGTGCAGATGGGCGTGAATTTATTCATCATTCCATTTATCGTTCTCTGCGTCGGGGTTCTCCTCGGCCTGTTAAACGGCTTGATAACTGTAAAGGGGAAAATCCCCTCCTTCATAACCACCCTTGGAACGATGATGCTCTGGAGAGGCATATTGCTAGGTCAATCCGGTGGATATCCGCAACCTTTGAGGCGGTACTTACCTGCGGAGTCATCTTCTTTTGTAGATGCTTTTAGTGGTACGATTGGGCCTGTTCCAGTTCAGATAGTCTGGTTTACAATCTTTGGGCTGATCCTCTTGATGTTACTTCATCTCCACAAATTTGGCAATTGGGTGTTCGCCACAGGCAACAACAAGGAGGGAGCTAGAGCGATGGGAATAAACACGGATATGACAAAGATAATCTGCTTTGCCATTGTAGGGCTCTTATCCGCTTTCGTCGCTACTTCTCAGACAGTTCGGATCGGAGAATCATATCCCTTGCAGGGACAATTTTATGAGCTCAAGGCGATCGCAGCTTCGGTGGTCGGGGGAACATCTCTCTTCGGAGGCATAGGAAGTATGCCAGGGATCATTCTAGGCGCACTTATTATTCAAATATTGGAGAACGGGCTCGTTCTTATGGGAGTTCCCGCCATCGGCGTTCAAGCGTTCATAGGCGCGGTAACAATTTCATTCGTGATCCTTAACCTTTACGCAGAGAGAAGGAGGATAAAAATAGCCTGAACGTGCCTGCACTTGAAGCCAATTGACTTGGTCTAAAGAGTCTATGCAAAATTTCCTAAACAGACTGAAAAAGCGAGTTGCTTATTGTCTAAACCTCCTCTTATTTTTTTCGAAAACTGAATTGCACTATTAATGTTGGACATATTTGAGCCCAAGTGTTCTCAGTTTGTTTGGACATCATGACTTCTGATCTCCCGTGAACAGGCATGATGCTTCATACAACAGTCCCGATATTCTTCAGCCCATACTATTTCTTCGTAGGCAAGTCCACATGGTTCACAAGTATCTATTGTCTTATGTTCCTTCTTCATTTCTCGTACTCTGCCGGTGGTTTATTCTCTTTCAGTATTTTAAAAGTCTCAATCCGAAAAATGACGACATCGAATGTGATACTAATGTTATTATCTGTTTTCTCAATTCAAGTTTCGGAAGACGTTGCACAGTTATTGTTTTCCCAAGCAGTCATCCACCAATAAAATTGGATACTCTTGAGTATTCTTCTCGAAGTAAGATGCTAGCTCCTAGACTCCCGCGATGTCCGACATTGCGAAGTACGCAAACATCTTTGTTATGTGACTTATATTGACTTGCATCTCGGCGCATGCTAACTCTCGGTTTTCACTTCATGCGTTCGAAAGCTATTGTTCCGACTGTGAACATTACTGCTGAGAATCCTACCAGAACTCCTAGGTCCACATAGAGCGGAAACTGTGAGACTCCTATAATAACGGTTCTTAGACCATCGACGCCGTAGGTTACAGGGTCGATGTAAGTCATGGCTCTGAGCCAGAAGGGAAGGTTGTCCAAGGGGAAGAGTGCGCCGCTGAGGAGGAAGAGGGGGAAGACGAGGAAGCTGACGATCATGTTGAATCCCTCTGGGCTCTCCATGAGTGAGCCTATTATCAAGCCTGTGCTCACTAGACTGAGCGCTAGGAGGAAGAGGAGGAGAATGGCAAGTAGTAGGGCTGAGGGGGAGAGGTAGACTCCAAGCGCGAAGCTTATCAAGAGCATGATGAAGGCTTGAATCATAGAGTCTGTACATCCGCCTAGGACCTTGCCGATGAAGATAGACGTTCTTGAGAGTGGAGCTACGAGAACCTCTTTGAGTATGTCGATCTTCCTATCCCAGACTATGTATGTCCCGAAGAAGACTGAGCTGAAGAGAACGCTCATCGCTAAGATGCCTGGATATATGAAGACTTGATAGTTGACGTCTCCGATATTCACAGCGGAGCCGAGACCTCCCCCAAAGACAAATATCCAGAGTATCGGCGTGAAGATCGAGGTTACGACACGCGACCTCTCACGTGTAAAGACCTTGAACTCCCTAAGCCAGAGAGCGTAAATCCCCTCGAATCTACTCATCTTGATGTGCTCTCCCTCATTATCCTCTGGACGATCCCGCCTTCACCAGTCTCAGGCCTAATCTCCTTGCCCGTATAGCCTAAGAAGACATCGTTCAAGCTTGCAGGCCTAGTCTCGACACTCTCAATCTTACCAGCGACATTGAGAATCTCTTGGAGGTTTTCACTAGCATTCCTTACGGTTAGGACGATGTACCCGTCTTTAATCTCAATCTTGCTGACGCTTTTGAGCTTCTTGAACCGCTCAATGTCAGCGTTCCCAGTCTTCAAGCAGACGATGTCTCCGCCAACAGTCTGCTTCAGCCTCTCAGGTGTGTCCATAACGATGATCTTCCCTTGATCGATTATAGCGATCCTATCGCAGAGCCTGTCAGCCTCCTCCATATAGTGGGTCGTCAACATTATGGTCATGTCACGCTTCTCGGGCAGGTCCTCGATGTACTCCCATATGTGCTCACGGGTTTGAGGGTCCAGCCCCAAGGTCGGTTCATCTAAGAAAAGAACCTTTGGAAGGTGCAGCAGCCCACGCGCAAGCTCCAGGCGCCTCCTCATGCCTCCTGAGTACGTCTTAACTAGGCTGTGCTCTCTAGACTTGAGGCCGACCAGCTCAAGAACCTCATCTATCCTCTCATCACGTATACCCTTCGGAACCCCATACCACATCGCGTGGAGACGAAGATTCTCCCTACCGGTAAGGATGTCGTCTACGCTAGGTTGCTGAAATACTATGCCGATAGATTTCCTAACATCGTCAGGCTCCTTCAGTATATCGTAACCATTGACCATGGCTGTTCCTCCAGTCGGGTTCAGAATGGTGCAGAGCATAGAGATAGCGGTAGTCTTACCTGCACCATTAGGCCCGAGGAGACCGAAGATCTCGCCCTGCTTGATCTTCACATTTAAGCGGTCAACAGCGGTGAGATCCTTAAACTGCTTCGTTAGCTCGAAGGTCTCTATCGCATTCTCCAATCTCTATCAGACCCCTTGGAAATCATTTCTACTTCTCAATCCAAAGTAGCCAAGCCATCGCAAGCCATCTCCACGCGGTATCCCAGCCGCAACAGAAGCGGGAACGGTCATATCTGTATCACTTTCTTCGGCAGGAGAACGCTTTGATGCGTATAAATCTTTGCTTCTAAACCAGGTTAGCGAAAAATCATGGATTTCACTAGTAGCAGTGATCGAGTTGCATGAGAGTCAACTTGGTGTTTCGCTGATTTCACTTTACAGTGATCACGAAGACCTGTTTGATCCTTAACTCTTTCCAAGTTTTCGAGCGAGAGTAGCTAGATCCGCGTGTACATAGCTTCCTTCCCGCTCTATCTGGAGATCATCTATCCATACGGATGGGTTTAAGCAGGTTCCATCTGTGTGGGATTTGGCTGGTCCAGCCTTTCCTTTGAATGATTCGGCTTGGTAACCTAGGCCCCACTGTACGCATCCCCAAACCCTCTCATCCTCAACCATATGTCCGGTCAGTTTGGCGCCTGGGTTACATCCGTAGGAGATATGGGCTAGGTTGAGCATCGCTGGATTTTGAAAGCTCTTCAGCCACTTCTCATACAGCTTAGCCTCCCAACCTCCTTTCACCTCAGTGACTTTGCCCTTCTCAACCTCTAAAGCGATCGGGGTCTTGATCAAGCCCAACTCTTCTGGAGGCCAAACAGAACCGTCGAATACTATAGTTCCGTTCAAAGAATCTTCGATCGGCGCCCAATCGACTTGGCCGATTAGCATATACTCGCCAGGTTTATCCGAGATGATGCCTTCACGGAAGACCGGTCTGTCGCGATCGTTCTCGAAGGTTACGTCTGTTCCGGCAGGTGTAGTTACATGCATTCTCTTAGCATTCATAGTCAAATCGGCCAACTTCTCTTGAAACTCCACGAGGACCGGCACGTTTACTCGGCCTATGCAGCGAACCATCATTTCCGTATCCATTCCGGATAGGCAGATGTATCTTACCCTCTGAGTTTCCATAGCCTTCCTCCAAGGTGTGGAGTAGAGTAGATACTTGTTCGAGAACTCGATCATGATGTCACAGTTCGCCATAGCAGCCGCTAGCGATCTTGGAAGATAATGGTCAGCAGCCTCGCCGACGCCTAAAGGCGCCCTATACCATAAGACAGCAATCTTGGCGCCAACATTGCTTACAGCTTTAGCTGTCTCTTCTATTACAAGCCTATCGCTTTCCGAATCAGCGTAGATCAAGACATCTTCATCAGGCTTGACTCTGATCATGTCTCTAACGAGAACCTCAGCAGCCTTGGCCAATTCGAGGCTCAAATGCGAAACCATAGTTGGACGCCGAAACATATCTTGCTCTCTGTGCGGCTTATAGCTCTTGCCAATCATGAATTGAGAAATTCGATTCTGAAGCTTGTTTGAAACTGAGTTGAGGCGATTGGACGGCGAAATCAAGTATTTATTCTTTCATGTTCATGCATTCTAGCAAACGGTGACCGCCAGTCTCGTGGGTTCGTAGGTGCGAAGATGCAAGAGAATGAAAGGCTGAAGACCGTTTCGGAAGAGGAGAGATTTACTATCTATGATGCTTGGGAAAGATTCGGCGTCACCAAGCATTGGGGTACTATCGCTGCCACGCGACGACTGATTGAGATGTGCAATATCGCCTCTGGACAGTACGTATTGGATATTGGATGCGGGACTGGTTATACCGCCTGTCTTCTAGCAAAGGATTTTCAGGTTGATGTTGTTGCAGCGGACATTAGATCTAAGGTGTTAGAAGAGGCGAAGAAAAGGATTACAAAAGGAAATGTTGGCAACAAAGTAGGAATGATTATGGCAGATGCACATAACCTTCCTTTTCAATCAAATACATTTGATGCTGTAATCGCTGAATCAGTACTTGCTTTCTGTGATAAGACGAAGGTAGCTTCTGAAGTATGTCGGGTTTTGAAGCCAGACGGCGTTTTCGGGAATAATGAAGGAACTTATTTGAAGCCTCCTCCAGCCGAACTGTCTTCCTTTCTATTGAAATGGGTGGATTTTCAACTGTTACAGGAGGATGAATGGCGAGCAGTCTATATGGGAGCTGGATTTGAAGTTGCATCTTCAACCGTTTATCCATTTGATTACATAAATCAGTTCCTCGGCGAACTTAGGGTTGATGGGGTTCGAAGACGCCTCTCAGCTTGGTTGAAAGCATTTTTTGATCCGTCTGTGAGAAGAACGATTTTCACAGCGACTGATAGAGATACACGCCGGGAACTGCGCCAATTTTTATCGCATGTCGGTTACGGACTATACGTAAGTAGAAAAGTCAGATGAGCGAACCGAGTTTATCTAACAAATAGCTGATTCTCGGTCTTTTGAGAAAAGAGAAGAACCTATGCGCACGCTTAGCTCATTCGGAATCGATCGGCTCATCTTCTAAAGAGAATACCTCCTCGATCTTCGAGTTGAACAAACGAGCAATCTTGTAAGCTAGCCTTAGTGATGGGTTGTACTTTCCCTTTTCTAGAAAGAGTATTGTCTGCCTAGTGACATCTACCTTCAGTGCTAGAGCCTCCTGAGTAAGGCCGTGTTTCTCCCTAAGTTCCTTGATCCTCGTCTTCATAGCGACTGTCCTCAGTCACCACGCTCGTTGTAGTAGATGAATGATGCAACGAACAGTATCAAACTTCCAGCAAAGAGAACCGAGAATGCCAGCGGAAAAGACTCTACGGTTCGAAAAGTTGCTATATAGGTGATGAAGAATGCTGATGCTCCGATAGTGAAGACAAAGGCGTTTCTGCAAGCCATGTTAACATTTCTATCCACTCTTTCATCGGTTCCTCTACCCCACAAGGCACTCAGGAAACCGAAAAACCCAAAGAAACCGTAGAACCCAGAATTTCCCGTAACTAAGCCGAGCAGGCCTAGAAGGCCGAGTAGCCCCAGATAACCCATCTTATTCCTTCGCATACCAACCGCCCAGTGTTAACTATTTCCAACGTTAGAAGTATTTAACATTTTGTGCGAGGACTCGTTAGCGCCCTTCGATAATTCGAGGTCAAAGCGTTTACTCGAACTCATACTCGAGAGCTGCAAGGAAAACGGCCAATGAGAGATAACCCGTGTCACAGTTCACCGTGAAGCCAGAACATGGCAACCCAACCTAAACTCCACAAGAAATCTCTCCTCTTTTTGAAGGCTGGAAACCGGCTAGCACAGGACAGATGCTTCAAGCATTACTGCATTCGCGCAAACTCGTCGGATGGTGCGCACACAAAATGATTCTCTTGCGTTAGGGGGTGAATAACAACCCCTCTTTATTCCAGCGGTATGCTTGACCCCCTTCTTCATGCTTAGCCTTAAGTTTAGGTTGCGTCCTCTTACTGATCTGAGGAGGCGGAGAATATCGTTTATCATCCGTTTGACACGAAAGGCTGGATCAAGTTTTCGTCGATTGGTTTCTTCGCGTCCTATGCTGTTGCAGCCTTCTTAGGTTTGGCTTTCCCTAGCCAGATCAGTGGGTTGACACAGGCGTATATCAGGTTTCTAGGGGGGTCCAAGGGCGGGATCTGGGCTAGTGAGCAGATATTCTGGTATGTGCTTGGCTGGAACACCCTAGTGGTTTGTATCATTCTCGTCATGGGAGTTCTTGCGTTGAGCTTCGCGTATCCTATATCATTCGGATTCTTCGTTGGCTTAATAGCGGGAACTTGGTGTTACCGTCGCGGAGTTCCCTTCAATCCTTGGACGCTGTTGATGATTCCATGGGGAACGCATGGATGGATAGAGGTAGCCTACATAATCTTTGCTAGCAGCATCACCATGAAGATTGGAATAGAGATGTTCGGGATAAGGAATAGAAGTGACCACTTCAAACACATGCTTTCTACACCACGGCCTATACTCGGCTGGAAGCAGACTTCAAAACCCATATTGAAGAAGGCCCTGATCCTCTACCTGTGCGTCATAATGCCGGCAGTCGTTTTTGGCGCATTCTTTGAAGCCTACATAACCAGTTTGATTTTCTACTGGTTCTATCCCGCTTGAATCTTTGGGTTAGTTCGTGCGGTCGATTGTTGTGGCGTGCAAATTTGAACTTTGGGAGTCGGGCATTTTCCGTCTTCGGAACATTTAGCGGACCTCTCAAGTCCGTGTTTTGACGTAGTCTTATATGTGATCATTCTCCAATTCCATTAAGGAGCTTGTGATGAAGATTAAATTTCGTGATTTGATTCCCATTTTATTTGTCGCAGCACTTGTCGTCGTAATGGATGTTGTGGTGATGCCGATTCCTGTGGGTTACTACCACCAAGTATCCGCGATCGTATTCTTCAATGACTTCGCAGTTGTTTTGCTCGCGGGGTTGGCAGGCATATTCTTTTCGCCGCGCGTCGGCTGCCCTTTGTGGCGGAGACATTCAATCAATAGTTCAAAGCTTGGGCGGGCAGTCTACTTCTCAGCGGTACTCGGGTTTTCTGTCGTTGTCATTAACACGGTCGTCAACCTTGTTTACTTCACTGGTGACCGTAGCCACGCCTTGCAAGTTTCGCCTTGGCTCGCCTTACTCACTCCTGAAATAGCTCTTGCGCTCTCGTTTCGAGCTGCGTTGAACGAGGAGGTATTGTTCCGCCTGTTTCTCTTCCCGTTGGTTGCGTGGATAGTGGGGCGTTTCGTACACTCTCAGGGACTATCACTCGTCACGGGTGCATTAGTATCGTCGATTGTATACGGCCTCATTCACCCAGGCTTTTCTATGGCATTCTTCGTTGGACTCGCATTGGTATACGTCTATTACCGGAGCGGTCTGCTCTCAGCGATGACTGTGCACTTTTTTGCAGATGCAATCTCGTTTGTGGCAATATCTATGATGCTATGACTGCCCCATTATGACACACAATTATTCTTTCAGTATGCTAAATTGTGAATGAATTGTGTGTCCTCTCTTGGTGCGCACATACACAAAATCATTCTATTTTAGGGGAAGAATCCCCTAAAGACCCCACTTTCCTATTCTTCCGATTGTTCGCTAACGCTCGCAACACAACGCCAAAAACCAAAGAACCTATAAGAGCGTGTCTGTATCTGTGCGGTCTCCATATCTATTTGGTGATGAGTAGTCATGGATATCATGAGCTTTGGTTTGGGCATTATAGTGCTCGTCTTAGGTGCTCTAATGCTAGCTGAAGGAGTACTCGGCTGGGTCACGGGAGCATCATTGTTCTTTGAAGGTGTCAATCCCTCGTTCAAGTTTGTAGTGGGGTTGATTGCTATCGTGTCGGCTTCGTCTCTTATGCGAGAAAAAGGGGAATAAATGATAAGTCAATATTTTTCTGCCAATTTTGCGGGACGTATCCTTCTCTTCTCAGTAATTTTCACCTCTATCGAAGCTGTCCTATTTGGGCAGTTATCGACTATAATTATAGGATTCAGTTTCATTGCTGGCATATTGTTGGCTCTTATTCTGGGTTTGGTATTCATTAAGCTACCATTCAAATTGGTTGTTCGTATCGGAATGGCGTGGCTCGCTCTGTTTATCATACAGTACTTCAGTAACTTGTTTGAGGCCTTCTTCTTCACTACACTTTTTCCGACTGTGTTACTGTTTTTAGCCGGAGTGCTTGAAAGTCTAGTGATAACTTTTATCGAAGCCTTGCTTGTCGGAATACTCTTCGTTCCTCGAGAGATTGAAAAGTCATATATTAAGAGTTATTTCGCTCAGAGATCAGGGTTCTCGTGGGCTTTACGGATAGTTGTAGCATCGCTCATTTACTTTCCAATCTATCTTGTATTTGGTGGTTTAGTAAGCCCCTTTGTTTTACCGTATTATACGGATCCATCTATGGGTTTAATGATCCCTAGCTTTGACGTTATGATTCCGGTGGAATTGGTTCGCGGGTTGCTCTATGTGTTAGCTTTATTGCCTATTATAGCCGGAATAAGAATTAAACGTAGGTACTTGTATGTGGGAATAGCTTCCCTTTTGTACATTCCAGGTGCCTTTATTCCTCTTTTGACGAATCTTAGTTGGCCAGTCCAACTTAGGATATTTCATGGACTCGAGATTCTGGCTGACTACTTGGTATATGGTGCCGCCCTAATCTATCTGCTCGCTCGAAAAGAAGAATAGTCGTATGTGTGTCCCTTGGTGCGGGCATCGCAATTTAAATCATGAATTGCTCTTTGCGTGTGAGATACATGTGCGGGGGGATTTGAACCCCTCTTATGTTGGCGATGTCTCCCGCAAATCCCCTCTTTTTCCGTTCCTATATGGAGATCATAGAGCAATTGGAATACCTTGATGAGCTAAAAGCTGAATCTAATGTTTTGAACTATCTTCATTGTGTAAGTAGAAGGAAAAACTTGAAATCCTTAGACACGCACACCAACATAGTGGTATCCTTAGATACATTCTTGCTTTCCGCGGAGCGCGTTGATTTCTCTGTACACAGGAGCGCCGAGGAGGGGCGCAATGACAAAGTACCCAACATGAAGTGAGTAGGAGATGAAAGAACAAATGGCTATGCAAAAAGGTATCTCACGTATATCTTTGGCAATTATCACAATCGTTGTCATTGCAGGAGGTTCTGCGTTAGGGAACTTGGTTGGCGTAGCTAATGCGCAGCTCCAGCCGGTCAAGTGGGACGCGAAAGTAACCAAAATGACGGTATTCAGCAGCAACAAGACCGCTGATGGTATAACACATACACTCTTTGCTGCTACCTACAACTTCTCCGGAGATATTGAAGGGACTTGGGACGTCACACATACTCGAGATATCAATCTTCAAACAGGCATAGGAAAGGCCATCGTCCTAGGCACCGCAAATGTCAAGATTCTTGGGAAAGGCCCGGATAAAACTACCATGGCAGCTGATGTAACTTTTACGGGACTCAAGGACGGGATAATACAGCTTGAAGGCCTCTGGTGGCTCTTTAACGGTCAGGGCGCACTTCAGGGAGTAGAAGGGCAGGGAACCCTAAAGGGGGTGTCAATCCCGGGCAAGTCAGCGGCAACATGTGAAGGCCAAGTTCGCTTCGGACCAGAAGTAGTCGAAACTACAAGTCCGATCTCGTATGCCATACTGGGTATCGGCATAGTGCTTATTGCAGTCTCAGCCGTTCTCTTCACCAGAAAGAAGAAAGTATAGAGCCCCCACACAAATAAGGGCAGAAATCCCATCCCCCGCAAATCCCCTCTTTTTTGTATTAACCAAGAAAGATTTTCAAAGGGTAAACCTGCTCGATGATGCGGGGTTAGGTTTAGATCTAGGTTTAAATTCCCGGAATTTTGTGGTGATTGACTCGGGATTAACCTGTTTTCCCATGTTTCGACAAAGCAGAAACAGGAGTTCAAATCAAATAAGAAGAAAGGAGTTCAGGACTGAGTGAAAAAAGTATATGAAAGCCCAGACTTTCATTA
>Ga0315309_1001047_pt1 | contig 16714 bp, 12 predicted proteins | sample TDP4_MG_FD_203080 | JGI IMG/M metagenome (GOLD analysis project Ga0315309, IMG submission 203080) | Freshwater sediment microbial communities from Lake Towuti, South Sulawesi, Indonesia - TDP4 | ecosystem: Environmental > Aquatic > Freshwater > Lake > Sediment | place: Indonesia: South Sulawesi... | reverse complement strand
TCTAGAAAGTCTCCTTCACGCGCTTTGTGCATTGGATCTCGTACCTCTCAGACGCCCTTTCGCCGCTTTCTTATGCCTTCGAAGTCTAGCTCAACTTGTAAGACTTTTCTTCTGGACTCTATTAAGAGTTGAGTGAATTCATGTGTGCGGTGAAACGTTTGAAGAGCTTACAGGCCGAAAAAGACATCGACGAGATTGCTGGTTGCTTGCAGCTTGCGATGCTCCTCGAGGTCAGCGCTTACCCTAAGCCTGGAAACATTCATAGAGCAGCCGACTTCGAAGAGACCAGATATGAACATTTTCTAGCTTCAGCTATTGGGGTTGGGCCTCATTTTCGAGAGGCAGCTCGGCGAGGCGTTCTACTTGGCTCCGACAGGATCCATGGAAATGATGTGGGTATTGGAGCAGTTACAAGAGACGCTGTCCTCGATGTTGCGAAATGGCAACATGGCGGAAACACAAGCTTGGGGTCAATTATTCTTCTGATGCCGATAGCTGTCGCTGCCGGTTCAGTTTCTCGAAAGGGCATGTTTACAATTGACGACTTGAGATCATCGATTAAAACAGTAACTGATAACACAACCGCCAAGGATACTCTTGCGTTGTACGAGAGCATAGATACTGCGAAGCCCGGCGGCCTTGGAGAGGTTCCTATGCTAGATGTGAAGAAAATTGAAACGAAAGAAATTATTGCAAGGCAGAACGTCACGATCTTGGATGTTTTCAAGATCGCTTCAACTTACGACTCGATCGCTTCAGAGTGGGTGAATAACTACCACATAACCTTCGATCTGGCTTACCCATACTTTAACGAACAGATGACACTCATTAAAGACATCAATGTCGCGACTGTCCACACCTTCCTGAAGGTTTTGTCCGAGGTCCCTGACACGCTTATCGCTCGGAAGGTCGGGGAAGAGAAAGCGCGAGAGGTCTCTCTTGAAGCGAATAGAGTACTTCGTGAGGGCGGATTAGTTTCTTCCGAAGGGAAAAAGAGGCTTGCTGAGTTTGACTCTTCTCTGAGAACGGCCGATCATAAGTTTAATCCCGGAACCACGGCCGACCTAATAGTAGCTGTTCTAGCCGTTGGTCTCCTAATGGGGATGAGACCTTGATGCAAGAGGGGCATAGTATGGAAAAGTTTTGGCCGTATATCTTGCCTCTTCCAAAGAAGACCGCTCAACAGTATCGGGTTCTACTCTCAGCTTTCGGATCCAAACTATCACTTGAAATTCTGAAGAGGGCTTCGCCGGAAAAGAAAGTATATCAAAGAGACCTCATCGCTACACTGCCGTATTCTAACAAAACTGTCATCGATTATCTTAGCAAACTCGTCTCGACAGGTATTCTAGAATCAGGGATGGAGAGAGTGAAGGTCAAGAATAGGACGATTTGGGCTAAATGGTATTCGCCAACACCTCTCGGAAGATGGTTCGCTCTCCTCCTACTCCCTACAGATGAATTCGGGCTCGACGAGTCAAAGAGAACTCTTACAGAGATCTTCGACATATACTCGGAGAACGTGTCAGAGTTATGCTTGAAACTGGGGTTAAGTCCAGTGGTGCTGGCGTCGAAAGTCTATCAGGCTTACGTGACAAAAGTGGTTGAGAAGGACCGAAAAGCACACCGCAGATCTGATGTACTGGTTTTCGGTTCAGCGGCAGTAGACTTCTCTATTGAACTCGAAACCATTCCAGACTTGGATAGAAGCATAGTCGTCCCTGAGCATTTGGAGTCTCCTGGGGGCTCCGGTGCGAATGTGGCCGCTGCGTTATCGAAACTTGAGGTCTCAACTAGCTTCATCAGCAGAGTTGCACCTGACATCTATGGATGTTCAGTTGTTGAAGCTTTGAAAACGCAGGGCGTAGATCTTTCCGAACTCGAGATTCATCCAGATCTGCGAACACTACGAACGATAATAATGACGGACAAGCAAGGAGGGAAACGAATATTCTCTCCTGTCGGCGAATCCACAGCAGTCTCAATCGTCTCACCGGATGAGGTTAACTGGAAGCGAATTGACGATTGCAAAGCAGTCTACGTAGGAGAGGCATATCTTGAGCTCGCAGAGCTAGTGGCAAGCTATGCAAAATCAAGAAACAAGCTCGTCTTGTATAGGCTGCTTATGCCGTATGCCAGCTACGGGTTCCATAAAATCAGCAAGATACTGAAGAACGTTGATCTGTTGTTGATGAACGAGAGAACCTACGAGATTCTGAAAAAATCGTCGAGAGGGCTCCGTTCGCCCAGAGATCTCTTTCAGTATGGATTGAGAACAGTCATAGTCACTATGGCGGAGAAGGGCTCGAGAGTCTATACAGTGGATGAGACTTTTGAAGTGCCAGCCGAAGAGGTGGCAGTAGTTGATACCACTGGGGCTGGTGACGCTTTTGCAGCTGGCTTGATACGAGCGATTCTTGACGGAGCGCTAATAAGGGACGCCGCTCGCTACGCCACAGTTGCCGCAGCGCTTTCAACCATGAAGTCGACGGGAATGGGATCCATGCCGACAAAGAATGAGGTTGACCAACTCTTTAAAGAGAAACGCGCTCAGTGCTTAACCGATTGAGGCCGTTGTCTTATCAATCTTCGAATTATAACGATCGGGTAATGCGGGATCTTCTCAAGCATATCTAAGGTTACATCTGTGAGGTCGACACTGAAGCTCTCCGCCATATCCCATGCTGTTCTTCCAGCGCCGTATCCTCGAGCTTTGTTGGCTACAGCGGCTATCTGCAAGGCTTCTTCTGGTTCCATTTTCAATCCTGAAAGAGCTAGCGGAGTGGACCTCGGTCTCCATTTTAAGAGCCTTCCGATCACATATGCGAAGAGGCCCAGCGCCTTTATCCCAGTTATTGGATTCGGTCTAGGGGTGATGTGGAACCCATGGAAGCTGTAGGTCTTGTCGGAGTCCACGATCATTATAGTGGTATTCTTCTTCGTCTGAGCTTCGAATAGTTCTGAGATTCTCTCAGCGATAGTCTGCGGAGACCTAAGTGGAAGGCAGGCGTAAGCACGAGGAACATTAGTTACATCTATTCCTCCCTCTGATCCATGGCGGAGCGCTTGAGCAAAGCCAACACGATTCAAAGCGAGTTGTTTATGTCTAGCCCCCTCAAGCTTTGGATAGTTTCTAAGTCTCTCAATATTGCGCCGGCTCATTCTACACAAGAAACCTAGAAAGAAACCCCAGACAACCCTCATCCAGAAATTTGTCAAGAACCATGCGGTGAAGCCGGGCTCTATCTTCTCTTCGTCAACTATATTTCCTAGAGCGACCGAAACAGCCTTCTCAGAGATGACGAGAATGTCGCCAGAATTGATCTTAGAGACTGTTGAATGTAGGATGATCCTTAAGTAGTCGTCTCCTGGTCTCCAGTATTTCGTTCTCACCAATCGAACAGAGTATTTCATCCGGTCCATCTCTCGGAAATACTGATCCGCTAAGCCATGAGCGGTCACATATCCTGTGCAAAAAGTGCTTTTTAGAGATTTTTAAAAAGATGCTTTTTTGCTCCTGCTCACATCAGCGCTCTCGATGAAGCCATGTATTTAAGTGCTGACTCATCAACTATTCCGTTGGCAAGTTGGTCGTCGAATTGAAGATAGGCCTATTGACTAGGAATGAGAAAGCTTGGTGTTCCTCTAAGGTCAAACAAGCCTTTATCAGGAACGCAGTTGAACCGTTTTGTTTCAGCTTTTCAAAACTCTCAGCCCGAGTAGGGATGCGTCCTCAAGTTTCTCTCGGGGAAGTGGACTTGCTCAAAGAGTTGTCGGCGCTCTTGGTGCGCCCCATAGGGAGAGGTTCATTAGACGAGATAATCTTCCAATTGAATATTCTCCATGAGCTCGCTAGAAACGGGTTGCCTGTAGTGAATCCGCCTGCAAGCATCGAGAAGGGAGCTGATAAGTACTACACGCTTGCATTGTTGAGCGAGAGCAATCTACCAGTGCCCAAGACCTTGGTGACAGAGGACATCGAGGAAGCTTTGAAGGCTTTCCGAAGATTTGGAGGAGATGCTATTGTGAAACCTGTCTTCGGCTCTCGCGGAATTGGAGCAGCAAGAATATCTGATTTAGACATCGCTGAGAGAGCTTTCAGAACACTGAGATTCTATCGTCATGTCATCTATATTCAAGAGTTTGTGCCTCACGGAACTAGAGACATTAGAAGCTTCGTTGTAGGAGATCGGGTCATTGCTACGATGATGAGGGTCTCAAGTTCATGGAAGACAAACGTAAGCAGAGGAGCTAAACCTGTCCCGCTCACCCCAACGAGCGAAATAGAAGAGATAACCGTCAAAGCGGCGAAAACAATCGGTTGCGAAATAGCAGGTGTCGACCTCTTGGAGAGCAAAGAGGGGTTCGTCATAAACGAGATTAACTCGCAGCCAGGATGGAAAGGCCTTCAGACGACTACGAAAGTAGACATCGCTGATGAGATCGCTAGGTTCGTGATTGCGAAGGCTAGGAGATAGAACGTGGACGCGATAACGGGTTTTCCAGTGAGGCGCTTCAATCTTCAAACAGGCAAAGTTGAAGAGACCAGTGACGGAGTAGTCTCTGAGATACCATTAAGAATAATGATTAACGAGATTAATTACGCGACAATCTTCTGTACGCCAACAAGTCTCAGAGAACTGGTCGCTGGGCATCTTCTCTCTGAAGGATTAGTTGACTCTTTCCAAGAAATTACTTCCGTAGAAATGGATGAGCGTTTACAGTGCCGAGTCACCATCGCCTCTGAGAAGAGCATCCAAGAAAAGCTTGCGATGATCACTCCTTTCACTAGGATAATCACCAGCGGATGTGGGGCCGAAATCCCTTGGCCATTCACTAAACTGAAAGATAGGCTAGGCTTTAGAAAGGTCACTTCTAAACTAGAGACGAAAGCCGGATGCATCCTAGACGCTGTCAGGAATTTGAATGCCAAAGCTTCAATATATAGGCAGACTGGTGGCGTTCATGCGTCAGCGCTTTACTCCAAGGATGGAGTTGAATTGGCGTTTGCTGAAGACGTTGGTAGGCACAACGCGATGGATAAGGTAATAGGCGTTTGTGCAGAACGCGACTGTGAATTTGGCGAGACATTCGCAGTTTCAACTGGGAGGTTAAGCGGGGATATTGTCTTGAAAATCGCTAGAGTAGGCATTCCTATCGTCGCCTCAATAAGCTCAGTCCTCAGTTCAGGCGTAGAGATTGCAGAGTATACCGGGGTCACTTTGATCGGGTTCGTCAGGGGAAACAGAATGAGTGTGTACACTCACCCCGGTAGGGTGCGCGTCTAAACTGGGCATTAAAGATCTGATCGCAGCTTAACGGTCATTGCTATTCGTAGCCATACGTTGATAGAAAATGTAAATGCTGAACCGCTTCCGTAGATGCTCACGCTAAGCCTTCGGAGGCTGAGCTTTCAGATCTTGAATGAGCTTAGGAATCCCAGATGAGTCGAGAGGGCCGACCAATACTTTCCACCCAGACGACTCTTCTATCTCGCCGCTCAGCCTAGCAGCTCTGCCTGGTATTATCAAGTTCCGATGCTTTACCTTCTCCTCGACCTTCGTAGTCTTGATGGCTTCAGCGACCTTATCTGCCGTCAACTTTCTTCCAGCGACGGCGCTCTCCACCGAGAGGCCCTCTGTATCGACCACAAGAAGATGGCAGGTGACCCCTCCTGACTCTATGTCTGAAGCAACCGTATAGTATGTTAAAGCGAAGTTCGATGTGAACAGAAGCGGTGAGTTCTCATCTGGAGCCCCGAACATCTTTAATCCAGGTTGAACAGCAACAGGTTTTCTCGGGTCGGTGTATATGTTTTGTCTCAGTATCACTGTTGGGAGAAGGATCCAGCCTTCGAAGCTGTGCATTATCAGTAGATCCGCATACCTAGAGATCAACATTGAAGCAAGACAAGCTTCTTTCCAACTGGAGATCTCAGGCATTTCCTTGCTATTCGACCAAACGACCAGCGGAACCCCTATCAAGGGAAATCCGAGAAGTTCATCCTCTTCTCTGCACGCAGATCTGCGGAGCATTGTGTAATTGCTGATCGTCTCGCCTAGGCCTTCATTCGGGACGGTTCCTGGATCAAGAGCAAGATCCTTCACTCCAAATTCCAGGAGAGTTTTCGCAAGAGACCTTAATAGTTTCAGGTCGTTTGGAGCGAAGACGGCGAGGGGGGAATCGTACATTAAAGCGAGTTCAGCCATCTCTTTCCAATTGTCCTTGGTCGCCGCGTAGATGAGCGGCCTATTCTTAGCAGCTACGAGAAGTCCGGACTTGATTATGTTCGGATTGAAGGAGCAAAGTATAACTGGAAGCTTCGTGTTCTCGATCACTTTCTTGACCGTCTGTTTGAATCTTTCCGGATCGTTGCTCGTCGACCGGATCGCGATGGCATCGAGTTTCAGGTTTTGGCCGATGTAGGGGTAGGTAAAGTTCTCGACGTCTCTTACTCTTTTCAGAAGTTCATCTTCAAGCATCTCGTCTGTGACATCGATAGCTATAGCCGTGGGGTTGAAGTAAGTGAACTCGTGACGGTACATTACAAGTTTACCGCCTATCTTGGCAACGCGTTCACCTGAACCGATCACTATCTCCTTGACAGGTGGCTTCAGCATCTCCCAAAGCTTCGCAAAGGCTTCCTTATACTTGTCTTGCAGGATAGGCGGACACTGCTGCAAAGTAGCCTCCCTGTTGACTAGCTTCGTGGCGAATGCCATACAGTTCTCTTCACCGCACTCCTTGCAATTCGTCTTTGGAAGAAGCTTGTAGACATCTATTGGACTGAGTTCTTTCTTCGGCGTGGATTCCACCCCATCTAGATTTTCATCGTTACCCAGTCAGCGATCTTCGACGCATCCGCCTTACTCGTGCTCGTGAGTTCAGCAACAGTATCCCTTACGGTCTTCACAGCCGCGGGATGCATCATCATGAAATAATCGACTCCGGCGAGGAGGAGGGTCAGAGCTGTCACTGTCTCCCATATTGGTCCTCTCAATTCACGTGGTCCCCATTGCGGGTCCATCTTCAACCATGCTTCTCTAGCCGCCCAAGCATTTGTGGTTCCAGATGACATCGGATGCTGCAGCTCTGGGTCGCCCATCAAGGCGGCTAGACGTGTGCGCTCCATTACCGTGAAAGCGTAGTCTAAGCCGTAGCCGAGGGCTGCTGTCGTTGTGTCGATAACTATATGCTCTTTAGGAAGAATCTCGTACAGTCTGCGATTCAACTCTCGCGCTTTATTTAGATCCATCGCGGTGAATGCTATTACCACATGCCCATACTTCTTTATCGCTTCTGCCGCTCGTTTGATTTTCATGTCTAGAGTAACCGAGTTGAAAAGGAGTCTCTCCCCTTGAGCAACTTCAGCCACCTTCTCGAATACCTCAAGGTCCTTGTGCGGGTCGCCACAGCCTCCTATCGCCAGCGGGACATCGACCGCTTGAAGAACATTCTCGACAGTCTTGGAAGCTTCTTTAGGCGATGTATTCTTCAACAACGGGTCTATGCTGACGAGATGTAGATTGACTACCTCGGCGCCAAATTTCTCGACCGACCTTTTAGCCCAAGCTGCCGGGTCCTCGAGAACATCTTCAACATGCATCTTGACGGGTTTTGCTAGAGGGATCTTGGTGTCGAAGACATCGAGAGACAGCACTGGAAGGTGGGGCATCAAGCCCTCGAAGAGATAGTATGCCGGAAATCTCTCGCCGCCTATAGTTACCGTTTTTCCACGCGTCCCGCCTTCGCTCTTCGTCGCTCCAATCTTCACTTCAGCTATCTTTCCAAGATATTCCATTACAGGTGGCTTGAAATCGACTTCAACTATCTTTGTCGGCTTAGCCTTCGGCGCAGTCACAACCTTGGCGGGGGCAACTACTCCTGCACCTGGTTGAATCCATAGCTCGAGTTCATCAACTTGAAGGTCTACATCCTCGAGTTCGATCTCTTGGAATTTCGCTAGAAGTTCGAACAGTTTCGGGCCAAAGCTTAACTTTCTGCCCTCGTCTTTCTTACTTTCTTGTTCCACAGCAAGTCACTCCTTCTTCTTCACCGTTCGAATAATCATTTTCTTAGCGCTTATTCTCGCGTTCTTCAGCACTATCTTGAACCCGCCGCCAGAGATGGGCATCGTTGGGACTGGGGCGAGAGGCACTTCGGGAACTTCCTCTTTCTCTTCCACGGGAGGAGCTTCGGCCGGCATAGCCTCCCATCTCTTGACTACGGGATGACCTTTGGCGTCCAGAAATTTCTTTAATTCTTCGATTGTCTTCACATCGTTTTCCGTCGGTATCTTATCAACAACTTCCTTGGGAATGAAGTCTCTGACACGTTCTTTGAGTGCTGCAGGGATCCACACAATCCTGTTCCATCCCTCGTCTGCTTGAAGAAACTTCGGAGATCTCATGTATTCGATCGAGATCCCGTGAAAGCCGTCAACTTGCCTCCCTCCTGCAGTTGAGTCAGCCATCGTAGAGAAAGGAAGCCCGTTCACTGTCGGACCTTTGAAGTCTCTATGAACGATACCCAATCCGTCCACTTCAGGTATGTAGAAGGCTGTTCCTTCGAAGCAGCCGCATGATGTGTGAGGAAAGCCGAAGGCTGTGTATAAGTGAACACGAGTCACCTCGCCCAGGGATTTCTCTTTTACAGCCTGATTGATTCCGCTAAATTCCCCTTTTGGCTGGTCTAAGAGTTCGCCTCTTTCAATCTTAAAGACAGGTCCTTTCGGATCTACTCTAGCCGCAGCTCTCCCATCGAACCAGCTTATCGCTCCGCAGTTAGCGTACCGTTGAGGAGTGATAACGCAGACATGCGTCGGCGCGAATGATTGGCATAGGGTACACCCGTAGAAGGAGTCTACCTCTTCATCTTTCAGACCTCGCGCTTTTGCGTCGCGAGCGTCATAAGTCTTCTTCGCCTCAACCCACATCTCTTCAACTTTCTTCGGGTCTGTTATGAAGGTTATCTGTATCTTCTCTATTATCGGCAGTTCACTCTTGAATAGTCTCTGAAGCACCTTTCCTATGAGCTGGAGTGAGTTAACACCTCTCTCGTACGATCTCTTTCCGAGCCTTATCCAGATGTCGTACCTCTGATTCAGATGCATGAAGCCCTCGATATAGTTGCAGTAAGCGTGGATTCTGCGTTCTACCACCCCTTCTAGCTCCGGTTCGAGCTGTTTTCCCGCTACCTCTACATAGATTCCGAATGGATAGCTTCCTCCTAGCTTCAAGTCTTTGATATCGAGGCCGACAACAGTTGTCTTCCCATCCTCAATATTGACTAAGCCTTTGACTTTCACCAGTTCAAACTTCTTCTCGATATCGGGGCCTCCGAACTCGACATACATATCCGGTTTTCGAATTCTCTCCCCTTCGTATATCACTCCAACCCCTACGGGGATATCTTCAAACATGGACATTCCTACTTCCCTCCTAGAAGCTTCACAATCATCTCGAGATTATCATACCAATCTCTGAGTGAGATATTTGCAAAGGACCAAGTTGCATGAGGTTGATAGAACCTGTCTAGACAGATCGTCTTGAGATCTAGTGAGAAATGTTTCAGTCCTGAAAGAATAACCCACTCCATATGGTACGGGATCCCAGCGATTAGGAGAAGGTCATAGTTACCTTTTCCGTCGAAACCCCTCCAGTCTGGATCTTTAAGTCGATTGGCAATATCTACAGCCGGCATCCAAGCAGCTGGTTTGAGGTCTCTCTTCACGAACTCCGGGAAAACATGCGCGGTGGCCACTACTGGTATCGTACTCGCCTTGGCGATACGAATGAAGTTGTCAATAGCATTCTCGCCGCCGACCTCTGTTTGAACGACCTCATGCCCGAGGACGAGTAGAGGACGCTTAGCCCTCTTCAACATTGCAGCAACGACCTCGGGTTTCGTGATAACCGAGGCTTTAAGCGGACCCGGTATCTCAGCCTTCTGCCAGGGCTCTGCTACTGCCATGGCTACTCTTTCCTCTTCCTAATCAGTCTCGGCAGCAAGGTTGGATCAGGGACTGTCCCTTCCTTCCATCCTTTCTTTTCCAAAACATTCATTACTTCGTCTTTCATCGTTATCGGAATATCAGCTATCGTCCGGACAAATAGTTCCACATCATCAGGTAAAGTGCCGTATAGTCTCTTGTGTAGATCGATGTAATGTGTAAGCTTTATCGCACGCCCTTTGGTAGTGTCATTAGGTCTCATACAGAGTTTCGCTACCATAACTGTCGCTTCCTCTTTGGTCTCAGCGGCGTAGAAGAGATGTTCAGGCGCTGGACCGACATAGACGCGGTTGCCGGTTCTAGCATCATAGACGTACCAGTCCTCCTGACGGTCTCTTCTACCGAGTAGCATACGCCTATACTTCGCGCCGTGAGGTCCTACGATCACTGGGATTCCCAGTCGCCAAAACCCGCTCGCGATAGCAGCAGCCTTCTGAGACATCGCTCCCCATGCTAAACCTACAGCACCAACTCGATTGAGGATATAGTCAGCTATCTCCTCGTAGTTCCCGCGGAGATTACGTTTGGCGAATATGCTAGCAATCTTAATCGCCGCCCCAGCGATATGGGAATTCGCCACACAGGAACCCACGTTCGCAAGGCAGCCAGCATCGAAGGCTCCGGGAAACTCCTCGTAAGGAGTCTTGCCCTCCTCGTTCTTATGCATCGCGATAGACATCGCTGAGCAACCTGAGGCTGTCACAATGTAACGCCTCCTCGCAAATTCCTCGCACATCTCTGCAACCTCTCTTCCTCCGTGAGGATAGTTGGCGCAGCCGACGAACGCTACTACTCCAGGGATTTCTCCTAGTACTATAGGGCTGCCTACGTTCCTGATCTCGACATCTTGGATTGCGCCTCTGCCGACTCTAATCTTAAACTTCTCTTCCTTCAGCTTCTTTTCAGCAGCTCTCTCCATGTAGCTGTGTATGGGAAGCTTCACTGTGCAGGCGCTCTCGCATCTCCCGCAGCCGATGCATCTGTCGAGCAGCTCAGCAAGCTGCTCAATTTCGCCTTCTACGACTTTGCTTAAAGCTTCAGCTATCGGCAGGTCGTTTGGACAAGCACGCCTACAATCATCGCATTTCCTGCATGTCTTCGCCCCATCCATCATTTCATCGATATTCGGAATGATCTTGAACTTGTTACGTTTAGGAGCGATCTTCAAAGCGGTCTTCACTACAACCTCTCCAGCCTTGGCTGGATTGAGAATTAGAACTCCGGGAGCTTTTCCCTCAACCAGATCTGAGACAATCTCATCCGCTGGATCATGAGTTCTATCCGGCAGTCCGAGGCAGTTCTTGTCGCTAGTTGCTATGAGCGGCGCATGTATCTTTTCAGCTTCCACGAGTGAGTCTGCTCTAATGCATTGCTCATCGACTACGACTACGTCAGGGATTCCGCTTCTTATGAATCGCAACTGCCATGAGATAGGTCCAACTATCTTCGCTGTCGGTTCATATCTTGTCAAGTCGTGGGCTGTGCAACACAGCCCGCACACCTCAACCGACCCGTAAAGCCTATTCTTCTTAAGATAGTCGACTACCGCGACTGAAGGTGGAACATTGTGGCCTACGACCAATACTACTGGTTTTGTCGAGTCTATGGCTCCGAAACCTATGTCAGTTAATGGTGCATCAGGATCAGCCTTGGGAAAGCCGTAGGCAGCTATTTGCGCTATGTCAGCGACCTCAAGGCCGACGTGATCGATCATGCCTGCTTGAAAAACCTTCGACTCAAAGTCGAGCTCGCTACCCTCCTGGCCTGTGTGCGTTGCTGAAAGTAGATGAACGATCTCGCCTTCGAGGTAGTCCAGCACATCCTCAAGGTCGCCGATCTTTCTAGGTCTAATTCCGCAAACCAGCCGGGTTATAGGAGCTTCCACCTCAATACTGAAACCGCCTACGTCAATGGGGGCATCCCTACCGTATTGATCCACCAGGTGCTCGACCAGATGTCGAGCGTGAGCTACGTGTGTAGCAGCTCCTATACAACATGCAAGCAAAACTATTCGTGATTGCTGAGCCGCCATATCGAGCCCGCAAGCACCTCTCTTCCCTCGAGATAGATCGCACTTACCCATAGTGCATAGGCAACAGACATCACAGAACGGCATATAGAATGGCTTGTATCTCTGCAACAGTTTCATGTCCCAAGCTCTTAAATCTGTGACCGACGGGAAAGGCGTTGTACCCACAGGTTCCGTCCATGTCTCTTCGAAGATTCTACCGAATGAAACTTCTAGATCCTTCACAATGGCAACATCGGTTTTCAATTCTTTTACTTTCATGTGGAGAGCTCGCTTCGACAGATCAAAGCACCAGCTTTCGAAATTCCGCTAAGTTCGGCACATAATGGTTGGATAGCCGTATTTAATGCTTCTCCCCTGAATCGAACGCCATTCCAATAAGATTCTAGCTGGGAAGAGCAATCGAAATGGCAAGAATGTTCAGTCGTGAGTAGTAGGCCTTTGAACCGTTTTTGCATGTTTCATGATTATGCTATCCAACCAGTCTTCTTAAGGAAACGACTTATATCCGAAGACTCCTCTGGGCCAACAATGACCTGCCACTTGGTGGCATCTTCGATATCGCCTCTCAATCTTGCTGCCAGCCCTGGAATTATCAGTTTCCGATGTGCGACCTTCTCTTCGATCTGTGTCTGATATATGAGATCTTTGACAACCATAGGCGTCAACTGTCTACCTACTACAGCGTTCAGGACAGACATACCCTGTGTATCTGCAACAAGTAGGAAACAATCGATCTTTGCAGCGGAGATGTCTCCTGAGACTAAGTAGTACGTCAAGGCGAAGTTGGTCGTCAATAGAACTGGAGACCCGGAGCCGGGCGTACCGTACGTGTAGAGTCCGGTCTTTACTGAAGCGGGATATCTTGGGTCGCTGTAGATGGCTTGGCGCAAAGTAAACAGAGGCAGTAAAAGAGGCATCTCTAGGGAATGTGTCACTAGAATGTCTGCGTATCGCATCATCAACATAGACGCTACAACTGAATCACGCCATCCCTCTTGCTCAGATTGTGTTCCTGATATCGGGAATGCGATTATCGGGTGACCTAGCTCCTGATATTTCTGCTCGATCGCTGCACGCCTGATCGTCACAAGCTTCAGGAGCGCCTCATGAAGGTTTGTTTCTGGCGTTGTCGGAGCGAGGAGAATACTGACGTGTTCACTCATCGCTTTCCTAGCCATCGCTCTCAATTCAGCCAAATCTCCTGAGGAAACGGAAATCGGGCATTTGAACGCTTTCGACAGTTCAATGAATCTGTTGAGAGTCTCGGCTGTCGCTGAGGATAAGATTGGTCTCTGATCCTTGGCTTCCTCCAAACCAGCTTCCAATATCTCCGGATCGAGAGAGCACAGAATGAGTGGTAGATTGCTGGTTTCATTGACCGTCTTCACTACCTTTCGGAAGCGATCTGGGCTCTTTGACGTGCTTAACACAGCGACTGCGTCTATTCTGAGGGTTTGTCCAGCACGTTCAATACTAAACCTTTTGATTGATTGGAGTCTAGCTTCAATGACTTGATCTTTCTCAGAGTCGTCAAGGTCTACCGCTATGGCAGTAGGATTCTGCAGTCTCAACTCATGTCGATGGAGGACTCTTTCGCCTCCAACTGTCACAGTCTTTCTTCTACCGAAAATCACTTTCCTAACTGGAGGAAGAACCAACTGTTCGACTTCATATCTCTGCTGATCTGTAAGATGGGGGCAGGCATCCGTTTCTAGAGTGCCTTCGATAAGTTTAACAGCAAAAGCGAGACATGTCGGCACGCCGCAGTCATTACAATTCTTCTTCGGGAGGAGATTGTACACAGCCAATGGGGAAAGCCTACGAGACAACTCTAACCGTCCTGCCGACTTTGTGCGCCCTTCGAGAAGATTTCCGAAAGAATCTTCCTAAACTGCTTCACTGAAACTGGATGGAGCATTATGAAAAGGCCAGCACCGGCCAGAAAGAGCGATATCGCGGTGTGAGTCTCCCAGAGTGGCCCTCGAACCTCTATCGGGCCTAGTTTCTCATCATCGCTCCATGCTTCACGGGCGTTCCAAGTGTAGCTTGTAATGGCTGCGATCGGCATCTGGACGCTCTTGTCGCCTTTGAGTGCATCGAGTCTTAGTTGTTCCATCATGGAAATTGAGTATTCGATTCCGTATCCTAGCGCGGCGGTTGTTGGATCCATAACTATCTGATTTGAGCTCAAGCCTAACTCGAGAAGATGATTGTTCAAGATTCTTTGTGATGGAGCGTCGCACTCTGTTCTGGATAGGACTAGGTGGTTGTAGCGCAAAGCAGCATGCGCGATCCTCTTGTAGTCATTCTTCAAGGTGGCTGCTGAAAGTAGGACCCTTTCGTTTTCAGCCGCCTTCGCCACTCTTTCTAGAACGACGGGATCCTTCTGGTCGTTGCCAGATCCAAAGACTATTAAAGGTAGGTCTATTTCCTCGAGAAGAAGTCTCACTAGGTGGGCGCATTCTTCTGAAGACGTATCGTCAAGTTGAGGGTCTGAGCTAATGAGTCGTAGAGCGACAGCATCTATGGGGCATTCTCGCGCGCACTTCCTCGCCCACTCTATCGGGTCTTCAGTCGCGCTACCTAGACTCTCTCGAATAGACTTGGGAACTCCCACAGGTTTGTCGAAGACCTCGATCGCGACAGCAGGCCTTTGGGCTGCCGGGCCCTCCAAAGTGAAGAACGGAAAATCTATGTCGCCTCCGATTTCGATCGAGCGTTTGCGCGTCCCTCCCTCTTTCGAGGTAGCTCCTAGTCGCATTATGCTTATTCTGCCAGGGTATTTGATAGAAGGGAGCTCTAACTTCGGTCTTAGGAGTCGGTAGAGGTCTTCTACCATTCAAACACACCAGGATCTCTTTTAGCTCTGCTTACAGGCTGAGGGCGTTCCCCTTGAAGGAAACAGAGTTCGCATTTGCTCACTCGTTGTTCATCTATTCTCTCGCTGCTTCATAGAATACAAGTAGGCACTTCGGGCACTCAAGCACTCGAACTCGTGCCTCACGCGTCTTTCCGACTTTGATTATAGGCACTCCGAGCTCAACACATTCTTCGCGGCATCGAGGACATTTTCCCGACTCGGACATTTCAAAACATCTCTTCGACTGTTTCAATCCATTATGATGCGTGAGGTGTTTAATTGTTGCTGTATCAATCCGAAATTCATCCCACATCCTTAAGGAAACGTTCAAGCTCTTTGAAGTTCTTAGCAGTTTCCTCGGTCGCTATCTTATCATACAATTCAGAAGGTATCGAGTCTCTCATTGCTTCCTTCAGTTTACGCGGCAACCAGACGATCTTTTTCCATCCTCCGTCTGCTTGTAGAAACTTTTTTGACCTCATATAGTTGACGCCTATGCCCAGGAAGCCTTCGGTCTGCCTCCCACCTCCGGCCAATCCTGCCATCGTCGAGAAAGACATACCGTTGACTGTTAGCCCTTTGAAGTCTCTGTTAACGACGCCCATGCCGTCGACTTCTGGTATATAGAACACTATCGCCTCGAAGCAGCCGCAAGACGTGTGCGGGTAGTCGAACATACTGTGAAGGAAGACTCTTTCAACTGTGTTATGCGACCTTTCATAGACCTTCTTGTTTACTCCTTCCCATTCGCCTTTCACGGGGTCTAGACACTTCCCCTTCGGAATTAGAAAGTTCGGGCCTTGCGGATCAATGCTATGCGAAACCTTCGCATCCATCCACGTGGTTGCTCCGCAGAGGCTTATCCTTTCAGGCGTGATAACACATGCGTGAACTGGAGCAAAGGATTGGCAGAGTGAACATCCATAAAATACTTGTACGTTATCTTCCGTTAACTCTTTTATACGTCCATCCCTTTCTTCATAGAACCTTCTCGCTTCCATTATTGATTCTTGAACCTTCTCGTCGGTCAGGATGGTGACTTGAACTCTATCGACTAGCGCTGGGAATGTTGCGCGGAACATAGTGTTCAGAATGTCGCCCAAGTTTGAGATTCGGAGCCCTTTCTTGAACGCCTCTTTACTTATGCGAATCCACACAATGTCGCGAGAGGCTAGGTGCATTATGCCTTCAGCTCTATTCAAGAATTGATGCAGTCGGCGTTCGAAGACAGGCTCAAAGTCTTTCTCAAACTTCGCGCCGGCTATATCGACGATTATTCCCAAAGGATAGGCTTTCCCCGCAGACATATCCGATAGGTCGGGGCCATGCACACTCACAGCTCCATCGACGATCTCCTCAGGGGTTTTCTTTCGGACAAGTTCAAACGCAATGCTTCGACCTCCACCGAACTCTACATACATCTCCTCCTTTCGTATGCTCTTTCCCTCGTATGCTGGGCCATACTCCACTGGGATCGGCGGCTTTACAACAACTCTCGTCTTGATCTTTTTTAGGGCGCACCCTGAGCTGACGAGCATTCTATAGTCGGGTCTCGATAGCAAAGCGCCTGGGATCTCTGTCACGATTTGATCTACGACGACTGGAAGCCCTAATGCAATCGCTCCGACGCATGCTGCGAGCGTGAGATTATCGAGCTCTCCTAGCGAGACTACGAATGCTGGAACTCGTTCTTTCAAGTATTTGGTAAGTTCATTCTTCTTTCCAGGTTCGATGCTACCGAACATTAGAGAGGCTCTAACCGCTAGATTTGCGCCGTGTATCAGGGATGATGATTCACCGCCTAAGGGGA
>Ga0315309_1001046_pt1 | contig 16716 bp, 20 predicted proteins | sample TDP4_MG_FD_203080 | JGI IMG/M metagenome (GOLD analysis project Ga0315309, IMG submission 203080) | Freshwater sediment microbial communities from Lake Towuti, South Sulawesi, Indonesia - TDP4 | ecosystem: Environmental > Aquatic > Freshwater > Lake > Sediment | place: Indonesia: South Sulawesi... | reverse complement strand
GTGGATAAGTCAACAACAATGTGAGGAGGGTTAGTCTTATCTCTTTAAAAGATAAACTCATCGATCCCTCTTGACAAAAGCAGCGCTTTCATACATGCGAGGAGCCATAGCGACGTGGCAATCTCATTCTTAACCTATGATCTTCATCGGAACAAGTGGCTACAATTATCCCCATTGGTGGAATGGGGTCTTCTTCCCCTCTGATCTTCCTCAGAGAAAGTGGCTCGAATTCTATGCCGAACATTTCGACACGGTGGAGCTGAACGTTTCATTCTATCGCCTTCCGAAGAAAGAGGTTTTTGAAGGCTGGTACAAACGGACGCCGAAGAGATTTTCCTTCGCCGTCAAGGGAAGTCGATTCATCACCCATATCAAGCGCCTGAACGACTGTAGAGAACCCCTTACCCTTCTTTTGGATCATGCATCGCCATTGAAAGAGAAATTGGGAGCAGTGCTTTGGCAACTTCCTCCGCGATTCAAATTTCAGAAGGAGAGACTGGAGCAATTCTGTGTTCTTCTCTCCACGCTCCCCCGTTCGAAACACCTCCGTCATGTCTTCGAGTTCAGGGATGAATCATGGTTCTGCGACGAGGCTTTTCGGATATTAGAAGAGTTCAATTTTGCCTTATGTATTGCCCATGGCTCAGGCCTTCCTTTTATGGAGACTTTGACATCAGATTTCACTTACCTCCGTCTTCATGGAGGTGAGGTTCTCTATGGTTCAAATTATTCAGATAAAGAATTGAAGCAATGGGCTGAAAAGATCATCGACTGGAGGGAGAAAGGTAGAATTGTCTTTGTCTACTTTAATAATGATGCCTATGGCTTTGCTATCAAGAATGCCCTCGCTTTGAAAAAATTCGTTTCTTCTCATTTATCCCGCCCGTCAGTTTAAGATCGATCGAGATTCTCAATCCTCCCTTCCCCGCTCCGCGGCAGGTCTTGAACCGTTTTAGACCAAAGAAAAGAAATCTGAACGGTTTTTTGAGGATTGCACATAAAAATAGGCAACTGTCAAAAAAATAGGCAATTTGAAGCTCAAAAAGTAATGGTCTATTTTTAGATTTCCCTTTATTTTCAATGGATTATAAAAAAAGACTACTGGCACGCTTTTTGCGACAGTATTGGAATTGGGAAAATAATTCTTCTGGAGGACCAATGAAAAAAGAGAAGCTCGACGTGGCAGAATTTAACGAAATCAGAATTCTCACCACAGGATACACCCGGCCGGGAGCTCAAAGTGCCGAGAGCGAGGTGAACAGGCTCCTGAAAGAAGGATGGGTGCTCATCGAATCCTATACTACCTGTTATAGCAATACACCTCCTCTCTCCTCCCAGCAAGAGGTACACTTTGTTTTAGGCAAAAAAGAGAAAAAAGAGGTGGTTCATCACGACCAGGCAGTCAACGCCTTGAAAGCTTAGTGGAGGTAGAGCCTTTCTGCCAATTGTCTTCCAGTAACCGTCTTAAAGACCTTTTTAATCACGTTTTCAAGCCGCTCTCGATCTTTTGAAATCCCTTCTTCCTCGATATTGACCAGCCAGTCTGCCTCATAGAGGATCTGAAAGTTAAGGCTCTCTTTCTCTCTCGGGCTATGGTGATGACCGACGATGTCACAGATCTCATCAATCACCCCTCTTTGGATCCTTAATTTTTCCAAAATTTCCCTTGCGATCGCTGGTCCTTCCAGTTCCTGGAAATGGCCAGAGGTGCTCCCGTATTTCCTCTGCGCCTCGTGGATTCCGATATCATGAAGATAGGCAGCGCCGAGAACGACGAGGGGGTGGCCACCTTCTATCTTTAAAATCTCCTCTGCATATTGGGCCACCTTGAGGGCATGGTTGACACGTTTTATATCAGTGCCAAAATATTTTTTCATTTCCGAAGAAATCCTCTCCCTCAACCGACTATTCTTTTCTTCTTTCTGCTTCACTTTCATCTCCTCTGGCAGTCCTTCGATGCAGCTGTCCCCATAGGAACACCACTCAGCGCAGCCGAAATTGATCTTTGGATTGACCATTTCATGACCACACCGGCACTTTCTCTTTACGTCAAACTTAAAAAACTCAACCCTGAACCCACATTTCGGACAGGGAATTTCAAAAACGTCATCGGGCTTCCAGAACATCGGATCTTGACCAGGACATCTCATTTTCCTCTATCCTCCTCTCTCTGCTTCATTCTTAAATACCATGTAACCATTTGGTGAACAAAATGCCTTGACTTATGTCAACCCTTCGACTCCCCGGCCTGAAGGCCTGGGCTTGCCTTCGGCCCGAGCTCAGGCCGAGGGCTCAAGGTTGACCCTGAGCGGCGCTTCTTTACCCCGTCTTAAAAGGCGGGGCTTGGCGCCGCCGAATGGGTCAAATTCTTTCCGGTTAAGGAAGTCCGGTGATATCAATGAATTGAAAGGTCCCTTTCTTAAACCTTCAAATTTTTTCCCTTGCAATATACCTGATCATGTGTTAAAAAAATTCGTTTAATTCATAATTTTGAATGGAGGAAAAAATGGAAAAGAAACGGAGGGTTCGATGTCAACTGTGACAATGAAAGAACTTCTGGAGGCAGGGGTTCATTTTGGCCATGAGACGAAACGCTGGGACCCAAAAATGAAACCATATATTTTCGGAGCGAGAAACGGAATTTACATCATCGACCTCCAGAAGACCGTCCAGCTTTTCAAAGAAGCCTATCAATTCGTTCGGGACACGGTTGCCAAAGGAGAGTATCTCCTCTTTGTGGGGACAAAGAAACAGGCTCAAGAGACGATTCAAGAACAGGCGACTCGCTGTAGTATGTTCTATGTGAATCACCGCTGGTTAGGAGGAATGCTGACCAACTTTCAGACCATCAAACGATCCATTGACCGTCTGAACAAACTCGAGGCCATGAAAAATGAGGAGATCTATAGTCTCCTACCCAAAAAAGAGATCATGGAATTAGAGAAAGAGAGAAACCGATTGGAGAAATCGCTGGGAGGGATCAAAAATATGGATCGGCTTCCTGGGGCGATCTTTATCGTCGATCCCAAAAAGGAGAAAATTGCGGTCAGAGAGGCTCGGAAGATCGACATCCCTTCCGTCGGCATTGTTGACACGAATTGCAACCCGGAAGAGTTGGACTACATCATCCCGGGCAATGACGATGCGATCCGGGCTATCCAGCTTTTTGCCACTAGGATGGCGGATGCGGCCATTGAAGGCCGACAGCTCTATGAAAAACAGCTCCAGATGGAGGAGGCAAAAGAGGAGAAAAAGACGGCTGAACCGGTCGAACCCACTGGAGAGATACCAGGTGAAGAAGTGATCGATGAAGCGGAGGAGGAACAGGATTGAATGGAAGTTTCGATTGAACTGGTAAAAGATTTGAGACAGCGGACAGGAGCCGGAATCATCGACTGCAAGACAGCCCTCCATGAAGCCAAGGGGGATATGGAAGCGGCGATCGAATACCTTCGGCGCAAAGGATTGGCCACTGCAGCCAAGAAGGCAGGCCGAATCGCCACAGACGGTATGGTTTCTTCCTATATCCATGCGGGCGGAAAGATGGGGGTCTTAGTGGAGATCAACTGTGAGACCGATTTTGTAGCGAAGACAGAAGATTTTCAATCCTTCGTAAAGAATATCGCCATGCATATCGCCGCCTCAAATCCCCAATACATCCGGAGGGAAGAGATCCCTCCTGAGGTTTGGGAGAGGGAAAAGAGAATCTATCGGGCCCAAGCCATGGAGGCAGGTAAGCCGCAAAAGGTGATCGACAAGATTGTTGAAGGTAAAATGGAGAGGTTCTATTCCGAGGTATGTCTTTTGGAACAGACCTACTTCAAGGACTCCGATATCACGGTCAAAGAAGTCCTCGATTCGATGATCGCTAAGGTTGGAGAGAACATTACCATTCGCCGGTTTGCCCGATATCAACTGGGTGAAGGATTACAGTCCAGGTCGCAGCCCGCAAGCTCCTCTTCGGCCGAGTGAGGCAAGACCGCCTGCTCCAAAGGAGCAGGATCGGGCAGTGATTCGAGACCGGCTAATTGAACAAACCTTCGTCACCCCATGAAGAGAACCCAATATAAAAGGATCCTCCTGAAAATCAGCGGGGAAGTGTTAACGGGTGATGGGGATTATGGAATTGAACCCGAAATGATCCGCCAGATCGCTCAGGAGATCAAGGACGTGAAGAACCTCGGAGTGGAAATGGCCATCGTCATTGGCGGGGGCAATATCTTCCGGGGAATGGCCGCCAGTGCAAAAGGCATGGACCGTGCCTCTGCAGATTACATGGGGATGCTGGCCACGGTGTTGAACGGTCTTGCTCTTCAGGATGCTCTGGAGAAGATCGATGTGTACACGCGAGTTCAAACCGCGATCGAGATGCGTGCCGTTGCAGAGCCTTATATTCGACGAAAAGCCATACGGCACTTGGAGAAAGGTCGAGTCGTCATCTTCGCTGGAGGGACAGGAAATCCTTACTTCACGACCGATACAACCGCTTCGCTTCGCGCCATGGAAATTGGCGCAGAGGTGATCCTGAAAGGAACGAAGGTCGATGGCGTCTATGATGCAGACCCTCTCCTCAATCCACGGGCACGGAAGTATGACGAACTCACCTACCTCGATGTCCTGAAGAAAAAGCTTAAAGTCATGGATGCCACTGCCATCTCCCTCTGCATGGACTATCAGATCCCTATCATCGTCTTCAATTTGAAGAAAAGGGGAAATATTAAGCGGGTCCTCTTAGGGGAGCGGACGGGAACGAAAGTGAGAGGATGAACTATGGAGGAAAAGACCGTAAAAGAAGTGGAAGCCAAGATGGAGAAGACTCTTTCGGCCTTGAAGACCGATCTGAATAAGGTGAGGACCGGTAGGGCTTCGCTGGCCCTCTTTGACGATATCCGGATCGACTACTACGGGACACCAACCCCCCTGAACCAGGTCGCCACGCTCGCTGTTCCAGAACCGAGGCTCATCACTATTCAACCCTGGGATACGACCATCACCGGCGAGATTGAAAAAGCTATCCTGAAATCGGAAATTGGAGTGACTCCTGCCAGCGATGGGAAGATCATCCGTATTGCCATTCCGCGATTAACGGAGGAACGCCGAAAGGAACTGGTCAAAGTGGTGAGAAAGATGTCCGAGACCGCGAAGGTGGCGGTTCGGAATATCCGACGGGAGGCGAATGATCAATTGAAGGGTTTAGAAAAAAATAAGAAGATTTCTCAGGATCAACTCCGTCAATGGATGGATAAAGTGCAAGCCTCCACAGACAAATTTATTGAGAAAGTGGATGGAGTCCTGGCGGCGAAGGAGAAGGAGATCCTGGAAATATAGGGATGAAGGGGGTGATATCCGTGGCCTATGTGATTACTGAGGAATGTGTGGCTTGTGGGACGTGCGCAGAGGAATGTCCTGCAGAAGCCATTGAAGAGGGCGAACCCTATGTCATCAATGAAGAGAAATGCACGGAATGTGGAAGTTGTTCTGAGGTATGCCCTGTCGAAGCCATTGTAGAAAAATAGGATTGAGGGGAGGACGAAGTTTTCTCCCTTCCTTCTCCTCTCATCTTATTCCCTCCTCTTTCCCACCAATGACTCATTGAAAATCAAAATGCGATATGGTAATTTTAATAAGTTATCCCAAACGTTGCGTGGTGATATCATTCTAAATGACCCCCACCCTCAACCCTCCCCCTTGAGAGGGAGGGGCGGGGGGCTGCTTCAACGATGGAAGAGATTGATAAAGAAAAACTTCCTCTCCATATTGCCATCATCATGGATGGAAATGGCCGTTGGGCTAAAAAGAAGAACCTCAACCGGATCAGTGGCCATATCAAGGGCGTCGACGCCGTTAGGGAAATTGTCACCGCTTGCCGCCAATTGGGGATCAAGGTCTTAACCCTATACGCCTTCTCCGTCGAAAATTGGAGAAGGCCAAAGGAAGAAGTGACGGCACTGATGACGTTGCTGAAGGAATATCTCATGAAAGAGACCGAGGAGATGATCCAGAATAATATTCGCCTCTCCGCCATTGGGAGATTGGAGGATCTTCCTCTCGACGTCCAGAATACCTTGCAGGAGACCAGAAAGAAGACAGAGCATTGTGACGGGATGATCCTCAACTTGGCTTTAAGTTACGGGGGCCGTTCAGAGATTCTCTATGCCGTTCGGGGGATCCTTTCCGATTTTCAAAAAGGAAAAATAAAACTGGAGGAGATCAACGTACACCGCTTGTCCCAATATCTCTGGACACAGGGATTACCCGACCCGGATCTTCTCATTCGCACGAGCGGTGAATTTCGCATCTCCAACTTCCTCCTGTGGCAGATTGCCTACACAGAGTTATATGTCACAGAAACCCTCTGGCCAGATTTTGATCGGAAAGAGCTTCTGAAAGCGATCGCCGATTATCAATCCCGAGAGAGAAGATTCGGGCTGACGAGCGAACAATTGAACGGAAAGGAAGAATAGAAAATTCTAAATTTCAAAGCACGAAATCCGAAATTCGAAACCCAAGTTCAATGAGCGAGCACAAAATTCAATATAACACCCCCCTCACCTTTATCCTCTCCCCTGTGGGGAGAGGCAGGGGTGAGGGGTTTTGGAAATTTGATCATTTGATATTTAGAATTTGTTTCGGATTTCGATATTCGGATTTCGGATTTTTCCATAATCCAGGGTAGGTATGGCAAGCCTAACGAAAAAGAAGATATGGACGGCCATCATCGTTGTGCCTCCACTGATCTTTCTCATCGCCATGGGGCCTCCTGCGGTGCTAATCCTGATGGTGCTTTTGGCCACCTATCTCGGTCTCCGTGAGTTCTATCATCTTGCCCTTCCAGACTCCAAAAGGATCGAACGGCAGGTAGGAATGGGGCTGGGGCTGATCCTCGCCATGATCGTTTCTCTGGGAAATGGGGAGATCATTTCGCCCTTCTTCGTCCTTCTGCTTCTCGTCCTCTCCATCCTCTTCATGGTCACTTCAACGAATCTCTCGTCAACCATCTCCAGTATGGGCATTATGTTTTTTGGAATTTTCTATGTCGGATTTCTTCTCTCCCATGTCTCTCTGATTCGAAACCTGGCCGATGGAAAGCAGTGGGTCCTCTTCCTGATTGCAACCGTTTGGGCTGCCGATATCTCTGCCTTCCTGAGCGGCTCCCTCTTTGGAAGGCATAAACTCTGGCCGAAGATCAGCCCGAACAAAACCTATGAAGGATTGGCGGGCGCCATCGTCGGATCAGTCATAGTAGCGCTTCCCTTTGCCATCCTCTTTCTTCCGAAATTAGAAAAAGGGCTCTGCATCTTCCTTGCCATTGGCCTGGGATTTTTGGGCCAGGTCGGAGACTTCACCGAGTCGATGTTGAAGCGAAGCGCTCACGTAAAGGATTCGGGATCTCTCATTCCGGGCCATGGCGGCATGTTGGACCGATTGGACAGTTTCCTCTTCTCGGCCCCTTTCCTTCATTACTCCCTCCTCTATCTCTTCAAGGAGGCCCCATGAAACGTCTGGCCATCCTGGGATCGACAGGTTCGATCGGAGTCAATACCCTCGATATTGTCGGCCAGTTTCCAGAGATATTTGAGGTCGTCAGCCTCTCTGCAGGCCTCAATATTCAACTCTTGAAAAAACAGATCCTTCAGTTTCGACCAAAACTGGTCTCCGTACTCAACAGGGAATTATCAGAGACCCTTCAAAGACAACTTACGGATGGATCCGTCAAAATCGTACATGGGATTGAAGGCCTAATTCAGGTGGCCACGCATGCAGAGGTGGATCAAGTGGTTTCCGCGATCGTCGGTGCGGTTGGTCTCATCCCAACCCTATCAGCCATCAAGACCGGAAAGGTGATTGCCCTTGCCAATAAGGAATCTCTGGTGATGGCAGGGAAGATCATGATGAAGGAGGCAAAGCAGAACGGTGTACAGATCCTGCCGATAGATAGCGAACACAGCGCCATCTTTCAAGCGCTGCTCGGCCACCAGAAGAAGGATGTCCGTCGCCTCATTCTCACTGCATCGGGAGGTCCTTTCCTCAATCTTCCCCTCAACAAACTCCACGAAGTGACTGTGAGGGAGGCCCTCAATCACCCTCACTGGGAGATGGGGAAGAAGATTACCATCGACTCTGCTTCCCTCATGAACAAGGGATTAGAAGTCATCGAGGCCCACTGGCTTTTCGATATGCCCGTTGAAAAGATCGTGGTTCAAATCCATCCACAGAGTGTCGTCCACTCGATGGTCGAATATGTCGATGGCTCCATCGTTGCCCAGATGGGAATTGCTGATATGCGAATCCCGATCTCCTATGCCCTCTCCTTTCCTCATCGGCTCCCTTTAAACCTGCTCCCTCTCGACTTTTCTCAAATCGGAGGACTGACTTTCTCCCCTCCTGATCCGGAAAGATTCCCCTGCCTTCAATTGGCCTATCGATCCATTGAGATCGGCGAGACCATGCCCGCCATTCTCAATGCAGCCAATGAGATCGCGGTGAATGCCTTTCTGGAGGGATCTCTTAAATTTACACAAGTCCCCCTTCTCTTGCAGAGGGTCATGGAAGAACATGAAGTAAAAACGGTCCAAACGATTGAAGACATCCTGAGAGCCGACCAGTGGGCCAGGGAGAGATCGAAGGCGATCTTAGAAGGGAGAAAATTGTGCTGACCACGATACTTTCAACGATCATCGTCTTAGGAATTCTCGTTTTCGTCCATGAACTGGGCCATTTTCTATTAGCCAAAAGGCTGGGGGTAGGTGTCCTTACCTTCTCCTTAGGCTTCGGCCCAAAACTGATCGGAAGAAAGGTTGGAGAGACCCAATATCAGATCTCTGCCTTCCCTTTGGGCGGATTCGTCAAATTGATCGGAGAGAATCCTGAAGAAGAGGTGAAGGAGGAGGACCGAGCCCGTTCTTTTTCTGCCCAACCCATATGGAAACGGGCACTGATCGTCAGCGCAGGGCCCTTCTTCAACTTTCTGCTCGCAGCCGCTCTCTTTTCCAGTGTCAACCTATTTGGTATTCCCTTCTTCCCGGCCAAGGTGGGAGAGGTGAGTCCTGACCTTCCAGCAGAGAAAGCAGGGTTAAAAAGGGGGGATACCATCCTATCCATCGATGGAGTTGGTCTTTCAAAGTGGGAAGAGCTTTCCAAGATCATTCGCAACAGCAAAGGAAAGGATATTCTTCTGAAGGTGAAACGAAACGGTGAGATCCTTGAGATGAAGGTGACTCCAAAGCCCTCTACACAAAAGAATGTCTTTGGAGAAAACATCGAAACCTTTGTCATTGGTATCACCCCTTTTGACGAGGTTCTCGTCCAGAAGGTTGGTCCCCTTACGGCCATGGGCAAGGGGCTTGCTCAAACCTGGTATGGGATCAAACTCACCATGGTTACGATTATGAAATTGATCGAAAGGGTAATCCCTGCGAAGACGATCGGTGGCCCGATCCTCATCGCTCAGTTGGCTGGAGAACAGGCCAAGAGGGGGTTGCTGAGTTTGATCCTCTTCATGGCCATCCTCAGCATCAACCTTGGGGTCATCAACCTCTTTCCCATTCCGATTCTTGATGGAGGCCATTTCCTCTTCTTGGGATTGGAGGCCCTTTTGCGAAGGCCCATCAGCATTAAGAAAATGGAGATCGCCCAACAGATCGGTCTGATCTTCATCATCCTTCTGATGCTCTTCGCTTTTTATAATGATCTGATCCGCATCTTTTCTCCGGCGGGAGGATTTAACTTCTGATCGGCTGTTGACGATTCGCCATTAGCGAACAGCCATCTGCTATTTCGTATGAAAGTCCTGGGAATCGATACCTCCACATCCTGTGGCAGTGTGGGATTGATCGATGACGAATCCATCATCTCGGAATACCTCCTCAATATACCCGTCACTCACTCCGAAAGGCTCCTCGGGACGATTGAACTCATTCTTCGAGAGGCTCGCTTGGCAAAGGAAGATCTCGATGGGTGGGCCATCTCCCTCGGTCCCGGCTCCTTTACTGGATTAAGAATTGGGGTGAGCACAGTGAAGGGAGTGGCTCTTGCCACCCGGAAACCCGCGGCAGGAGTCTCAACCCTCGATGTCTTGGCTTACCAAGTCTCCCCTACCCCTTATCTCATCTGTCCAATTCTCGATGCTAAGAAAGGAGAGGTTTATACTGCCTTTTACCGTTATGAGGAAACAAACTCTCCCAAAAGGCAATCGGCCTATCATGCGATTAGACCAGAAGATCTCATCAACAGTATAGAAGAGCGAACGATCTTTGTCGGTGATGGAGTGAAAGCTTACGGAGACTATCTCAGAAACTCGCTTCCCTCCCTAACTATTTTTTTACCAACTCCCCTCAATTACCCTCACGGATCGACCATAGCCAAACTGGGACTTAACCTTCTTCGAAAAGGGGACTGTTTAGACCTTGCCACGTTTACCCCTCTCTATATCCGGGCTTCAGAAGCTGAAATAAAATTTCAATCCCCAAAAGTCGAAAAGAACCCTCCAGATAGGACAGGTATCGATTTCAAATAGCTTCCCACACCCAATTCTTCCGCCAGGGAAAGCAGGAGCCTCCCAGAGAGTTTCCCAAAAAATGGCAAAAAAAGAGGTTCGTTTGACAAAGAGACGAGATTATATTATTTTTTTTGTTTAAACCAGTTGGGATTTCAATTCCTTAGATTGGGGGGCCGAAATGGTTATCAAAGAAGAAGAATTAATCGAGAGGTTGATGAGAGAAAACCAAGATTTTTTGAAGGCGAAACAAGCCCATGTCGATCTCGCCAGACAATTGGAAGAGTTGGAAAAGAAACCTTTTCTCACCCCTCAGGATGAGATCGAGATCAAAATTATCAAGAAGAAAAAACTGGCCTATAAAGACCAGATGGAAAGAATTTTGATGCAATACCGATAATTCCCCAAAGGGGGAAATCCTAAGCACGAAATACGAAACAAAGATGTTAAACCCTAAACTCTAAACAAACTCAAATGTCCCTGCCTACCGGCAGGCAGGCAAAGCACAAAACTCAAAATCCTATGACTTAGAAAGTTTTCGGTTCAATTGTTGAGAAGTCAAGATTACCTTTTGAGTTTTATATTTTGGATTTGTTTAGGATTTAGAGTTTAGTGTTTAGAGTTTAAACAACTTCGGATTTAGATATTCGAATTTCGAGTTTATATGAAGAAAACAGGTTCTCAGATCGTTGTTGAATGTTTGAAAAAAGAGGGAGTGGATACCATCTTTAACTACCCGGGAGGGGCAGTGCTGCCTCTCTTTGACGAACTTCAGAACGCTCCATTCCGCCAGCTCCTGGTACGACATGAACAGGCTGCTGTCCATGCTGCAGATGGATATGCCCGAGCCACAGGAAAAGTAGGGGTGGCCCTGGTCACCTCCGGGCCAGGAGCAACCAATACCGTGACAGGGATCGCCACTGCCTTTATGGACTCCATTCCTATCGTTGTCCTAACGGGTCAGGTCCCTACCCCTCTGATCGGAAACGACGCCTTTCAGGAGGTCGATATTATCGGCATCACAAGACCCTGTACCAAACACAACTACTTGGTCAAGGATGCGAGTGATTTAGGTCGGATCATGAAGCAGGCTTTCTATCTGGCTCGCAGTGGAAGACCCGGACCTATTCTGGTCGATCTGCCCAAAGATGTGTTGGTGAGCTCTACGGAATTCAAGTATCCGGAGAAGGTCTTTATCCGTGGGTATCAGCCCACTTATGAAGGTCACTCGGGTCAAATCGAGAGAGCCGTAAAACTGATCATGAAATCGAAGAGACCAGTTCTCTATACCGGTGGTGGCATCCTCTCTTCTAATGCTTCAAAAGAACTCACCCTTTTGGCGGAGAGGCTGGGGATCCCCGTGACCATGACCCTGATGGGATTGGGTGGCTTTCCTGGTAATCATCCTCTCTCTCTTGGGATGTTGGGGATGCATGGGACCTACCATGGGAACATGGCGGTGATGGAATCCGATCTTTTGATCGCTGTGGGCGCTCGGTTTGACGATCGGGTGACCGGCAAGATCGAGTCTTTTGCTCCCCAAGCAATGATCATCCACATCGATATCGACCCTACCTCCATAAGCAAGAGTGTGAGGGTGGATCTTCCCATCGTTGGTGACTGTAAGCGGGTCCTTGCAAAAATCCTTTCCCTCCTTGAGGAGGAAGAGGTCGATGCCTTCAAAGAGAGCCTCACCAAATGGCGCAATCAAATCGAAAAATGGAAGGCCCTTTACAATATGGACTACCATCAAGAAAAGAGGATTAAACCCCAATATGTCATCGAGAAGATTTGCGAATTGACGAAAGGGGATGCGATTATCACGACTGAGGTAGGACAAAACCAGATGTGGGCAGCCCAGTTTTACCAATTTACGAAACCAAGGACGCTGCTCACCTCAGGGGGGTTGGGAACGATGGGATATGGATTTCCAGCAGCCATTGGAGCACAGGCCGCCTTTCCAAACAAACTGGTGATCGACATTGCCGGTGATGGCAGTTTCCAGATGAATTCCCAGGAACTGGCAACCGTCGTCCAATATCAGTTGCCAGTCAAGGTGGCTATCCTGAATAACAGTTACTTAGGCATGGTGAGACAATGGCAGGAGTTCTTCTACGAAAAACGGTACGCCTCGTCTTCTCTTGAAGGAGTCTCACCGGACTTCGTCAAGCTAGCAGAGGCTTATGGAGCGGTCGGCTTCAAGGTGACCAAGCCGGAGGAGGTCGTCCCGATACTGAAGAAGGCATTCTCAATCTCGAAACCCGTCATCATCGATTTCTTGATCGATCCTGAGGAGAATGTCTATCCCATGGTTCCAGCAGGAGAACCCCTGAATCAGATGAGGCTGGTATAAAAACAGAATGTCAAATGCCAAAGCTCAAATGTCAAACCAAATCCAAATTTCAAATTTTAAAAATTTTCTATTTTGAACTTTGACATTCCTTTGGCATTTGGATTTTGACATTTGAACCTGAATGCCGATCCTAACGGATCTTTTAGATACGAGGCTTAAATGAGGCATGTGATTACGCTCTTAGTTGAAAATGAGTTTGGAGTCCTGGCCCGGATCGCAGGTCTCTTCAGCGGCCGTGGCTTCAACATCGAAAGCCTTGGGGTGGCTGAAACGCTTGATCCCACTGTTTCTGCCATGACCATCGTCACCCGTGGGGACGACCAGATCATCGAACAGGTGATGAAGCAACTTAATAAACTGGTCTGCGTGATCAAGGTGGTGGATCTCATCGATAAGGACTTTGTGGAGAGGGAGATGGTATTGGTCAAGGTCTCGGCCAATACCGATACGCGCGCTGAGATTCTGAGGATAGCAGAAATCTTCAGGGGAAAGGTGGTCGACGTCGGATCCAAAACATATACGATCGAGGTGACCGGAGACGAAAAGAAGATCGAGGCTCTCCTTGCTCTACTCAAACCACTCGGGATTAAGGAATTGGTCAGAACCGGCCGTGTAGCCATGATCAGAGGAAGTAAGATTACCACTGAGCCTGGGGCTTAAATCCAGAAGACGAACCGCGAGTGACGGATCACGCGTCACGCTGGTGCGCCGAACCGCTTGACCGCGCAGGCACCAATCGCCTGTTTATATACCAATGGAAAGGAGCCACGGATGAAAATCTATTACGACAAGGATGCAGATCTCAAGGACCTTAAGGGGAAGAAGATTGCGATTATCGGTTACGGGAGTCAGGGCCATGCTCAGGCCCTCAATTTACGGGATAGCGGTCTTGACGTCATCGTCGCCCAAAGAAAGGGATCTGAAAATTACCAGCTCGCTCTTCGAGATGGCTTCAAACCAACCACTGGATCAGAGGCCTCGAAACAAGCTGATCTGATCCAAATTCTCACCCAGGACCATATCCAAGCCAAACTCTTTGAGGAGGAAGTCAAACCGCATCTGAAGAGTGGAAAGACCCTCCTATTTTCTCATGGGTTCAATATTCATTATGGTCAGGTTATCCCGCCCAAAGATATCGATGTGGTGATGATCGCTCCCAAGGGACCTGGTCACCTGGTCAGAAGGGAATATGTGAGGAAGGCCGGCGTCCCGTCCCTCCTTGCGATCTACCAAGATTTTACGAAGAAGGCCAAGAGGACCGCCCTTGCCTATGCGAAAGGCCTTGGCGCTACACGGGCTGGCGTGATCGAGACCACCTTTGCAGAGGAGACAGAGACCGACCTCTTCGGGGAACAGGCCGTCCTCTGTGGAGGAGTGGTGGAACTCATCAAGGCGGGCTTTGATACCTTGGTGGAGGCCGGTTATCAGCCGGAGATCGCTTATTTCGAATGTCTCCATGAGCTGAAGCTGATCGTTGACTTGATCTATGAGAAGGGGATTCCCTTCATGCGTTATTCGGTCAGCGATACCGCTGAATACGGCGACCTCACCCGAGGCAGGCGAATCATTACCTCCGAGACCCGACAGGAGATGAAGCGAATGCTCGAAGAGGTCCAGACCGGAAAATTTGCCAAGGAATGGATCTCTGAAAATCGGATGGGCCGTCCTGTCTTCACCGCCTTGAGAAGAAGAGAGGCGCAACACCCAATTATACCTATCGGAGAAAAATTGCGCTCCATGATGGGATGGCTCAAAGAGAAGAAGGATTGATGACACAGAAAGATCAATGGCCAATTGCTAAAGAGGGGCTCCCCTTTCTCATTCCAAGCGCTATCCTCACAATCTTTTTTGGAGGTATGGGATGGAAGATAGTAACCCTTCTCGGGATCTTCATTACCCTCTTCATCGCCTTCTTTTTCAGAAACCCCAAGAGAAAGATTCCAACTCTCCAGAACATCATCCTCTCGCCAGCCGATGGTAAGATCATCCATGTCGGGGAATGTGAGGAGGATCGTTTCTTAAAAGAAAAAACGTTAAAGGTGAGTATCTTCATGTCCCTATTCGATGTTCACATCAATCGCGCTCCTGCTTCTGGAAAGGTTCTCCAAAGAAGTTATCATCCAGGCCAATTTTTAGTGGCCAATAAGGAGAAATCGTCCCTCCTCAACGAACAGAATGCCTTTGTTTTGGAGACGGAGGATCAGTTAAAGATCCTTCTGATCCAGATCGCAGGTTTCGTGGCGAGAAGGATCGTCTGTTATGCCAAAGCGGGTGATCTCTTGAGAATGGGAGAAATTTTTGGTATGATTCGTTTTGGATCGAGAATCGATCTCTACCTTCCTCCCCACGTGAAGCCAGTCGTTCGGATCGGACAACATGTGAAGGGAGGCGAGTCGATCATCGGGTATCGGCAATGAGAAAGAGAAGACCACAAATCAAAATGAGAAGGGGGGTCTATATCCTTCCCAATCTCTTTACGACAGGGAACCTTTTCTGCGGGTTCTGGGCCATCATCTCCGTTTTTCAAGAGAGGTTTCTCTACGCAGCTATTGCGATCCTTCTGGCATCGGTTTTCGATGTCTTGGATGGGAAGGTGGCTCGGCTTTCCGGAGCCACCTCTAAATTTGGAATCCAGTATGATTCCCTCGCCGATCTTGTCTCTTTTGGAATCGCTCCAGCCGTGCTCGCCTTTAGCTGGGCCCTTCGGCCTTATGGACGATTTGGCTGGCTGGCTGCCTTTCTCTTTGTCGTATGCGGCGCCCTGAGATTAGCGAGGTTCAACGTCCAGGCCTCCGCAGCCGAGGTCAAGTATTTTAAAGGCCTTCCCATCCCTGCGGCAGCTTCGATGATCGCATTGACCATCCTCCTCTACCTCCGGCTCATCGAGACAGGGTGGGTGAAAGACATTGTCATTTTGGTAATGATTTACATCCTGGCCTTTCTGATGGTATCGAACATCCGGTACTTCAGCTTTAAGGAACTCGATCTTTCGAGAAGAAAACCCTTTAGCATCTTCATCTTTGTCATCCTTTCGATGATTGTGATCATCATGGAGCCCGTCATTGTCCTCTTTGCTTTTGTCCTTTTCTATGTCATCTCAGGTCCGACGAACCTTCTGATTGCGTGGCATCGAAAGAGGGCGCTCAGGAGAATGGAACCAGTTCCCGAGGAGGACTTAGTGATCCGGGGCTGAAATACTTTTTGCTTGCCTTCCCTGATTTTTTTATATAAATTAATATCTCTAAACTAAATAAAAGGCATAAACTGTCGTTCCGAACTTCGTTCGGAATCTCGACAATATCATCTTTCATATTTTCTCATAGATTGATGTTTGATCATTTCAATATTTCAAGATTGGAAATTGATTGCACTTTGACATTTGCCATTTGATATTTGACATTTACCATTAATATTGATTCCCCGGTAGCTCAACCGGTAGTAGCGGGTGGCTGTTAACCACTAGGTTGCAGGTTCGAGTCCTGCCCGGGGAGCCAGCAAACAAAGGGCCCGTGCTTTTTAGCATGGGCCTTTTTGTTTGCTAAGATTCCCCTTTGCAGGACTCGAAGCGAGGATTCCGCCGACCGAATAGGGAGGAAAAGCCCCACGAATGTGCTGCGTCAGGAATCCGAAGGTAAGTCGAGGGATTGACTCGTAGGGTGGAATCTGGTAGTATTTATTCATACCAAGATGCGAGGAGGTAACAAGATGGGAACTGCAGTCAAGAAAACAATTTCTCTTCCCCCAAAACTCGCGAAAGAGGTTGAAGACATATCCCGTGAGGAAGGGAAACCTCTAAGCGCGGTGATTCAGGATGCCCTCCGACTTGCCAGAAAGGAAAGAATCAAAAAGGAATTCTATCAGATTCAGG
>Ga0315309_1001043_pt1 | contig 16739 bp, 8 predicted proteins | sample TDP4_MG_FD_203080 | JGI IMG/M metagenome (GOLD analysis project Ga0315309, IMG submission 203080) | Freshwater sediment microbial communities from Lake Towuti, South Sulawesi, Indonesia - TDP4 | ecosystem: Environmental > Aquatic > Freshwater > Lake > Sediment | place: Indonesia: South Sulawesi... | reverse complement strand
TTCAGGAGAGATGACTGAATATATGGCATTTTCAAGCATCAGAATCTTGTCTCCAACGCCGATTCCCAGTGCGCCACCGCTACCTCCCTCTCCGATAACGACTATAATAATCGGGACTTCCAATTCCGACATCGCTTTCAAATTTCGGGCAATCGCCTCGGCTTGCCCCCTCTCCTCTGCCCCAATCCCTGGATAGGCGCCTGGAGTATCTATGAAACTAATAACCGGAATGGAAAACCTCTCAGCCAACTTCATTACCCTCAGGGCTTTGCGGTACCCTTCCGGATGGGGCATACCGAAGTTTCTCATCATATTTTCCTGGAGCGTCCGGCCTTTTTGATGACCGATAACCACGACCGTTTCATTCTCAAATTTAGCCATTCCTGCCACTATAGCCGGGTCATCAGCAAAGTTTCTGTCTCCCCGAACTTCTACGAAATCGCTCAGAAGTAAATTTATATAGTCCAGAGTGTATGGCCGGCGAGGATGACGGGCGAGCTGAACTCTTTGCCACGGGGTGAGATTGCCAAAAATTTCTTTTTTGAGTTCGTCGCACTTCTTTTCCAGGCTCATTATCTCCTGAGAAAAGTCGATTTTTTCATTAGCGCTGAGTTTTTTCAGTTCTTCTATCTTCTTTTCCAGTTCTACGACCGGCTTCTCAAAATCTAAACCTTCAATTTCAGCCAACGAAATCTCCTTTACTTTTTCGTCACCATAAAGGGCGACCGACCAAAAAAGTTCGTAGTCACGCTCACTTCGTTTGTTTTAGTTCATCGTTCATAGACTATGAACTAATTATTTTTTGGTCGGGGCACCGTTTACGGCGCCAATCTAAAATGCACTCATATATCCGATGCGAAAGATGCGGTCAAAATTATCGGCAATGTCCTTTCCATCTATTTCAACATTAAGATTTTCCGTGATGAAATAGCGTATGCCCATATTTATCCTGTTTTCTTTCCCCCCGCCTAAATTATCAAATTCTAACATCGGTACCAAACTGTCGCCCAATTTAGAAAATAAGCCAATAAATCCTCTAACTCTAAATTTCTCAAAATCGTATCCATTTAGCCCGGTAGATACCTCCAGGCCCGGAAAAAAACTCTCCTTACAGAAGACTATGAAGAAACCTTTTTCTCTCTGCTCATACTTTTTATCTCCATAATCTCCATAACCCTGGTCGTCGTAACCAGCACCGATTGCTGGTAAACGCAGGCTTCCTTTGAAAATCCGAAATTTCACGAAGAGGCGGGGCCGCCTCAGTTTGATGTCCTCATTCCCTATGATATTTATTGTATCAAGATAGACTCCCAGGTTCATATGCTCCAAAACTCCAAAAAATAGACCGGCCAGAAGTCCGCCATTACTGTTCCCATCTTGGTCCTGCACGCTATAGAAGCGAAAATTCACATTATAACCCCCCTGTTCAACAATTTCAGGAGTGGGGGTATCTACCAAATCGACCACTTCCCCAGCCGATAGGATAGAACAATTTCTCGAAGAGCAAGCAACGACAAGCCCTATCAATAAAGTTAATGGAAGGTACCATTTCTTCATCTTTTCTCCTTCGTTAACGATTCTTTACTATAGGTTTTGTCTTTCAAATAGGCGGTTACAATCGTAACAGATTTCGTCTATCTTGTCAAGTTGCCTTCCTTTGGGCTTTGTCTAAGCCTGGAGTCTATCTCTTTCAACTTACTCATTGCCAGTTCGTTTCCAGGGTCAACTTGTAAAACCTTCTGGAATTCCTCTCTCGCGAGGTCGACTTTTTTTAGTTCTAAATAGGCAAGACCGAGATTATTATGAACCCCGATATTGAATTTGGGAGATAATTCAATTATTTTCTTATATTGACTGATAGCCTCTTCTATCCTACCCTGGCTAAAATATATATTGCCCAGGTATAGATGTCCCTTTACGCTCTCGGGAGCAAGGCCTACAACCTTTCGGTAGGTCTCCTCTGCCTTATTCCATTCTCTGCTTTTTACATATTTTTCTCCCTCTTCAAATAAAATTGCGATTTCCTGGTCCTTTCTAACGGAACGACTCTCACCTTCTATCTGCGCCCGGATAAATGAGAGATTTGCCTTAGCCTTCTGATTTTCAGGCTCAATCTCCAGTATCTCCCGATATTGGCTACCTGCTTTCTCCCATTCTTTTCTCTCAATGTACATCTGCGCGAGATAGGAACGGCTCGGGACATAGATAGGGTTTATCTCTATAGACTTATTCAGAGATTCAATGGCCTGTGGTATCTTTCCCGTCTCTCCATACATAATTCCCAAATTTGAATATATCTCGTCGTACCCAGGGTTCGCCTCTATTGCCTTGAGGTAGGCCCAGATAGCTTTCTCCTTCTCGGCTAGGCGGGCATAAGCGTTCCCCAATTCATAGTTATTGTCCACATTTAGAGGATAAGTCCTGTAGGATAGCTCGCACTCTTTGACCGCATTTCTCAGCGTAGCATTATTTTTTGCGTCCTTAAACCCTTTAAAATAGTGAATCTCGCCACCAAAATATCTAATATTGAAAACGATAATTCCAAAAATAACTATCCCGGAGAGAAAGTCAAATGGATAGATAAACGGCTTTTTGAGAGGAATCCTGTGTTGCGACACAGCGCCCTTCTGGCATATTCCCACTACTAACCCCATCGAAATCCAGAAGAGAAGGGCAGGCATTGGGAAATAGAGGGAAACATTCAACAGGTTGTCAACCAGCATTCCGAAGATGCTCGCCAGAAGTCCTAAAAGAATTATCTTATCATAATCCCTGTTAATTTTTTTATAATTATCCAGTCCCATTTTGAAAAAGAGAAAAAATAGCCAAACATAGATTCCGAGCCCCAGTATCCCTGTCTGGGATGCTATCTCTAAGATTTCATTATGGGCATTGTTGGCGTGGGTCCGAAAAGGAGAATACTTTTTTATCTTGAGATATTTCCCCTGATGAAATGGATATATAATCTCAAAATTTCCCCAGCCATGACCTAAGATTGGCCTTTCCTTGAACATCGAGTAGCCTGCCTTCCAGATTAGAAATCTCTGAACATAGGCCATCTGCTTGAAATCGGTAAATCCCTTAACTTTATCAATGGCAATCTTCGCGATCATAACTTTCTTTCCCCCCTCGTCCCCGAGCCTTACAGGATAGAGCATAACCAGACATAAAAGAAAGGCCAGGAAGATTAACCATCTTCTATTCCTCGAAATCAGTGACACCTGGTATAGCGAAAGGAAAAGGAGAAAGAAAAGCGAAGCCACAAACAATCCAACCCATGCGCTACGAGTGCGGGTCACGAGCAGTCCGAAGAAGTTAAGTCCAAAAAGTCCTCCCAAAAAGAGCTTCCTTAGAGGAGATTTCTCATAAATAGCCAGACCCGCTATTACAGGGAGGATGAGAATGAGAAAACTTGCCAGGAAATTCGGGTTCCCGAATGTGGAGACGCTCCGGGCGCCAAAGGGCTCTATTTTCCTTGGCCATATTAACTCAATCCCTTTATACTGGAGTATTCCATAAAGAGAAGCGAGCGTTCCCACAATAAAGGCAATGTGTATTAACCTCTTGAGATTTTTTTCATCCCGAACGAGGTAGATAGTGATATAAAAAACCGTTATGCAATTCAGAAATAAGAATACGATGCTTCTCCCGCCAAAAGAAAGGATAGCCAACTTCATCTGGGGATGGATGAAGAAGGAATAAGCGACCGAAAAGAGAGATATTAGGAAGAAGAGTGAAAGCGGCCTGTCCAGGTATGTTCTCGGGAAAGCGATTTGCCGTTTAAGAGCGCTTCTTATTACCCAGATAGCTAAGATTATAGCCAAACCGATCTGGAGCAACACATTTTGAATTACATAAGGGTTTCGGGTAGCATCGGTAAGAAAAATCAGAGGACAGATTAAGAAAAGAAGAAAGAAAATATATTTTATTGTGCGATTGGAATCCATTTCCATAATAGAAAAAACCGCCAATCGCCAGAAATCCTGGCAGGCTGGCGGAAAAGAAGAAGACTAAGGATTAATTTCCTCCACTTACCCCCTTAGCCTTCATCTGCTCAATTATAGATTTTGCCTGGGTATCTTCCGGATTCAACTTCAATACCTTTTCCCATTCAGTCAGACCCAGATCGTATCTTCTTAAATTCCAGTAGAAAGCAGCAAGACTCCTGTGGGCGCTTATGTCCGAATCGTTCAGTTCCACTGCCTTCTTGTAGGAATTTTCGGCATCAGTAGCCTTACCCTGCACGAAGTAGACATTGCCTAAATTCACATATGCCTGACCCAATTTTGGATTCCACTCTACAGCCTTCTTATAAACCTCCTCCGCTTTTCCCCAATCTTTCTTCTGCACATAGCACCAACCCATCTTGAAGTAAGTCGGAGCATATACAGGGTCGAGAGCCAGGTATTTCTCAAAATCCTCTATGGCTTTGTCCCATTCCGCCATCTTGGTATAGACCGTTCCTTGCTGGAAGTGAACCTGAACATAGTTCGGAGCCAGTTTTTTCAGATCGGCATACTTCGCCAGCGCCCTCTCAGCGTCGGTTCGTGGATTTTGGTTCTTTTCTTCTTGCCCTTTCACCAATTTGTGGATGGAAGGAAAGAAATACTTCTGTTTGAGGTCAAGAGAATCCCAGCGAGGGTCGTAAACTTTCCTCATGTCCCATCTATCATTATAGACATTTCCCATAAAGTAGTGAGTCATCGCATAATAGGGGTTATTTCTCAAAACCGTTTGATATTCTTTTAAAGCGTTCTCCCACATCCCTGCCTTTGAGTAGGCAATAGCAATATTGTGATGAATATCTGCTATAAAGAACCGCCTGAAGAATAGGACCAGGAATATAGCGAAAATTACAACTATGGTCCTGGCAATCCTTCGGTAGCGAACATTGGACAAAAATTTGTTACTAACATTCCTTTCCAAACTCGGATTTTCCTCTTTCTGACCCAGAATCTGACCTCCGAGGAGCCCAAGGAAAAGCCAGAAAACGAAGCCCGAAGATACAAATCTCATATTCACGCACATCAGATTATGCACCAGAAGTCCGAAAAGGCCCGAGAGGAGCCCGAGAAGTAGATACTGGCGCCTCGTCAACTTTTCTACCTGACGACCGATGCTGAATTTTTCCACCTTCTTAGAGTGAGGATTCATCCCGGAAATCCCGGAAGAAGGAGGAGCCTCTGACGAATAGCCGGTAACCTGCTTCAGCCTCTTCAATCCGGTATAAAAGAACAGAGTCAAGAGCCAGAGAAATATCCCCAGCCCAACTATCCCCTCATCATACCAGACCTCAATAAACTCATTCTCGGGATGGTCTGTCTCGGTGTTATGTTTTCCCTCAATATGGAATATCTCAGGACGCCGGAAAGCAGGATAGACTATTTTGAAAGTCCCGATCCCTGTTCCCAGGAATTTGTGAATCAATTCCTTCGTAGGGGTCGCCTTAATACCCGTCCCTTTAGCAGGATAATCTCTAATCATCTCCAGAGTGGAAAGCCAGGTAAAAACCCGGAAGCGCACTGAATCTATCCGTTCTCTTATAAGAAATGTAACTGCGAGCGAAGTGCCCAAAAGCACGACTGATAAGAAAAGTGCCAGAAAAGCCTTCTTCTGTTTTCTTGTGGCTGGAACGACAAAAAGCGTAGTCACCACCGCAAAGAAACAGGCTCCCGCCGCAAACCCTATATAGGCAGCCTTGGTTCTTGTCATCAGGAGATTGACCAGAACGACGAATATAAATAGAATCAGAAGCTTCTTGGACTTCATTTTAAAGAAAACCATAAGACATAATGAAACCAGAATCAGGATGAAGAAAGAATAGGTCTTATTCTCAACAAAGAAGAGAAAAGCGGAAGCTCCCAAACTCCCCATACGCATCAGCCCTTCTTTTCCCAAAAACTGCATAAAGCAGTAGAGGATGCCGATGGCCGCGACGAGAGATAAAGAGATTACTGTCTTCTTTGTCTCCCTCAGATTGGAAAAATCAAAAAAAGTCAAAATTAGAGGAGTAACCAGTACCAGGAAGGCCGCAAAGAAGTTGGGGTTGCCAAAAGTGGAAAATATCCTATCTCCGAAAGCCCGCCTCCAGATGAAGGGGTCAAAGTCTACGAATTGAATCAAGCCATAGAAAACAGAAATAAAGGTAGCAGCAAGCACCCAGCGGAACATTCTATTTACTTTTTCAGGAGTGTCAAATTCAATTAGGGCAATTAGAAAGATGCCAATATAAAGGACTCTTCTCGTAAGTTCTTCAAAACTGGTGAATTTGAACGGGGAGATGAAGAAAGAGATGATACCGGAAAGTAAGAAGAAGAGAGCGGGAATTGCGTATAGCCGCTGCTCTTTACGAACCAGAAGGCTTCCCCTTTCAATTACCTTAAGAAGCCAGGCCGCTATGATAATAATCGCGCCGATATGAAGAAGAGTGATTTTTATCTGACACGAATCGTAGGTCTTCAGATAAAAAGATAGAGCGATAAGGAAAGCCAAGATTGGCAAGCCGAAATCTATTAATATATTACAATATTTAATTAATCTTTTATCCATAATTCCTATTATTATTTTAACACAATTCCCACAAAAATTCAACCAATTTATAAATTTAAAAAGCCGCATTATCCACAAAAGTGGAAAACACGGCCATATATTCCGTTATTCTGGAGCCGACAGAGAGATTTGAACTCTCGACCTACGGTATACGAAAGCAGTCTTCTACCAACTAGGCTACGCCGCCACTATCTGATTAGTTAAGCGCCTTCTAAGTTTCTACGGAAGTATCATCTAGTACTGCATCAAACAATAGTAAAGTTAACAAAAACTTACGAAAATGTCAAATGTGTTTTTCGTCGTCGATATCTTCCTTTTCAGATAATTTCCCGCCCAACGAGATCGTAATATTAGAAATGTACCCATGTACGTAACCAGCTTTTAGGTTAGCTCTTCTAACAAGTTCTTTGCCACTTTCCAAATTTGTTTTAATCTTTCATCCAAAAAATCTTCAAATCTTTCAATTTTCCATTACAATTCACATCTTTTGATTGATATCTGGTTACCCCTGATATTTTTTACGAAGAATTTCAAGACTAATATTCTATATCTTGGTTGTTCTAGTAATAACATAGATTCTTACCTGCTAAAGGTGTTTCCAGCTGCGATGTCACTACAGTATGGACACCTTGTCAAGGGGCAAATTCCACCGTCGGGAACTACTTTTGGGATAGCAAAGAACAGCAACTTAGCCTTCGGCTTTGGTGTTGTCGACATCGCTACGCAGAAAGTGCATCTCGGCCGGGCGCAGGATGTCGACAACCCCGTGATAGGCTACGTCGCTGACTTCTCCATACCGGCGTGTATGCCAAGAAGCGCATCGTCGCTTCATCACTAGTCCAAGCTAAACGCTTTCCTCAAGGATTGACGTATTGCGGTTACCAAATCGTTCCGACTCACCAAAAATAGGTAGCAAGCCCTCATTTAGTCATAATACTACGGTCGCATCAATCCTGCTGGTTTTGCCCGAGCCTCCCAGAAGTGTTCGCCATCGACATTTCCGTGAGACATCACTACTTCAAACTGGCCCCAGATTGTATAGCCACCATCGGGCAACGGTGTGCCATCTGGAAGACCGTGCGGACTTTCTATCCAGATGATCTTGTAATGCCAGGTCTCTCCGGAACCTTCTGTCAAGCCGCCCCCCCATTCCAGGCCCGACATCCCGTTCCACTCATTTGTGCACCATGCTGCGTAAGGAGGATTCAACCAGGCTTCGTCGTTCCCTCTGTCCCACTCAGCGTTCCACTTCATTACCACTCTGTCGTGTGCGTAGGCTCCCATGTAGGACTCAGCCGCCTCGTGAGTAAGGCCCAACTTTCCCATAGCCCAGCTCTCCCCAGTTCCCACGAAGACTCTCGCCGAGCGGTTGTAGCCAAACTCATCAAATCCTCCTCGGGCCACTCCCTGGAAGACAATCATGCAGATCAAAATAACCGCAGACCCTAAAATAATCGCAATCTTCTTCATTGTTTATCACCTCCCAACGTATAACGGTTTCAGTACCGTACTTAATTAAGCACGGCAACAGACATTATACAATCTGCCTATTTGTCTATATTTGTAATTTATAAATAAGCCGCAGGCTTGAGTTCTCAGTAGGCGTAGAACTCTCCACCGCAGTAAAGTTTCTTTGAACATTGAATATGTAATCCAATTCCAGTTTATGAGTCTTGCCTAAGCTGGGCTGACAGCTAAGATTTACGCTAAATCTGTCGGAGATGGCCTTATCAGGGTTAATAAGTTCACCATAATTTGTCATGCTGTAACTGAACCTTATGACACTTCTGTTCATGAAAGAATAATTCACGGCAAATGAAGCAGTAGCTTTCATTTCTTCCCGTGAATCAGGAAGAGTTATCTCATATTGAGGAGATAGCACGAGTCTTAGGAGACTGGGAGAATATCTTATTCCTAAACTGATTGACTGATATCGAGGCATATTTATATCTGTTGAATTTTCAGCCGAGCACGTCGCGTAGTTTGCCGATACATTCGTTCGCCTACCCCACGGCATTGAAACGCTATAACTTGTGGACAGGGTGGTTTCATGAATTGCGGTCTCAGACTTGTCTTCATAACCAAGCCGCAGATAGTTTGCCGAAATTATGGCCTTACCAATTGGGTAGGAAAACCCTATGGTCAAGTTTTTGTTTACGTCATTAATCGACGAGGTTACGCTATCACTGATATTTGTTTCGTCCAGGCTATAGCTAACGAGCAAGGATGGAAGCCCGGGAAAAGTAGTGGTTAAGTCTACTCCCAGCATATTTGTCACGATGCTGTCACCATTTTGCGAGAGCGGGCGGTGATACTTATTGTAATACATCGTTCCGTTGATGTAATTGGTAAGGGAATGTGTTAAAGATAATTGATATTGTTCGTAGGCACCCGATTGTTGCGGACTTCCTAGAAAGCAAAACTCTGGCTTGACTTTATCGTAAGAAGCATCTAAGGTTAGGCTCTCGCAGCAAAACGAAGTGGATACCCGAAAGGCATTTCCTTTTTTCGGTTCCCACTCAAATTCGCCTTTATGCCCATTGACAGCGTACTCGCCTCGCAATGTTAGCCCTGCGCCTGAACCAATTTCAGCCTCAATGCTGGCTACAGAATTCTCATTTTTCTTTTCCTGGACATAATTAGTCGCTATTTGAAAATTATTGGCCAGGCGAACTGACCCTCTCAAACCATATAGATCGTCCTTGAATTCTTTTTGAGAAGACGCCACTAATCCCGCCAGAGCGACCCTTCCCAATTTGGTTTCTGCCTTCACACCTCTTGAACGGTTCAAAGTAAGGCGTGATAAACTGGTGGTAAAGTCTCCAGCCGATAAATCGAGTTTTTTTGAATGGTAAGAAATCAAGAAATTATTCAATTCAGGATTGATAACCGGACTGGCAAGGCCAGAAACTGAGAGGCTTAAGTAACTGCTACTTGAGACCAGATTGACCAAATTCAGGTTAAGTTTTGTAGTAGATTCAATTAGTTGGTCATCTTGATAGTCTATCTCTACGTTTCCTGTCCACTTTTTCGTTTCCGGTGTAGGAATAAGTGGAGAGATTCTGAGAGCAAAATATTGGCTGAACAATGCTTCTTTCTCAAAATCCATACCTGCTCTGTAATAGTAGATTCCAGAATACTCGGCCGGAATATCAAAAGTGATATTCGCCTTCAATATCTCTCCCGGGTTAATGTCTTTGAACTGCCGGATTCTATTAGTCTCTGTTAAATACTCCTTATTCTCATCGAATATTCTTATAAAGATGGAATACTCTCCGCCGACCCAAGTTTCCGTCGCGATATTATTGATTCTAATTAGAAAGACTGTTTTCTTACCCGCCTCAGCCTGTGGCGGCAAAGTGTTAACAAGGAACATCGCTGAGTTGTCCGCAAAGGCAACCCCCGCACCAGAAAATAGAAAAATGTTGATAAGGAGCGAGATAACTGTCTTTCTCACAATTTCACCTGTCCACACTATGAACATGGAATTGTGTGTTTGAATCGGCCGCGTCCTAATGTTGAATTCTATACTTCGAGGCGGAAAAAAATTAGCAAAAAGTCTAAACCGTTTTGCCTGTAGAATCTGGCGAGGCAGGCTAAACGCTAGCAACAATTCTATAATTACATCCAAGATTTCCCATCCATTACTACTTCCATAATCTTAGCCTGCCTTTCCCTCTTTTGTCATTCTCCAAGACCGGGGACTTTTATTGCCTTCTTTTTGCCACCTTTCTTTCCCTTCCTTGTTTTCTTCTTTACCATTTTTCTCCCTCCCTTCTTTTGGATGCAATTTTGGTACATCGGTCTTTCACGAATTTTTCAATCTGCTTGCCAGCTTTCATGCTGCCCCTTGAAATTTTGTAGTATCTCGCCTAAAAAGTCAATAATGTTAGATCAGATCTTTCTTCTTCTCCTCGTACTCCTGTTTGTTGATTTCTCCCCGAGCATACCTTCGTTTGAGAATCTCCAGGGCTGACTCCTCCGATCTCGCCCGCCCACCAACACCAGTTGATATCACCAGCCACCTAATCAGAAAAAAGATTCCCACAATCACGGCGATCCAAAAAGTAAGCAGGATAATGGACCAAATCCATTCCGCACCATATCCCCAACCCATCGTCCCCGGGCCCATATGCCCCCAATACCTCCATGGTTGGGCCAAGCCATTTTTGGCCAGGATAAAGAGGAATGCCGAAGTAACAATTGCTTTTTTGAATGTCCTGTTCATACCCACCTCCTTCTACTGAGTATAACCACAGAGCCAAAGGGTCTCTGCGACTCTAATGATCAATAGCTGGATAGTATCCAGCCCCGGCCAAATTCTTCCCTTAGCTTATTTTTTTCTTTTTAACTCCAATTCCAGTCTGGCTCCTCTCAGCCAAGATTCAATCGTTAGGTTTCCGGGGTCCAATTTCAATGCCTCTTCCCATTCTGTAATGGCTTCTTCTAAACGACCAAGCAAGTAGGCGCTTAGTGCCTTCTGATGATGTCTTTGACTTTCATTTACGTCTTCTATCTTTCTTGGCCGAACTTTTTCTTGAATCCTTGCTTCCAATTCTATGATAAGTCGTCTTGCTTCATCTTGGCCCGGGTCCAATTTCAGAATCTTCTCAAATTCTGCAATAGCCTCCTCAAATTCGCCCGCCCGGTAGTAACCGAACCCTTGCTCCCAATATCTTTGAATATCCATTACTCTTTTCTTAGCCTCTTCTTCTGCCTGGAGTCTCGTCTTGATGGCAAGCAACTCTTCCTGTAATCGATGAAGCGCCTCCTCGGCCTCTCGTTGTTTCTCTTGGGCTTCTCTTATCTTTATCTCCGATGTCTCTTTTCCCTTCATTAGTTCCTCAACCTCAAGTCTTGCTTTTTCGGCTGCTTCCTTAGCGGATTCAAGTTCAGATTTGGTTTTTCTTATCTCCTCCTCAAGTTGGACCTCTTCTGGAACTTTAACGCCAAATCTTAAAGTAAGCGAGAAGCGGTGGGAACCATTAAAACTGGAAATACCTCTTAACGGATATACAAAGCCATAATCAAATTGAAAGAGGTTGCCATATCGGTAACTTGCCCCGAGACAGAAGTCCGCGTATTCTCTCGTGCCGATACCTAAACCACCCCTGACAGCTAAGGTCTTACCCATAAACCATTTCTCAATTCCCGCTGAAATAGTAACATCTCTTCTCTTGAAGGTAAGGTCAGAAGTCATGTTGAAGTTAGTGGACCTGAAGGCATAACCCAACTTTGTGGCCAGGGCTACTTTGTCTTTGTCAAGTAAGCCCATGTCAGGTTGGTTGATATCCTTCACGACTAAGGCAAAGGAATGGTGTCTACCCAGGTCATAGAGAAGTCCGAGGTCGGTACTGAAACCCGTATGCGAATAGCCATTTTCAAAAACAGGATCTCTTCCTACCTTAAGTTCACCTGTGTCGAGATTGACAGCATTCTCAGTGTAGAGCGTCTTTTTGAACCCTTTGTAGAGAATCTTGAGACTCAGCCCTGCCGCAAGCGAGCCTACCCTGAGACCGGGAATTCTTTTCCCGAAAGCAAACATGAAAGTATCTTCCCTGTAATAGCGAGTCAAAGCGAAGTTTAACCAACCGAATCCAAATGTCCCGTCTATTTTCAAATTTCCCAAATTATCAATATGATGAGCATAACCAAGAAAACTTTGTCCTAAAGGTGAGTTATCATCAAGTCCCCAATAGAGTTTCCCATAGTCCAGAGCCAGTTCCTTCCAACCAATCCTTTGCAAACCAGCTGGATTATAGTAAATGGAGTAGCCATCATCAGCCAGGCCAGTAAAGGCATTTGCCATTCCGATTCCCCTGGCGCCCACTCCCAAATCCTCAAATTGAGCAAAAACTGGCGACAAGCTGCTGGTTAATGTAAGCGATAGTATTAAGATGGTCCTCCATATCAACCTGCTCATCTCTTTACCTTTTATCTCACCGAAATTATTGTCCCTTGAATTACTCTATCTCCTTATCTGGCTACTACCACTGTCCCGTTAATTACCCTGTTCTCCGCACCTACTACTTCTATTTGATAAATATAGACACCGCCTGGCACTGTATGCCCATTTGTATCTTTACCATCCCATATTAGCGTTTCCTCACCTGCTCGTTTCTCCATCTGTGCAATCAGAGCTCCTCTGACATCGTAAATCTTACCACTCACAAACGCGTCCCTGGGATTCGCATAATGAACCTCAAAATAATCATTCCAGCCATCTCCATTGGGGGTGAATATCTTATCTGGTTGCATAGATTCGATTTCAAATGAGCTGCCGCGGAAAGATATCTTAATCATATACCTGCCGATTCGTTTTGAGCTTACGCTTACCAGATGGAAATATTCGTCTACCTCGCCGCCCAATTTAATCCATTCTAAACCGTTGAACCAGAAGAGAGCCAGTTGCTCAGATGCGAGGTCTTCTGGAACCGATGAGGTTTTTTTAACATATCCATTCTCAACTTCATAAGCGAGAACTATCCTGGCCAATGGTTTAGGAAAAACGAAATCTTTTATCTCTTTTCCACTTTCTACTCCTCTGGCTATGAAAATGAAAGATCTAATTAGCCTTTCACTTCCCTGTTCTTTATCCTTCAAAATTTCCATTACTATATCCTCGCCGTAGGAGTTGGTCTCCTTATAAAGAATTTGCCCAATTTCTTTTGGGATGACTATACGCGTTGACCTGTCTTCACCGTTACTAGCGATTATGTTCATATCTACCGAAGAATCGACAATCATTGACATCTTGCCAAGGTTGCCAGAAGTATCCTTAGCCCTAATCATGTAATACAGGGTTCGTCCTTTGATATTTTCTGGGTCTGTCCAGACTAAGGCCCCTCCGTTAGCAACAAAACCCACCGAAACATACTCGCCATCAACAATCGGAGCCCGATAGACATTGTATCCCTTCAGGTCTTTGCAGGCCGTCCCATCTTCATTTTCAGTTACGCCACGCCAGCTTACGCTCATCGTCTCTCCATCGGCACTTAGAATTCCCTTAATCCCCACAGACTTTCCGGGTGGCAAACTATCCTTCCCGGTCTCAGCACTGGCAATATTGGATATACCCGAAATATTGCCAATTTTGTCTTCCGTTTTTATAGCAAAGTAGTAAGTAGTATAAGCCATCAACCCCGTCATTGTCTCGCTATCGGAGCTGCCTCCGCTCACAGTGACGCTCCTCTCCTTAACGTGCGGTACAGCCCCGAAATTACCGGCATTAATTGCGTAAGTTGCATACTTGATAATATATTTCGTTGCCATCCCCTGCCATCCGTCATCCCCCGGCGCCGTCCAGGACAAATCTATCCTGTCGTATCCTCCTGGTTCGGCTACAAGATCAGTAATATCTGCCGGAGCAATACTAGCCGCCATACTATTGGCCTGGTTGAAACTGGCAGTCTTAGTATCAATGGGCGAAATAGCCTCTACATTGTCTATACTTTTTAGAGCAAAGTAGTACCTTTTGCCAGGAGATAACCCTCCGATGGTCAAAGTTTCAGTTTCACCTGGCTCCTTTGGCGAACCTCCATCCAATCCAGTAAGAGTCTGAGGATCATTCCACCAAACAGTTGTATCTCCTACATCATTCACACTGAAGGTAGCGTACCTCAAAACGTAGGAAGACACTTTACCGCCTATTACGCCATCTTCTGTCGGCGCAGTCCAACTCAACTTGATTGAACCTTCTGTCGTACCCGGGATGGCCTGTAAATCCGTAACTGCCCCGGGAGGAATAGCCGGCGGCCATGTGGTTGCCCCGTTAGATATCTCTGACCAATGGTCAGGTATCTCATCCCTTGTCCAGATACGGAAATAGTATGTCGCTCCGATGGTCAGGTTTAGTACTTCCGCGTATTGGTCATCTCCAGGATTCACATTTGAGGTGGGAATAGAAATCTGATAATCGGTGGGATTCCAGCTCTTGTCATAAGTAGAGTAATCTATTCTGTATTCTCCAGTTAATATGCCACTGTTCCCGTCATCGCCACGCGCTCTCCAGGATAAGTCTATTCTCTGGTCTATCTCTCCTGGTGAGGCTGATAGATCAATTATTGCTGCCGGAGGAATACCCTGCGCCCAGGTCGTTGCTCCATTGGATATTTCACTCCAGTTGCTTATGTCGTCCGCAGTCCAGATTCTGAAATAATAAGTCGCTCCCTCCTTCAAACCTGTAACTGTACGGGATTGAGCATCCCCGGGATTGACGCCGCTTACTAAAATAGATATTTCATAGTCGGTAAAATTCCAACTCTTGGTATAAGTAGCATAGTCTATCCTGTATTCACCATACAATGTGCCCGTAACCCCATCATCACCTGGAGCTTGCCAGGAAAGGTCAATAACCCCTCCATTAGTTCCCGGTACGGCCGATAGGCTCGTAATTGCCGCTGGCGGAGTATCGTCACTGGCGGGCATAGCACTGGCCTGGTTGAAACTGGCGGTCTTAATATCAATGGGCGAAATAGCCCCTACATTATCTCTACTTTTTAAAGCAAAGTAGTACCTTTTGCCAGGAGATAAACCTCCGATGATGAAAGTTTCAGTTTCACCCGGCTCCTTTGGCGAACCTCCATCCAATCCAGTAAGAGTCTGAGGATGATTCCACCAAACAGTTGTATCTCCTACATCATTCACACTGAAAGTAGCGTACTTCAAAACGTAGGAAGACACTTTACCGCCTATTACGCCATCTTCTGTCGGCGCAGTCCAACTTAAGTTGATTGAACCTTCTGTCGTACCCGGGATGGCCTCTAAATCTGTAACTGCCCCGGGAGGAATAGCCGGCGGCCATGTGGTTGCCCCGTTAGATATTTCTGACCAATGGTCAGGTACTTCATCCCTTGTCCAGATACGGAAATAGTATGTCGCTCCGATGGTCAGGTTTGATACTTCCCAGTATTGGTCATCTCCGGGATTTACATTTGAGGTGGGAATAGAAATCTGGTAATCGGTGGGACTCCAGCTCTTGTCATAAGTAGAGTAATCTATTCTGTATTCTCCAGTTAATATGCCACTGTCCCCGTCGCCACCAGGTGCACTCCAGTATAAGTTTATCTTCTGGTCTATCTCTCCTGGTGAGGCGGATAGATTGGTTATTGCTGCCGGAGGAATACCCTGCGCCCAGGTCGTTGCTCCGTTAGATAAAGTAGACCAGTTATCTGCCTCATCCGCTATCCATATCCGGAAATAGTAAGTCGCCCCCTCATCCAGTCCTGTTACCGTGTGATATTGGTTTTCCCCCAGGGAGACATTGGAAGTAGAAATGGCAATATCATAATCAGTATGATTCCAGGAATAGGCACTATCAGTGGAATATTTAATCCTGTAGGTGCCGGAAGATATCATTCCTTCCCAACCATCATCGCCCGGAGCTTGCCAGAAAAGATCAATATCGCCCCCATTAGTTCCAGGCAAGGCGGATAAATTAGTTATTGCTGCTGGGGGTATTTCATCTTGGGACCAGGCTAAAACAGGAGAGCACAGTATAAATAAGAAAACGAGAAACAATGCATAGAATAGACGCTTAAATCCACGAAATATGTGATATAGTAGCCCCAAAAAGATCAACATGACCACATTCCCCCGTCAACACCAACTGAGGTACCAGGCTGCCCTGCAAAAGGGATTTTTATGCGTAATCCTTTTTATCGGTTGTAATTGCTTGTTAGACAAAGCCTCTTAGTCCCAAGCCGTAGTATTGAGATTAATCTTAATTGTTACTGAGGATTAGGCCTTTTGCAATAGGCCTAAAGTCTAATTTCGCAGGATTTTTTGTCTGGAGAAAGGCCTATCAGGAGGGAGTTTTAGTTTTCAGTTTGACCATATGGAGGGTATTTTTTTGAATCTATCAAGCTATAAATATAAATTCAGTAGACAAAAATCAATTGAGATGACAGTAGGGAAATTCACACTTATTTCAAGAAAATAGGGGACTGGCGGTGCCACTTTTGTATTCTCGCTATTTTCCAACAGTCAGGCAGGCAGCCTCGCAGGAATCTCCAGAAACAGACCTTGCGGAAAAAAATAAAGCCGACGGTTGGATTTGAACCAACGACCTACGGTTTAGTGAACCGCTTTCGTTGTGATTTTTTTATTATCAATTTCAAAATGGTTAGCGACCATTTTTTACTTCTTTTCAACTTCATAAATAATAAACATAATTATTATAAACACATCAC
>Ga0315309_1001041_pt1 | contig 16748 bp, 13 predicted proteins | sample TDP4_MG_FD_203080 | JGI IMG/M metagenome (GOLD analysis project Ga0315309, IMG submission 203080) | Freshwater sediment microbial communities from Lake Towuti, South Sulawesi, Indonesia - TDP4 | ecosystem: Environmental > Aquatic > Freshwater > Lake > Sediment | place: Indonesia: South Sulawesi... | reverse complement strand
TCTGAATATACAGATCTCGTTTCTTTTCGGACACAGGGCCTGGAAGGAACGCGGTAGCCGACGCTTTCATCTTGAGTATGCCACTCGCAGAGAGGCTCATGAGATCCTCCGCGAGTTCCAGGCTGTGTGGGTACTCTATGAAGTTCTTACGATACTCCTTTAGCCATTCCCGGTATGCCTCTCTGAGACAGTAATGCCAGTTGAATGAATACTTGAAAGGAAAACGATTGTGTTTCAAGAAATAGACCAAGGCATGTTCCAATGGGTAAGGGACAGATTCGTAACCTTCCTCCTTGGCCGCGATCGAAACAATTGCTATACCTGTTTTTCTCTCAAAATCTAGGTTGCTCTTCATTTGTTTAGAACCTTCTTGTAATCATCTTTCATGGGGGGCCAGAGTTATATAACTTTGTTTTCAACGGCCTAGCTAAGATCGACATCGAATTTAGAACCAATGCATCTGATATGAGTGCTAAAACATAAGCCATATCTTCTAGCCAATTAGACGTCGTTCCAGCCAGTTCGAAAGTTCGATACATGTGATCCTCGTAGTAACACTCTAGGAAACATGCAATCAGCATACGGACGTTTCGATGACATTAGAAAGGGTGACATAGTCGTTTACTATGCCTCTGGGGAGAAAAACTTGTCTACAGAATAAAGCCTGACGTCAGGGATGACCTAACCAATTAGCACCTAAAGACTCACAATTTTAGGTGCCGTTGTAAGTTTGGCTCGCTTGAAACCTACGCAGCAGTGCGAAATTTTCCGACAGGCTACTAGGCTGTCGGAAAATCGGTCGGCTGACAAATCATGGTTTGAGCCTTTAGGTTCTAAGAACTTATCGCTTTAGGTGTCGAAAGTTAGAAATTGATAAGTTTAGTGCCCCTATTGCGGTTGGCAGCTTAGACGAAGAAACTTCCGAACTCAGACAGCATTTAAACCGGGAATCAGATCGACTTCTTTGATTCTTCAATTACCCTCTTTGTGGGTACTGGTCCAACTATTTCTTTGAGGCTATCGAATGATATAGCGTGTAGTATCTCTTCCTTCGTAAGCCGTTTGTCTTCCTTCGTCTCAGATGACGCTGGTGGCAATGCGTATCACAGAGAGGCTAGTTCAACAGTCTTATAAGAGTTGCTCCTGGCAAGAGGACGTAGAGAGATTCCAAGATTGTGAACACCGCATCCAGCCCAGCGGCTATTAGATATAGCTCATCCAAACGCGTCAATGCCATCTGAAACGCTTCGTAGAAAAGCCACGACCTAGCGGTCATCAACAAAGCAAAAGGTAGCGTTAGCATCGTAATGATGAATATCATTTTGTCACTTGGCGTAAAGATCGGTAGAACAACGGCGAACGCTGACAATGGAATGAGCGCTACACTGACCATGAAAAAGAAAACTAGCCAAAGTACAAGTGTAGTCTTTGGCTCCAGATAGTATCGCATATACCTTTCTTCTCCTGGCTTCTTGAGATCAAATTTCCAAAGATGAGTCTTGCCATCCTCGCTTGTCATGAACTCTTGTGTATCAGGATCACACTTTTCGAGATCTTTATTTATGATCCTTAAGTCGAGTACGGACGGAAACCTCAGGATCAGAGTATCCTTTTCAGGCGGCGTTCCGTTTGACCAGTAATAGCCAAATCTTCCGACCGCTAAGCTTGGGATTCTTCGCGTCAGCAAATAGAGAAGCTTTCGTCGTATCCCTTCGGGCGGTTGTTCCCAAAGAGCGCGTGGATACTCAAACGACAGAGAGGTCATGTCCCCACTCTTGAAGTTCGTCGTTTGATTCAGGACAACGCTTATTGCATCATGCGCAGGTCTGAATACTAAGGCATTACCATTTGCATCTCTAATTTTCACGCAGGCGAGTTCTGCATCCCCCCTAAACAGATGCTCCTTGCCCAGTCGTACGAAATCTTTCATGATAAGCGGTGTCAAGAAGTTCGGAATAATTAATTCACTAGCAGCTTTGCTGTTTTTGATTCTGATGCACACGCGGTAAGTCTCCACGCATTCATCTAGCGAATGAAATCGATCGAACTCCTCCGCCATCACATCGAAGTCATCAGGAAACTTGAGTGTACCTGACTCCATTTGAATTGCCCGGGGACCTCTATCCATACCTATTTCAGTTAGGCAGAAGTATAATAGTACTAGTTTTGAACCAACAGCGGAGATCGATTCGCTCGATCAATGGGTCAAAAGCATGTTGGAACCAGGATCGTATCCGATATCTATCCGATCTTTTGAGACTCCTTCTTAAACTTCCGCTTCAAGACTTGAGACTTGACTCAAAGAACTCTATCGCCTTTCTAACGACGGTGGGGCTAGCCGTATGAATAGCGACTTCTAGATTACTGTCGAGGCTGTCAGAAGTTAAATCGGCCGAGGATACAAGCGCTTCTCTCTCATCTACGACAAGAAGTCTTCCGTGAATCATGTTGTCGAATTTAACCTTAACGCCCATTTTCTCCACGAGATCCAAAGCCTGCTCATTCGCTTTGTTTTGGCTTTTCTTCGGTCTGGTGACAAGGGATACTTTCACTCCCTTCTTGACCAATCTGTCAATTTGACCAACCATCGAGCCATCAAAGTACGGACTTGTTATCAATACCGATTCTTGAGCCTTCCCTAGCATCTCTTCAACCTTTGATCTGATCTCTGTTTTCGGAGGAAGAGTACAGATCAAGTCATGCTCAACCTCAGGTCTCTTCAACCCTTCACATCGGTCTAGCATTGAATCCAGTAGATCAAAATCGTCTCGAAGATTCCATTTACTTTTGAGCCCGTCGAACCTTTTGGTTAGGTTGCCCCGCATTGTTATCATCTTGATATTCTTCCCCCACCTTTCCATCCATCTATTCCACTCTTCTCTCGGCACTTCGATGTCCCGCACGTGGGCATTGAAGCCACGGCTTTCTTGCGCCCCCGTCCTCACATTATCTAGTAGATGAGCGGTTATTGATACACCAAGTTTTAGAGGAAATGTGGCGGGTAAAGTGGATAATTTCTCATCAAGTTCTTCGATAAGTTCTCGCTTGGGCTCCACAATGAAAGTAAGCGGATCTCCATATTCTCCTGGAACGCGGACTTCGAAAAGGCCGGATTCCCTCTTAGGTAGCCCAACTCCTTCTCCTAATAAAAGGTATTGTTCTGTCATATTGATCTCCTTGTAAGACAGAACGCAAGTGATAGGTGGAAATAACTCTCTAGTCACATTATCTCTTTGTCTGACGTAAACGTAAACGCTAATTCTAGGAATTGGGCGCTCCCTGACGGGCCCTTCTACTTCACACTTGACGTCAATAATACCAATGCTCAATTCTTTGGCAAATCGCAATTTCAAAACCTCATTTCACAATAGTTATCCTGAGCTCTTCGGTTTAAACAATGCTCGTGATCGGGCGTCCAAAAATCTAGTTTTCTCTTGAACGTCAGCAGGTCTTAAGGGTAAACCTGCATCGTGAAACGATATAGCACTTCTAAACCTTTGCTGCTTTAGCACCTAAGGCAGGCGTAGAAGCGTAGAAATTCTGTAGATGGAAACTTGTCTTACACCACGCTTAAACTGGTGAGCTCTTCTCCAAGGCAACATTGTATCCACATAATTTTTTAAAGTGGTTTGAACAGAATCAGAGCTTGGGAGAGCAAACTGAGTTATCTCAAGAGATATACGCTATTTTTGAAAGATACGTCGATAGTTGCTCTTGCAACGTTAATTGTCGCAGTAGTTTTCTCATTCATGCCAGTTCCATCTTGGGCAACAGCTCTGGCAACTATTCTCACATTCTTAGTTAGTTCTATGATAATGTTCAGAGGACACGAAAAGAAAGAAGCAATAGACTTGTTGAAGCGCCTAAATAGGCTAGCCCAAGAGTTTAATACTCTAAATATGGAGCCCAGAAACCAAGACCGAGATATTAAGATGCCCAGAATAGTTGACTTGGTAAGTTACCAAGGGAGCAAGCTACCATCTTCCGACCATGTGCGTCTATACAAAGATAAAATCAGAGTCACTAACGACACATTAGAAGGATGGTTTGATGAATACAACGAAAGACTGAAGCTCTTCTTAGATTATTCCAAGTTTCTCGAAATGAAGACGATAGAGAGCCTAACAAAGAGTTTTAGGCGCTTGTTGTTCCACCACTATGAAAAAATCGTTGATGAATCAATTGAGTTCATAAATAAGGCGGGAGTCGTCGATAAAGAAGAAGCGACGACTAAATTTGAGGAGTTTAAAACGAACTACAACAACTTCATTGATCGCTTCAAAATATATTGCGAAGACCTGAAGGAACTTGGACTTAAAGTAGGCGATTGGGAACCGAGAACAATAGCCAAGGATATAGATGTCAAAATCTTAGGTAAGGACTGAAGAAGGTTGAGTCATAAGAAACCTAAATAGCTATTCTCCCACGTATTTCGATTCTTATCTGATATGTTCTGCCAAAGAACGCGGTGTTTTTCCAGCAATAGTTTCTCAATCTTACTCAATTCATTGTCTGCCAAGGCTATTTCAAATAACTTCTCAGGCGAGGCTATCCTGTCAAATTCCCGCACAAAACTCACTATTCCACATAAGTGTTAGATGCAAAATTTAGGGACTCAGGAGCGGGTTCATACTCTATAGCGGTGTTTTGGAGTTGTCCGAGTATTCAGGCATTGTAACGTATGTAAGTCAACGAGAGAACATAGCACTCATAAAGGTCTGTGCCCATCGATGTCATACATATTTTCGCTGCAAAACAGCTTGGATACAAAGATTTTGCTACGTTGGATAAAGGATTCAATCTAGTAAAAAGTGACCAACATTTCAGCGATATGAACATAGTTGTTCTATAGAACTTCTAAACCAGCTTGGAGTATTTCTTCTGTATTCACATTCTTGCATTTCTCAAATGTAACAGCCTCATGAAGTTCAAGTAGTTTTTTCAAGAGGTTTTCATAGTGTTCACTACTTTTCCCTTCACATATTCCTGTTGTCGCGTGTGTGATAGATGTTTTAAGTATTCATATTCTCCAGCGAATATTCTTCGTAATGCACTCAACGCCTCCTGAAGAACAAGATAAGTAATTACCCCTCTATATCGTCCGCTCTTGATGTCATCAAATACCTTTTTTGCTTTTCTAAAATTTTCAGGTTCTTGTCCTAAGATGTACGCGTATGAAAGCGTCAAAAGTTTTGCATTCAAGAACACGGGTAACGGATGGCTTTTTGTGCCCGAGATCGATTGCTAAGGGTTCGGAGATAGCCTCCTCAAGAAATTCAGAGTCCCCAGGGAGGTTCACGCCGTAACCAGAAAGATGTAGAGGGTTCATCGGGCAACTCATAATCCTTCTTGCTCTATAATCTCCCTTATGTCTGCAAGGAACGCATGTAAGAGTGTAGCGAACTCTGCATGGTAGTCAGCCTTTCCTAGAGTTCTCAGCGTTTTCCTAAGTTCTTCGTTCAACACATGCTTTTGCTTGTCTGGCGAAACTTCTTGCAACCAACGTATCACGGCCTCTTTTGCATAGAATGACATCGCCTGCTGATAGAACTGTAGTAGTTCTTCCAAGTTCTGGGGATCTTGCTTTGCGAGGTCAGCCAGCCCACATAGTGTTCTTGCTCTCTCAGGGTCCTTCGCGGACTGCTTTGCTAGAAGAAGCGCATTTGCAAAGAAGCTTCCTCGAGACGCCTCAACCCTTGATCCTTCCTCAGTGAGTTTATATTCAATTCGACCACTACTTATTCTGCGTTCTATCATACCCTCGTTTTCCAAGTCACTGAGATGCTTGCTGAGAGTCGTTGCCCATACGGCAATTTCCTTTTGGCCAAGAATCTCTGCTTTTGACCGCAGCCACTTTTGAATCTCATCAAACGTGGATGGCTTGGCTTCTATTGCGCTTAGAATATTCCGTCGGTTTTTCACTCTGGCTTCGTTCTGACGGATGAATCGTTGAGAGCTGGGCGCAATAGTATCCCTAAATATTCTGAGAAAATCCTGAAGCCAGGCCTTATGCCCAGGAGTATCATCTGGTAGCGTCTTGCATAGCAGCCGCTTATCAAGTTCTTGCTTCAGAATCCGCTGTTGCTCCGTTTCATCTGGATGCTTCCTAATCCAGTGCACGTAGTTATTGCTATCAATGATTGACTCGAGTTCTTGTACGAATTGCAGCTGTGCTTCAAACCGCGTTGGATCGTTTTTGGCCAACTTCGCAGCCTCGTACAGATACGTAGATAGCGTACTGTCGTATGCACCTCGCCTTACACACTGAATCACTTTCGCTATGAGCCACTGTCGGCGTTCCTCAATCGATTGTCCTGTTTCAGTAAGATAGTACTCAATGCGCCGGCCTACTGGCCTTCGACTGACAGAGCGGTCACGCTCAAGCTTTCTGAGGTGCTTCTTAAGAATCGAAGGAGACAATCTCGTCTCCTTCCGTAGCTCTCCGAATGTATAAGGCCGCTCCCGGAGAAGCTCAAGGATCTTTCTTCTGTTGCTTTCCCAAATCGTACGTTGGTACGGAAACCTCCGTTGATTTGTTGACTGCACTAAAGTCACTGAAATAGAATATATCGAGTCCAGTCCTATGAATCTTGGCGAGTAAGTAGCAATGACCTCAGCGCTTTTTTCTCCGAAATATGCTAGGAAGTTGATGAAGAATGGTTAGAGAAACTAAACCCAACAACTCACCCACATACAATCCAACTGCCCGCATAAACGTAACCCTCAGAGGCGAACCTGCACGCATCCTCCACCAACTCAAACAGCTCGGAGTAATCCGCAGCTCCACAGACGCCGTAAACCAAGGACTTCTACTCCTATGGACCCGAATCAAAAAACAACTGGAAGAGGAAAAATGACCCCAAACAATTTAACGAAACCACAGTTACGCCAAAACAACGTTTCTCGAAGCTATGGTTTCGTTAAACGGCTTTGTTTGTTTATGGTAGTTTTGGTTTCTTGAAAGGGTTTGGCGGTTGTTTGGTTTGGCTGGGTGGACGGTTTTTCTTAAGGTGGATGGGTGGAAGAGTGGTTTTCGCAGCGTCCAGAAGCTTCTTGATTTCCTTCAGTATCGTAAGTCGGCGAGTGAGCAGTCGAAGGCTGCGTTCTGCTTTGTCCTCTGTGCTTTATGCCGATTTGTGGGCAAGTCACCTGATGAATTGGTTGGGCTTCCTCGTGAGGAAGTTGAAAAGCTTGTTCAGGATTTTTGCGATAAGCTTCTGGAGAGGAGCAGGAAAAAAGGTGCGAGTGTGCGTTATTCAAACACTGCCCTCAGCTGTCTTAAGACGTTTTTTATGGTTAATGGCTTCAACCGTGAGAACGGGAATGAGTTAAGACTAAACAAATACCATCAACCACCCCGAGTGCGCAATCGTAAGGAGTATATCCCAACACTCGAAGAAGCCCACCGAATGGGCGAGCGAGCAGACAGCTCCCGCAATCGAGCTATCGTAAGAAGCTTGTATAGCACCGGGCTTCGCAACAGCGCATTGCGGTCACTAAGCTACGGCGACATCCATTCTGAAATAGAGTCCGGTGCTGAAATTCTCCTACTGAAGGTGTATCCAGAGATGAACAGTCGAGTCGCTGGCGCCTGCAAGGGCAATACCCCCTACCACTGTTTCCTACCCAAGCAGGCAACCATAGATGTAAAGGCTATATTGGATGAGAGGAAAGAGTGCACAGGCAAAATTGATCCTATTGAGCCTCTATTTCCGTCAAACTACAACAGGATACCCAGAATAAATAGGGTCTTGAAACCTCTAACCAGCAGACAGCTTGTGCTAATCGTGAAAAATTCGGCAAAGAACGCTGGCATCAAGGAGTGGAAGCTTGTAACGCCACATTCCTTGCGGAAGGTCTTTGAGCGCGTACTCAGAAGCCCTCTGTCTGACGGCTCCAACTTAGACCCAAAAGACCAGGAGTATTTCATGGGACATGTTTTACCAGGATCCCAAGACGCATATTATGACAAAACAAAAATCGAAGAAATGCGGCAAAAGTACGCCAAATTGGTTTTTGAACCCGGCCCTTCGACCCAAGAATGGACTATGCAAATACTAGAGAAGATAGCACATGCTCAGGGAGTTGATGTCGAGAAGCTGTTATCTCACAGAAAGGACGAGCTAGGACGACCGCTTAGCCTTAAGGAACGTGAAGAGGCGATCTTGAGTGCGATGAAGAGTCCCATGAGGTCAGGAGGCGAAGTTGAGCAAAGAGTAGTGAACGAAAGTGAGGCCGAAACGTTGCTGAGTAGAGGATGGCGCATAACACAGGCCTCCTTGCCGTCAGGTAGAGTCGTGGTGGAGAAACCGACCACGCCAAATCATATCACGGAGGAGCCGGAGGATAAACTAGAGAAGCGGGTACAAAAAATTGTTAATGGAGAAACAATCTTGACTGAGAATAAGCAAGAGTCCCCCGTGCAAGTTGAATTGGAAAAGCCAGGTCAATACTCCTTGATCTCTTATTTACCATCCCACCAGACTAAGAATGAGGTTAGTCAGGAAAGCAAACATAAAGCTCAACCCGATAAACAAGGTTACGCCATTAGTCCTAAACAAGAGAGCGGAGCGGCGAGGCAAACTCAATTGGCTTCTTACCTGATGTCACAAGAACCTCAGATCAGAAAAATCGATGTCAACCAAGAAATTCCAAGTAAAGCAAAACCGCCTATTAGCGATACAAATCGATTGAAATTAAAGAGCAAAAAAATGTCGACTTAGGGTTATTCCTCTAGCCTCTGTGGTAAAGTATTTCGCTAGTTGACTATCAGGGTATGGTCCAACAATAGCTTTCTCTGCTAGCGACCTTGCAGTGATTAGTTAATTTCTAGTCAGCCTCCTATACTTGTGTTGCGAGCGTTCTTTTGGTCGTCGGAGTAGAATTGTTCTACGCAAACCGCTAGAAGAAATGAATTTCAGAGAACACTTGATTTTTTGGGATTGAGGTCTCAATCACAGAATAGTCTCAACTATCTTAGAAGGAGATCCTTAAGTTCGTTTAGATGCTTCGCGACGATCTTCCCCTTTTCCGTGAGGGAGTAGCTCGTCGATACTGGGAATGTTGCTAGAGCTTCTCGGTTGATCAGGTCGTGTTCTTGAAGCTCCTTCAATATGCGGCTTAACGATCTGTCTCCAATCACATATCTCTGCTTCTTGATCTCGGAGTATCTCGCTTTTCCCTTTGAAGAGAGGAAGAGAATTATCTGCGTTGCACCCTTTCTGAATAGAACCCTGAATTCAGAATCTTGCAGTCTGCCACCTGTTTTTTCTTGCATTGTTTTCCCTATTCAAATTGGAAGCGACGATACGAGAAAAGCAGGCGCTAATATCTTTGATTGTTAATAGCAGAAAGGAAAGCACTATAACCCTGAACATCCATACTACTATGATCGGACGGATCAATTTGATCGAAGAGAAGCACCTAGAAGTCTTGAAGCTTCTTCGAGAAGGCCCACTAGACGGAGCGGCTCTTTCATCTAAGCTCGCCATAGGAAGAATGAAGACAGCTGGTAGGTTAGCGACTTTGGTCAAATCGGGCTACATCGCAGAGACCAAAGAGCATGCTTATGCTATCACTGAGCACGGACTAGAGGTCTTAATGAGCAGTCTAACTCCAAACCATAATGAGATAAGAGACTTGATCAGCGAGATCGGAAAGCTCGAAGGTAAGATCTGTGAGATCGAGTACCCGATAGACAGCTACCGTCTAGATGCGGCTTGGAAGAGTATAAAGGCTGGCAACCCATCACATGCCTTTGAGGTCCATCTTCACGGTGACTTCTTCGAAGCCTTGACGAAGCTCAAGAATGCATGGGTCAAATGGAACAGCAAGCCATTTCTAATAACGACGGAGGAGTACGCAGAGAAGGCTAGGCTGCTGTTGGAAGGCTCATTCCACGAGATACAGGAAGCCACAAGAATCATTGGCTGGAACAAGGTCCTGCAGCTCCGTAGATTGGAGAAGGATCTGGCAAGAATGAAGGCAGAGCTGGGATTCTGAAGATCCACTCAAAATGCGATGGCGACCGGCAGATTCAAGGCCGAGGACCAAACTAGAGAAAGCTATTGTTGTCACATTCGGCGAGAAAATAGCTCGCCAGTCCAAGTTTGTGGAGTTTGAGTTCAATTCATAGAACTACAAGATTGCTGGATGTTGAGGATCGGGTCACCAGCGTGGCTTTTGGCGTCGCTAACAGTCCTGTCCAACCAAGCGATGGCGATTAATGAGGCTAACGGCCCGAAAATTCAGGAATCTATTTCTTTAGTCTATACAATTTGGCTTTTCCGACTGATCTCAGTTCGATTTTTCCTTCTGCTGATAGAACAGCTAAATATTTTGCAACGGTGTTTCGATGAATCCCAGACTTCTCTGCCACCTCCTCTATGGGTAGGTCTAAAGGGTATGCTTCTTTCAGAACTAGGAGTATTTTTCTGCTGAGTTCTTCGTCCAGCGTCAATGTTGATGTCGATGTTGAATATTGATGCACAACCTTTATATGGTTTGTTGTATGTTGTTATTGTTCATCGATGCACAACTAGGATGACGATGAGGATGAACACGCAAGACATGGAAATTGAAGAGCAAAAGGAAGAACTTCTAGCAAAATTGAGAATGATCGCAGAAAGATATGGATGGGTGTATACGGGACAGCCATGCGTGGCAAAGCTTGCTAGAACAATATCCATGTATGCCTGTGAAAGGCAGATCAAGCATTTACTTCAAAGTGCTAGGTTCGCAGATGACGGTCAAAGATTCGACGCATATTACCGAGAGAAAAGCGAGTTTGCCACCCTCAAGATTCTTGACTGCCTCAAGACAAGGCTATCGGCTCATGGCGTAGACGCCGCAATTCTAACCGAAGTACCAAGCGACATTGGAAGATACGATGTGGCAATCGTTCAAGGCTACCCATGCAAAGTTCACTCCAAAGGCGAAGAGATAATTCGAGTCGAGGTAAAAGCTGGTCTATCCGTTAACCTTGAACAGATTGAACGATACATGTGGGATCCTTCACCACTGATATTAGTAAGAGTAATCACAGGACATGTGGCGAAAATAGAGCCTCCAAAGTTACGACCATATGTATTGTTCTCACTTAAAGAGCTACACGCGAAGGCAGACCGCCTCCTTTCAGGCAAGTTCTATGCGATACCTAGAGCGACCTGCACAGTATGCAGCGATAATAATTGCCCTCATAATAGGAGTAGAGAGTCCACGGGAATAGTGACGTTCCCCGACAACAGATTCTTAGAGGATCTGAATCTATTTTTCCAGAACTTGAGCTATGCAGCCGAAAGGACGGCAAGTTTGATCATCGAAGAATTGAAAGGTGTCACTGCTGAGTCAAAACCAAAGCAAACAAGCAGTGATCTCTTCACCATCCAATAGGTGAGATAGGTATGGCCAGCGCAGTTGCCAAGTTAGAAGAGATCAGTGACGTACCAGTTGACTATCAACTCTTTCGAGGCAGTCAAACTCCGAGTTGTATTCAAGTTGCAGTGGATAGGGGACCAGCATATTACAAGTTTCTAAGGGTAAGAGGATGGTGTAGCAACTACCGGTCAGTCAATAACCTATTGCTTCACCTAATGCGGAGGAGTAAAAGCGAGGGCTCCAAGAGGATTTATCTATGGCATATACACAAGTTCTGCCACTACACTAGTAGAAAACCGAACCAGCTTGTGGCACTCAAGAGAAATCAGATAGAGAAGCTTGTTCAGAGCTATGCCGACAGCCTGATGGATGCTTCGCCTAGATATTCCAATCTAGCAATATCGAGTTTGAAGACATTCTTTAGCGTGAATGGTTTTAAGCATGCAAAGGCGTTGGAGCTGGAAACTTACCACGCACCGCCACGCTTCAGAATTACCAATGAGTATATCCCTACAAGATATGAGATCTACACAATGGCAGATTCAGCATGCTCACTCAGAGATCGGGCGATAATCCTCACCTTGTATAGTACTGGCCTGCGTAATTCAACTCTCAGAGCATTAGGTTACAAGGATGTCGCTGAGGAGTTAAAGAACGATCATGATAACATAATGATACCCATCTATCCAGAAATGAAGGATATGGTTCCAGATGCCTGTAAAGGGGGAATTCCTTACTATACTTTCACCTGCGACGAGGCTACGCAGGCCCTGAAGCTGTATCTGAGAGAAAGGGAGGAGAAGTATGGCAGTATCGAAGGTTCTGAGCCACTCTTCAGCTCTGAGTATAACCAAATTCCTAGAAACGACAGAAAGAGGAAGCCACTGACGTCTAGGGAGCTTCAAATCATAGTCAAGTCTGCAGCAAAGAGAGCGGGAATAAGCCAATGGGAAGCTATTCACCCTCACTGCCTGCGCAAAGCGTTTGAAACAGTTCTCCACAGCCAGCTCATAGACGGTGCCAACATGGACGTCAAAGTTCAAGAGTTCTTCATGGGGCATGTGTTGCCTGGAAGCCAAGACCCATATTTCGACCGCTCAAAAGTTGAGCGTATGCGTATTCAATATTCAAAGTTGAGGTTCGGCAGAGCAACCATAGAAAATAAGTTTAAGGTTCTCAAAGCGGCTGTAGCCAGAGCCTTCGAAGACACAGATATAGATCCTGAGCAAGTGATAGAAGACTACCTGAAGTTAAAGCACAGCCAACTAGACGCCAGACAATCGTGTATTCAATAGGGTTTCGCACAAGTACCTTCGACATATAAGGTGTTTATAAGTCCTTGAGAAATCTACTACATGAAATTGAGGATTCAATTTCTATGCAAAAGCACCCCGCTAGTTACAACTGGAAAGAAGACCCTATACGAAAGAAGGCGAAAGAGGATATTAGAAAGCTATTCATCGACGAATAGAAGTCAAAAATCAAATGGCCGTAATGGACCTAGAGGAAATTGATTTAAAGATCAAAATGTGTCGTTTCCTTGAACTGGTTCCAGTGTTTGCGGTTAGATGGATAAAGCCTCATCAGAAGCATGTCAAAACTCAAGACGGTTTTTGTTGGGTATTCAAAACGCAAATCTTTCCACTAGGTTTCGAGGAACTAACCAAACTATTGCGGCATCGATTAAAGATCCCAGTAATTGTTAGAACAGATTTACCTGAAAAATCCATTAGACTCTTTGAGAATTGGGTCAAATTGAGGATATGCGACCACTAGACACGACTTGATAATAGGGGGTAGAGACTAAAGTCAGCAGTTGCAAGTTTCATAATTGAAGTAGGTTTAAAGATACGGTAATTACTTAACTTCATAGTGGATAGAACAACTTAGATACTAACCCGAAAAGTTTGTATGATGAGGCGTTGTTGATCGAGTATATAATATGGCACCATGCATAACTGTCTGAGAGTGCAACCATGGAGCCTGAACAAAAGGCCAGAAAGAACATAGACCTGCTCTTGGAAGCTGCGGATTGGAAGGTTCAGGCATACAGGGGACTAAACCTCGGCGCCTCGTTAGGAGTAGCTGTCTGTGATTTTCCACTGAAGCATGGAACGGCTGACTATCTACTCTTCGTGAATAGACGAGCTATTGGAGCAGTAGAAGCAAAGCCTGAAGGCACCACACTGAGCGGTGTGTCAGAGCAGACGAGAAAATACTTGACTGGTGTCCCTGACGGTCTGCCTTGTGTCCAAGATCCCCTTCCTTTTGCCTATGAGAGTACAGGCTCCGAAACTCTCTTCGCTGACTTGAGAGATCCGGATTTCCGTTCTCGCTCCATTTTCGCATTTCATCGACCCGAAACACTTCTCGACTGGTCTGCTCAGAGCGAGACTCTCAGGGGAAGACTTCGGAACACGCCTCCTCTAATCATGGAGCGGCTGAGGGCTTGCCAGATCGAAGCCATTGAGAATCTTGAAAGGTCTTTTGCAGAAGCGAAGCCACGTGCTCTCATTCAGATGGCGTCAGGAAGCGGAAAGACATACACCGCCGTGAGTTTCGTTTACCGACTGATAAAGTTCGCAAATGCCAGAAGGATTCTCTTTCTCGTTGACCGAGGCAATCTGGGGCGACAAACAAGAAAGGAGTTTCAGCAATACATCACACCTGATGACGGCAGAAAATTCACCGAACTATACAATGTCCAGCACCTCACCACAAACACCATAGACCCTGTCAGCCGAGTATGCATAACCACAATCCAAAGACTTTACTCCATGCTAAAGGGAGAAGAATTTGACCCAGAACTTGAGGAGCCATCCCTCTTCGAAATCTCACCAATAGAAGAGAAACCCAAAGAAGTTTCCTATAACCCGCTGATTCCGATAGAAACCTTCGACTTCATTATCACCGATGAGTGCCACAGATCAATATACAACCTCTGGCGACAGGTGCTCGAATACTTTGACGCATTTATCATCGGGCTTACCGCAACGCCCTCCAAGCAGACTCTTGGCTTCTTCAACCAGAACTTGGTCACAGAATACAGTCATGACCGGGCAGTCGCAGACGGAGTCAACGTCGGGTATGAAGTTTACCGCATAAAGACGGAGATTACGGAGAAAGGCAGCAGGATAGAAGCAAATTACTATGTAGACAAGCGAGATAGACTGACCCGAAAAATCCGTTGGGAGCAACTGGACGAACCTCTGGAATACGCCGCAGTCGACCTCGATCGCAGCGTTGTAGCCCCAGACCAGATCAGAACCATAATCAGAACCTTCAAAGAAAGACTCCCCGAAATATTTCCAGAAAGGCAGGAAGTACCCAAAACTCTCATCTTCGCCAAGGACGACTCCCACGCAGAAGACATCGTCACCATCACAAGAGAGGAATTTGGCAAAGGGAACGAGTTCTGCAAGAAGATAACCTACAAGACCACCGGTGAGAAGCCTGAAGACTTGATCGCAAGCTTCCGCAACTCGTACTATCCACGAATCGCCGTAACAGTAGATATGATCTCCACAGGCACCGACATCAAACCTCTGGAATGCCTCATATTCATGCGAGACGTAAAGTCACGAGTATTCTTCGAACAGATGAAGGGACGAGGAACCAGAACCATATCACCAACAGACCTTGCTGCAGTCACTCCAGATGCCTCACACAAAACGCATTTCATAATTGTAGATGCAGTAGGCGTATGCGAGAAGGACAAGACAGATTCAAGACCTCTCGAACGCAAGAGAAGTGTTCCCTTTGACAGACTCCTCATGTCAGTAGCGTTAGGCAACAGAGACGATGATACTCTTACCTCTCTTGCTGGAAGGCTTGCCAGAATGGAAAGGGAGTTGGATGAAGCTGAAACAAGGGAGATTGAGTCAGCGGCGGGAGGCAAAGCTCTCAAAGAAATAGTCAATGGCTTACTGGATGCGGTGGACCCTGACAAGAAAGAAGCCAAAGCCAAAGAGCTCTTCCAGACAGAAACACCAACAGAGCAACAGCTCAAGAAAGCCGAAGAAGAACTGAAAACGAGCGCATGTTCAATTTTTGATGTTGCCCACGTGAGAGACAAGATTATCGAGATCAAACAGAGAGATGAACAGATAATCGACACAATCAGCCGAGACACCGCAACCTTTGTAGGTTTTGACGTCCAAGCAAAAGAAAAAGCGGCTCACAGCATCATTGACAGATTCAAGAAATTCATCGAAGAAAACAAGAACGAACTCACCGCCCTCCAGATCATCTACAGCAAGCCCTACGGTGTACGCCACCTGACCTACGAACAGATCAAAAGCCTCGCCGAAGCCATAAAGAAGACCCCCTACAATCTCACCCCGGATAATATTTGGCGTGCCTATGAGCAACTTGAAAGATCAAAGGTGAAAGGTGCAGGCCCACAGAAACTCCTAACCAACATAGTTTCTCTTGTACACTTCGCAATAGGCGAAGCCAACACGCTTGAGCCTTTTGAAGAAACCGTCAACAAGCGATTCCAAACTTGGCTCACAGAACAAGAAAAGGCTGGACAAAGATTCGACGCTGAACAGCTCGAATGGCTCACCATGATAAAAGACCACATAGCAACCTCATTAGCCATAGATATTAGCGATTTTGAAAACGTTCCATTCAACCAAAAAGGTGGAGCCGTCAAAGCAGACCAAGTCTTCGGAGAAGAGCTACCCAAAATTCTTCAAGAACTGAATCTAGCGTTGACCGTCTGATGACAAACCTCAACCCACCCGATGAGAACAAGTCGTCCCCGCTGCCGGAAGGTTGGATCTGGACAACTCTTGGTCTTATTCAAATAGATAGAAGCCGTACGATAGTCCCGAGCAGGAGTCCTAAACAAATATTTGAACTTTACAGTGTACCATCATTTGAGATTGGTCGTCCGGAGCTGATTCCTGGTAGAGAAATTGGTTCTAACAAACAGATTGCTGAAGAAGATACTGTTCTCCTTTGTAAGATCAACCCCAGAATCAATCGTGTATGGATTGTTGGTACTCAATCGACTTACACGAAGATAGCTTCCACGGAATGGATTCCGTTCTTCAAACACACAATCAACCAGAAATTCCTCTGCTATTTCATGCGTAACAATCGGTTTAGAGATTTTCTTGCGACACACGCATCTGGTGTCGGAGGTTCTCTCATGAGAATAAACGCTAACACCTTTGCAAACTACCCAATACCATTACCTCCTCTTAATGAACAAAACCGAATCGTTGCTATGATTGAGGAGCTTTTCACGAAGCTAGACGCTGGAGTCAAATCCTTGGAAAAGGTCAAAGTCCATCTGAAGCTGTACCGTCAGGCGGTGCTGAAATCAGCGTTTGAGGGGAAGCTTGCAGAAGAATGGCGAAGAA
>Ga0315309_1001039_pt1 | contig 16760 bp, 14 predicted proteins | sample TDP4_MG_FD_203080 | JGI IMG/M metagenome (GOLD analysis project Ga0315309, IMG submission 203080) | Freshwater sediment microbial communities from Lake Towuti, South Sulawesi, Indonesia - TDP4 | ecosystem: Environmental > Aquatic > Freshwater > Lake > Sediment | place: Indonesia: South Sulawesi... | reverse complement strand
AACCGGCGAAAAGGCCTCCGCACCCGCCTAAAACTGCTTGTTAACGTCCAAGCCAATCCGTTACCAGCCGATCCACTTGTGACCGGCCATTTTCACTTGTCCAAAGTCCAATATCCAGTAGTCGGTACAATTATACCCCAAATAGCGCATTTAGGAAAGGGGCGGGAAAACAAAAGCCGCTCCTATCCGTGGGCGGCTCATGGACGGTTGCTCGACTCAAGGGGACGCCTAGCTAACTCTCACCGCCCCTGCGCCCAGCATCCGAACCAAAGCCTGTTCCAGTTCTAGGCAGTAGCCAGTGGTATCGTTGGGAAAGTCCAATTGCACGCGCTTGCGTTCGTCGGCCAGATAGAGGCTAAAACGATCCTCTCCCTTGTATTGTTGCAACAGGTCATGCACCTGTCCCAGGCGCTGGATGTCCTGCTCCTGGTCGCCGCTGCGGGTGAGGGTGATGTGGAGGTGAAGAGGGCCATTCGGCTGCTCTCCTTCCTCTTCGGGCAACTCGCTGACAACGACGTAATCCTGAACTGACTCACAGATGATCTTGGGCTCCCGTCCGCGCACGTCCACCCGCCCCTTGACGATGAGAACTTTGTCTGTTTCCCACAGTTCCTGCGTCCCCTCATAAACACTGGGAAAGACTACGACCTCGATGCTGCCCTGGAGGTCTTCCAATTGCACAAAGGCCATCGGTTTGTCATTTTTGGTGATGTGGGGGCGTACCCAAGTCACCATACCAGCCACGACTACTTTCTGGTTGGCCATGGATTCGTCAATCTGGCCGCAGAAGGCCGTCACTGTGTCTTCTAAATTACCGGCCACCTGCTGCAAGGGATGGGCCGAGACGTAGAGCCCTACTAGCTCTTTCTCCCACCTGAGCAATTCCTTGCGGGGAATGAGAGGCATATCTGGCAGCGAGGTTCTGAGGACGACGTGGGCACCTGAATTGGTGAAAGCTGGCAGGCTGAACATATCCAACTGGGGAGAGACCCTGTGCTCCATGTTGCTCTTCTGAATCATGCGGTCAATGATCTCCAGGAGTTGCTCCCGTCGGCCCAGGGAATCCATAGCCCCGGCTTTGATCAGGCTCTCCAAGGCACGCCTGTTGACCTGGCTCAAATCCACCCAGGTGCAGAAGTCGTCAATGTCCTTGAAAGGTCCCCCTTCCTGGCGAGCTTCGAGGATAGTGGCGATGGGCCCTTCACCCACGTTTTTGATAGCTCCCAGGCCGAAACGGATATTCCCTCCCTCGATAATAAAGTCCAGCCCGCTGCGACAGACATCCGGCGGCAGGACCTCTATACCCAAGCGCCGGCATTCGGCGATGAGTACGGCCACCTTGTCGGTGTTGTTACGCTCCACGCTCAGCATGGCCGCCATGTACTCTACGGGGTACTTGGCTTTGAGATAGGCTGTCTGGCAGGTCAGGACAGCGTAGGAGGCACCGTGAGCCTTGGCGAAACCATAGCGGGCAAAGTACTCGATGTCGGAGAAGATCTGCTCGGCCACCACTTTTGGTAATCCGCCGTGCTCAACAGCCCCTTTGACAAAAGAAGAGCGGTGCTTGAGGAGCTCTGACTCCTTCTTTTTCCCCACAGCTCTCCGCACCAGATCGGCTTCGGCCGCTGAATAGCCTGCCAGGTCAGTCATGATGCGGATGATCTGCTCTTGGAAGACAATGATCCCGTAGGTATCTTTGAGGATTGGTTCCAGTTTCGGATGCCGGTAGTTGACCTCTTGGCAACCGTGTTTGCGATCCACATAGTTATCAATGTACTCCATCGGCCCGGGGCGATAGAGGGAGATGACGGCTACAATGTCGTTGAACTCGCTGGGACGCAGGGAGGTGAGGACCCTACGCATACCCACTGATTCCACCTGGAAGATACCCGTCACCTCGCCGTTGGACAGGAGCTCGTAGATGGCCGGGTCATCGAGGGGGATGTCGTTGGGCGTCAACTGTATCCCCCGTGTCTCCTCGAGCAGGTCCAGGGTGCGCTGGATGATGGTCAGGGTGGAAAGGCCCAGATAGTCCATCTTCAGCAGGCCGATGTCTTCCAGGGCTTCCATTGTGTACTGGGTGATGGCTCCCGCCCCTCCCTTGGTGGGCCGGTGCAGAGGGGTGTAATTAACCAGCGGGATATCAGCGATGACGACGCCGGCGGCGTGGGTGGAGGCGTGGCGGGCTACCCCCTCCAGGCTCCTGGCGGTGTCAATGAGCTTTCTAATGTAGTTTTTGTCTTTCTCTTTGCTCTCATACATGGCCCTCAACTCGGGCACTTTCTGGAGACCGTCATCAATTTTGATCTTGGGGCCGAAGGGGATCAGCTTGGCCACGCGGTCTACCTCGGGCAGGGGCAGGTCGAGAGCCCGGCCGGCATCGCGGATAGCCGCCCGCGCGCCCATGGTACCGAACGTGATGATCTGGGCCACCTTGTCCTGGCCGTATTTCTCAATGGTGTACTGGATCAGTTCGTCACGGCGGTCATCAGGGAAGTCCATGTCAATGTCGGGCATGGTCACCCGGCCGGGGTTGAGGAAGCGCTCGAAGATCAGGCCGTGAGCCAGGGGGTCCAGTTGGGTGATGTCCAGACAGTAGGAGACCAGGCTGGCCGCTGCTGAACCCCTCCCCGGCCCGACCATGATGCCACGGCTGTTGGCCTCGCGCACCAGGTCCCAGACGATCAGGAAATAGGTATCGAAACCCATGCGGTGGATGAGGTCCAGTTCATACTGGAGGCGAGCCTCCAGTTCCGGAGTGACGACGGCGCGGCACTGTTGCGCCGTATAGCGGCGTTGCAGTCCCTCCCGGCAGAGGTGTACCAGATAGCTTTGCGGAGTGAATCCCTCAGGCACTTCGAAAAAAGGCAGGTGATAGCCCTCGAAATCCAGACTCAAATTGCAGGCTTCGGCGATACGCAGGCTGTTCTCCAGGGCTTCAGGCCATTCGGGGAAAAGGGCGGCCATCTCCTCAGAGCTTTTGAGGTAAAAGCTCTCGTCGCCCATGGTCATGCGTTGGGGATCGTTGATGGTGGTGTTGGTCTGGATGCAGAGCAGTATCTCCTGAGCATGGGCGTGTTCCGGGAAGACATAGTGGACGTCGTTGGTGGCCACCAGGGGAATGTCCATCACTTCGCTGAGGGCCACCAGCCCGGCATTGATCTGTTCCAGTTCGGGCAGGCCCTCGTGTCTCTGTAGCTCAAAGTAGAAGCTGTCAGCCCCGAAGGTGTCTCGATACCAGGCAGCCGCCTCCCGTGCCTTTTCCAGCCGTCCGTCCCTGATCAGACGTGGGATCTCGCCCGACCCGCAACTAGTGAGGGCGATGAGCCCTTGGGCGTGCTTCCGCAGGTAGGACTTATCCACCCGGGGTTTGTAGTAAAAGCCCTCCAGTTGAGCGGCGGTGGCGATTTGCAGCAGGTTCTGGTAACCGGTTTTGTCTCTGGCCAGGAGGACGATGTGATGGGGGCTTTTGTCCTGCTGAGGGTCTTTATCCGTCATGCGGTGGGGGGCAGTGTACATCTCGATGCCGATGATAGGCTTAATGCCGTACTTCCTGGCCTTCTGGTAGAACTCGACGGCCCCATACATCACCCCGTGGTCAGTGATGGCCAGGGCGGGCATATCCAGTTCCCTGGCCCGCTTGACCAGGTCCTCGGTGTGCGCCAGTCCGTCAAGCAAACTATAGGTGGAATGTACGTGCAAGTGGACGAAGCCTGACATGCGTGCGTCCTTCTCTAACTGAGGTTAGGATAAAATGGGCTATCCCCCAACTTCTAGGATCTCGGCCACTCCCGATTCGGCGTCCATGAAAAGCAACCGGTTGCGCAGAGGTTCGCCCGTACCCAGCAGGATTTTAATGACCTCTTGGATCTGCCAGGCAGCGACCATCATGGGCGTGGCGGCCGGGTTGCCCAACTGGGCTTCAATCCCCCGCTCAGGGACATCACCTCGTCCATAGATGGCGTAGAGCCCCTCGTCGCCGGGGAAAACGGTCATCACCTGTCCGACGTAGCCGCCGATGGCCCCGTGAACCACAGGTACACCCAGGCTCTGGGCCACTTTCTGGAGGACGAGGCGCGTGGGCAGAGTATCCAGGGCATCCACCACCACGTCAGCCCCGGCCAACATCTCCCTCATGCTTTCCTCGTCGGCCATCACCGGGTGAACGGTGACCTCAGTAGCCGAGTTGACCCTGGCCACCCGCTCCCGTGCCGCCTCGGTCTTGAGTTGACCCAGATTGGCCTCGGTGCACAGGGCTTGACGGTTGAGGTTGTTTTCCGCGAAAGCGTCGCCGTCAATGATAATCAGATAGCCGACGCCCATCCGGGCCAACCCTTCGACGATCCACCCCCCCAGGCCCCCGCAGCCAACGATGGCTACCGTGGATTCCAACAGTTTGACCTGTCCTTCCCACTCAACCGTGCCCTGGTTGCGCTCGTAACGGGCCGGCAGAATACGAGCCTTCAAGGCTTGAATTTCGACTTCTCGCACGGAAAGGTCCCCTTCGCGGGCCAGTTGCCGCACCGTGGAGAGCGGAAGGAGCCGCTTTTCTTTTCCGTCGGGGGTCACCACAGAAGTAGCCAACTGTTGCATCTTTTTCACCAGGTCTATCATGGAATCCTCTCATCTTGACCTCTCCTAACCCCTCCCTCACCCTCCCCTTCCCTCTCCCGCTGGGAGAGGGAAGGGGAGGGCCAGAGTGGGGATGGGTGAGGTAGTTACGCTACCGGCAAAGTGAAAGTGAAAGTGCTACCCTGACCCATCTGGCTCTCCACCCAGATGCGGCCCCCATGGGCTTCGACAACCAACTTGCAGAAGGTCAACCCCAAACCGCTACCTCGGCCTCGGCGGCTCTCTTGCTCCTCTATCCGGATGAATTTCTCGAAGATCTTCTCCCGATATTCTTCCGGTATACCAGGGCCCGTGTCCGTGACCGACACCGATATGTAGTGCTGCGATGTGATCTCTGAGCTTTCCTCAAAGGTTGGGGTAGCACTCACTCCATCAGTTGTCACGCGCACTGCACCTCCCTGGGGTGAGAATTTGATAGCGTTGTCCAGCAGGTTGACCAGCACACGAGTCACCAGGTCTTCGTCCACAGCGACCTGGGGCAGTTCTGGAGGCAAGTCAACCTGGAGGGCAATACCGTTTTCCAAAGCCAGTGGAGCAACTCGCTCACGGGCTCCGTCAATCAGATCGGGCAATGACCTGGCTTTGATCTCCAATCGCATCTGACCCGCCTCAAGCCGACTGATATCCAATAAGGAGTTGACTAGTTCCAACATCCTTTGGCTGCTGCTAGTAGCAATGTCTAAAAGCATCTCCACCTGAGAACTGGGGTTCTCAATCGCTTTTCGCAACAAATGCAACCCGCCTATAATGCCTGTTAGAGGGCTGCGTAGGTCGTGGACGATCATTCGCGTCAGGTCTTCACGCATCCTTCCCAGTTCCTTCTCCTCAGTGATATCATGTAAGACAATCACCCGCCCGATCGTCCCTCCTCGCTCATCTAAAACTGGTGCACACACACGCTCGATGGCTCTGCGATCCGGCGTGGCTATCTCATAAACGGCTTTGCTTACCCTTTGCTGTCCCTCCTGGAGTTGGTGCAAGAGTTCTCTCGTCTGCTCTCGGGTGTAACCGAGTTTAGCCAAAAGGCCGTGCGGGTCTTCTTCTACAAGTTGGGCCAAATTCAGGCCGATAGCCTCTGTTCTTTCGAGGTTCCACAGCCGCTCAATCATGGGGTTGACCATGACGATTTGCCCCGCGGTGTCCAACATCAAGATACCATCCCGGGTTGAATTCAGAATGGCTTGCAACTTATTCCGGCCTGCGGCGACTTGTTCGAAAAGCCAGGCTTTTTCAATGGCAATGGTCGCCTGGGCGGCCACTGATGACAGAATCCTCAAATCGTCCGCGTTGAAAGCGTTGACTTTTGGACTCTGCGCATCGAGGACCCCGATCACCCTTTCACCGCTGAGCATGGGCACAGCCATCTCCGATTGGGTCCCTTTCACTCCCTCGACGTATCTGGGATCTTCCGCCACATCAGGCACATTGAGGGGCACTTTGTGAGCCGCCACCCAGCCGGTGATCCCTTCTTCACCTATCTTGATCCTTGTTCTCTCTACCACCTCCTGTGGATAACCTCGTGAGGCTTTGACGTACAATTCGCCGGTGGCTTCATCAACCAACAGCACAGCACAACTCAGGTAGCCGAAGGACCTCTCCAACACTTCAAGGATTTCCTCCAGCAGTTGATCCACGTTGAGAGTGCGCATGAGCTTGGTGCTCACCCTGTGCAGAGCCATTGCATCTCTCATCTTTTCGGTGACGTTCTCGTAGAGCCGTGCGTTCTCGATGGCGATGGCCGCGTGCCCGGCCAGGTGGCTCACGAAGCCAGCGTCTCGTTCGCTGAAGCCTGCCAACCCTGAGCTCTCCAGGCTGAGAACTCCCACCACCTCTCCTTCTCGGGTGATGGGCACAGCGAGCTGGGAACGGGCTTGCTCCACTATCCCAGCGTAGTCCGGGTCCTGGGAGACATCAGGTAGCAGGGCCACCGTCCCGGTCTTCACCACCCGTCCCACTACTCCCCGTTCGACAGGCCAGGGCTCGTAGCGGTAGGGTTCCAAAGCGCCAGGGGGATACCCTCTTTGGGCCAGGAGCAGGAGTCCTCCTTTCTCTTCATCGTAGAGAGCAACCACCCCATAGTCTGCACCCGTGGCTTGCATGGCTCTGTCCAGCATCAGGTCTATGATGCGCTCCAGATCCAGGCTCGCTGCTGTCAACTCGTGGACGATTTCGGCGGTGGTGGACAGCTCTTCGACCCGCTGGGCCAGGGCCTGAGCAGTCGCCCTTTTCTCCAGCTCTTTGGTCGCCAGCAGAGTCAGTATCCTGCCTAGATGTTCAAAAGCCGCGCTGGGCTCGGAAAGCTCGGACCCGACTCCCTCCCCCACTAACACCCCCAGAAGACGGCCCTCCACGACGATGGGCAAAGCGACGCCTTGAGGAAAACGGATCGTCTTCGCCACCTGGTGTACTTCTTCGACGATCGGGGCAAATTCTTTTTCAATGCCCTTATCCTCATGGGGGTAACAGGCGATCAAATCACCCTCTGCATCCACAACCCAAAGGCGGACCGCATCAGGGGTTATTTTAGCCAGGTCTTCCAACAAGGCTGCCGTCTCGCTGCTGCTCAGAAGCTTCCTTAAGGGGACAGGTTTCACTTCACAGGTTTCCTCTTTGATGATTATCCAGACCCATACCGATATATCTTCAGGACACCATCATCGTGGCAGGCATCTCCATCACCGAATGACTTCTCATTAGCATGGTCTGATAAGTTCCTTAAATAAAGTGTAGCATACTTTCTCTTATCTGGCAAGAGGTAATTAGTACTATTTCGCGCCTAATCACCGAATTGGCCCGAATCCCCTGGCAGAATTGTGTCCCTAGTATGTGACGCTCCCCGCCTCAGCGAGCGTATCAGGTTGGGGACATACAGGTAGGTGAAACAGAGCAGCGGGCTCCAGTTTGGGGAATAGCAGCCTGTTGTGGTATAATGTCTTTCACCTGGGAAAGGCAAGTAACACGCTATGAAAGGCGCATTTACCACTGTTGCGCCACTCCTGCGCCGCAACAGTGGCGATTGCGGCACAGGCGGTACAGGCCACCTCTTTGAGGAGAAAATGAGATCCCTTTCTTTGACAATTCTGTCCATCTTCATAGCTGGCCCGTTGCTTTCCGGGTGCGGCCGGCTGATCACCCGGCCCACACCCACCGCGGTGGCCATCGTTCAGGAGGCTCCTACGGTGATGCCTCGTGCAACCTCGACACCAGTTCCCTGGACCCCGGCACCGACGGCCACTCCCACCCCCACGCCTACGCCTATAATCTACATCGTGCAAGCGGGCGACAATCTATTGGGCATCGCCAGGCAATATGGAGTGACGGTGGAGGCCCTCCAGGAGGCCAATGCCATCACCGACCCCCGTTTGCTTCAGATAGGACAGGAGTTGGTCATACCCCGCGAGGAAGAAGGGCTGGCCAACCAACCTACGCCTACCCCAACGCCTCTACCCTTTCAGATTGCGAACGTGGGCTTCTACGAAACTCCGGTGGGCAGTCTGTGGTGCCTGGGTGAAGTGATAAACAACACTGGCGCAGGCATTGAACAAGTTCAGGTGGCCGTCTCTCTGTACGATGCCGAGGGTGAGATGGTAGCCACTAGCTCCACTTTCACCGAATTCGATATCATCCCCAATGAGGGCAAAATGCCCTTTGCCCTGCTTTTCAACGAGCCCCCGTCCAGCTTCAGCCACCATCAAGTCGTGGCCCTGAGCGGGGTGACTGTAGCCCACTGGGGACGCAATTACATGGATCTGAGCATCGAATCGGATCACGGTGAAGCCAGCGGCGAACGGGTCTACGTTGTCACAGGCCAGGTGAGGAATACTGGCCAGCACGACGTCGAGCAGGTCAGGATGGTGGCTACAGCCTACGATGCCGAAGGGCGAGTGGTGGGCATTCGACGGGGCAGCCCTGAAACGCAGACACTTGAGGTAGGCGAATCGTCTCCCTTTAGGGTGAGCCTGTCTCCACTGGGGGGCCAGGTAGTCACATACACCGTGCAGGCGCAAGGACGGCAGATAGAGTAAAGGGTGATCGGGGCAATTGGGCATGTACTACCGAATCGTCAAAATGATCATCGGTCTGATATATAGGCTCCTGGCGCGCATAGAGATAGTAGGAGTGGAAAACGTACCCCTGAAGGGACCGTGCATCGTCATCTGCAATCACCTCAGCAGTTTCGACCCTCCCCTGCTCCTGATCGCACTGCCAATTCGCATGACCGTGCTGGCTGCCGACAAATATCGAAATCATCCCATATTTGGCCCCTTTCTGAGCTCGATGGGCGCTATCTACGTGCGGCGCGGCGAGGTAGACCGGCAGGCCTTGCGGGCCTGCCTCGATGTTCTAAGGGAAGGCGGGATTATAGGGATTGCACCAGAGGGAACCAGGAGCCCTACAGGAGCCTTGCAAAAGGGACGCACGGGGGTGGCCTACCTGGCCAGCCGGGCAGGAGTGCCAATTTTGCCTGTGGCTGTCACTGGCACGGAAAAAATGCCAGCCAGCCTGAAAAGGTTCCGTCGAGGCCAGGTGAAAGCCGTCATTGGGGAGACCTTCACTTTGCCCGTCACTGAGAGAAAAGCCAGAGGCAAGCAGTTGAAAGAATTCACCGAGTTGATCATGCGCCGTCTGGCTGATATGCTGCCAGAGGAGTACCGGGGGGTCTACCGATAGGGATACTTTACGTAACTCTTACTTGACAGAATGGATGGCAAGTGATAATATAGATTCAGACCAGGACGCGGGATGGGAATCGAAAATGGCCTCTTGCACTCCTACTGAAAAGTACCGGCGCGCTCAACTCACACCTGTGCCAGATACCAGACGCCACCGGTCTCCGCTGATGGGAGGCATAATAGGCGGTCTGGCAGTGCTGCTTTTCGGCCTGGGCAGCGCTGTGGCCTACCGCGGTCTGCAAGGAGGCCCCGACCCGGCGAACTCTTCTGACACCCTCCTGGCTTTCTTGGTTCCATCACCCACCGCTACCCTGACGCCAACGGCCACCCCGACCTTCACCCCCACCCCGCTGCCGCCAACGGCGACGCCCACCCTGACCCCCACGCCAACCCCGCTGCCGCCAACGGCGACGCCTACCCTGACCCCCACGCCAACCCCGACTCTGGCGCGGCCACCGGCCAACTCACCACCCACCCGCATCGTAATCCCCAAAATAGGTCTAGATAGCAAAGTGGTGGAGGTTGATTGGAGAGTAGAAAAGAGGGATGGCCAGTTGGTGAGCGTCTGGAACGTGGCCGACTATGCCGCTGGCTTCCATCGCGGCTCAGCCTATCCTGGTCACATCGGCAACACCGTCATCTCCGGGCATCATAACATCAAGGGTGAGGTGTTCCGCTACATAGTTGACCTTGAACCAGGTGACGAGGTCATCCTCTATGTCGGGGAGATCCCGTACAGGTATGCGGTGGAGGAGAAGCTTATCCTCCCTGACAAATACGTCTCCGCTGAGCAGAAGCGCGAGAATGGTAGATGGATCCGTTACTTCCCCGATGAGCGGCTGACCCTGGTCACCTGTTGGCCTTACACCAATAACACTCACCGCGTCATCGTCATCGCCAAGCCGCTTCTTGACGAGGGGTAAGCTTTACCGGCTCTACATGGAAGTGAGGACACAGTCGTCCTCCTTCCCTGAAGGAAACACAAATACTACACATTAGCCGCCATTGCCTTCAGGTAGGTTGAGAGGAGCAACCTATGCAGGCTAAGTGGGATGATATCGTTCTTTTTCTTATGTGCGGCGTGTCTTTTAGCATACTATGGTGGCTGTCTGCCAAGTTGCACAGTCCTCGCTTTGGCAGATTCCTGTGGAATTCGTTCTTTCGAGCACGCGCATTCGCACGCCAGATGTGGGTTTTTTCTGCAGAGACAGTGAAGGCTCAAGAAGCTGAGTTCGTAGACGAGCGTCCATTTGACTTCTCGGTAATCCTGCCCTGGCTTGCCCGGGCATTACTGTGCGTGCTGTATTTACTTGTACTATTGGCATGGATCAGCTTGAGCACCGACAGCGGCAACGGCGGCTAACACGGCGTTGGCGGCTGACGCCCAAATGCTGACGCACTTTGCCAGCGCCGAACACATTAATCATCTGCGCAGATAGAAGCCCGGAGGTGCAACGCTGAAAGACGGATACTTTGCAGGCATAGATTCGGGAACATCCACGACCAAGGCAGTCATCATTGACGCTCAGAAAATGGTGAAGGGTAGCTTTGTCAAGAAATCGGCCGCAGACTTACAAGGGTCTGCGATGGTTTCGTTGGAAGAGGCTATGAAACGAGCGGACATCTCACGGGACAAGGTAGAATTCATCACTGCCACCGGATATGGGAGAAACAACATTTCTTTTGCCCATGATACCAAGACCGAGATAGCCTGTCATTCCAGAGGATGCTATCATTATTTCCCTGAGGCCATCACGGTTGTGGACATCGGTGGCCAGGACAGCAAGATCATCAAGCTGGATGCCCAGGGGCATAGGATCAGCTTCAAGATGAATCGCAAGTGCGCGGCCGGAACGGGCAGTTTCCTGGAAGAGATAGCCTACAAGCTGGACATCCCCCTCGGTGACCTGGATAGGCTGGCCAGAGATTCCCGTAAAGAGACGAGCATAGGAAGCTACTGCACGGTCTTCACAGCTACAGAGGTACTTGACAGGATCAGAGCGGGTGAGAAGGTCGAAGATATTGTCAAGGGCTTGTTCAGATCTGTGGTGAAACGTATCACGGAAATGGACGTGTTGACCGGTCAGGTGGTCATGAGCGGTGGGGTTGTGGCTTTCAATCCTATCGTGGCCGAGCTTCTGAGCGCCCAGTTGCAGAAGGAGGTCGCAATCGCACCGCATCCTCAGGAGATAGGCGCTTTTGGCGCAGCCTTGTTTGCCATGGAATCTACGAGGGGCTGAAGTTGAACGAAGCGGTTTTGGACTATTTTCAGCGGGCCGTTTTCGGCGCCTCCAAAGTTTATTGACAAGTACGGTCAAATAATGTATAATATTATTAGTAGGGCAGGTGAGAAACTGCGGCCGGTATTCTGGCTCATCTGCAATTTTGAAAAGGTCGGTGACCTCCGCTTCGTGAATCCCTGAGTGGGAGCACAGTGGACCAGGTTGGTTGCCTGTATATTTCACATCTCGTCAGGAGGAGGCAACGGAGCAAAGCTTACTATCAATTCGTTGTCCTGTGCCGGGTACTAGATTTTGCCGCCAAGACGGCTGACGTTAGGAAAGCTCGGTTCACCCTCATGGCGTGTGATGAGGCAAGTAACCGGGTTTTCTTTTGCCTTTGGAGAAAAGCCGAAAAAGCTGGTTCTAAAGCTTGATAGCTGGGAGAAGAGTACAGGAAGGGGTGATAAAAGCCGAATGACTGTTGAACTGAAACCAGGAGAATCGCAGGAGAGTCTACTCAAACGTTTTCGCAAGCAGGTAACCGAGAGTGGTATCCTCAGCACAGTGCGTAAGCGACGCTGGTACGTTTCTAAAAGCGAGGAGCGACGACGGGCGAAGGCCAAGGCGATCAGAAGGGCCAGGCGCAGGGAACGCCAGAAAAGGCAACGACAATAACTTCCAGTTCTAAACTGTAAGAAGTCCTGGCTCGTCCTCTTCGCTGGGATGTGACCTTCGTGTCTCGGGGGTGGGGGCGACCCATCAGAATTTCAGCGTCTATAAGATGGTTGATGCCTGGATTGGGGGAGGGGGAGCTTCATGCCAAAGAAGGAGGAGAAGCTAGAGGTAGAGGGTACAGTAGTTGAGACTTTACCCAATACCATGTTTCGCGTGGAACTGGACAGTGGTCATCAGGTGTTAGCCTATTTGTCTGGCAGGATGAGGAAGTACTATATTCGTGTTCTGCTGGGCGATAGAGTCCGCCTGGAACTGTCACCTTATGACTTGACCCGGGGACGTATCACCTATCGTTATAAAAAACAGCGACAGGCTGCGACTGATTGACAAGCTCGGGCAGTCATTGGTGGCGCGATTATAGCGGGAAGTTGATAGACTTCTTCGCTGACCGGCCGAGATGAGACCTCCCCCCAGCCACGGGGTGCTGAAAGACAAGCCCTGAGGAAGTTTCCTCGGGGCTTTCTGAATTGGTCGAGCGCGAAAAAGTCAGAAAAAGGCTCCGGGAGGTATTTCGGGACCGGCAACGCGACGCCAGAAGGGGAGGGATAGAGATGCGAGCGGTGGTACAGCGGGTGAAACAGGCTTCGGTGGGTGTTGATAATGAAGTGGTGGGAGCTATCGGACCGGGGTTGGTCGTCCTCTTAGGGATCAAGAGTGACGACGGCGAAGCTGAGGCTAAATGGCTGGCTCACAAAGTAGCCAATCTACGCATATTTGCCGATGAACAGGAAAAAATGAATCTTTCGGCTCTGGATATAAGGGGTGCGGCTCTGGTCGTTTCGCAATTCACCCTCTACGGCAATATCCGCAAGGGCTTTCGGCCCAGCTTCACTGACGCTGCCCCACCGGAGATGGCCGAACCCCTGGTGGACTTTTTTGTCCAATGCCTGCGTGAAGAAGGGTTACATGTGGAGACTGGCGTGTTCCAGGCCATGATGCTGGTGGAGATCCATAACGATGGGCCGGTGACCATCGTGTTGGAGAAATAGCCCCAACCGCTGGTGCTTTTGACTTGACCAGAGGACATGTCACCATGCCTCTCTCAGTCTTGCTACTGCTTGTCCTGAGTGCCCTGTTGCACGCTGCGTACTATGGCTTCTACAAGCGGAGCGCCGACAAGCAGGTCTTCGCCTGGTGGTTCCTGCTGGTCGCCGTGGTCATTTATTCCCCCGCCTTGATCTTAAATCGGCCGGTCATCCCGGCGCAGGGATGGCTGTGCCTGCTGCTCAGCGGTTTGATGGATATGGCCTACTTCGTAATCTTGGGCAAGGCCTTCGAGGAAGGGGACCTCTCGGTAGTCTATCCCCTGGCCAGGGGAGCGCCTCCTTTGCTGATCACCCTGGGAGGCGTGTTGTTCCTGGGAGAACGGCTGACAGTCTGGGGTCTGGCGGGCATTCTGCTGGTGGCAGCCGGCCTCTATCTGGTCAACGTGCGCTCCAGGGCCGATCTGCTGAGACCCCTGCGCTCTCTGAGGGAGAGGCCATCCCGGTTGGCCCTGCTGGCCAGTGTGGGTGTCTCCATTTATTCAGTGATTGACAAGGTGGGCCTCAGATACGTGGACCCCTTCGCTTACGGTTATCTCATGCTGCTTGTCACCTTGCTTTCCTTCACGCCGCACATTTTGTTGACGGAGCGCAGGGCCCGTTTGATTACTGAATGGCGGGTCAGCAAGCTGGGCATTGGGGTGGCGGGAGTCCTCGTCCTTCTGACCTACTTTCTGGCCCTCGCCGCCATGCGTTTAAGCTATGTGAGCTACGTTGGTTCGGTGCGCAGCGTGAACGTGATCTTTGGGGCGCTGCTGGGCGCTCTCCTATTGAAGGAGCCCTACGGGGCCACCAGGGTCCTGGCCTCGTCCCTGGTCTTCGGCGGCGTGCTGTTGATCGGGGTAGCGGGTTAGGGGTGAGGGAGTTAGTTTCTCCCCCCGGCTCAGAGTCCACCCACGCAATGGGTCTTGCCAAAAAAGCAAAAGAGTGTTATTATATAATACAAGTGTCCCTTTCGACACCAGTTGACTCCGTGGGTATAGACCGATCAAAAGAAGCCACCCGAGGGCGACAGGAGGTGGATCCAAAAGGAGGTTGTCATGACAAGCAAAACCCTGCCCAAAGCCCTGAAGTGTCTCCCCGTCCTGCTGGCGGTGGTCTTGTCAGTTGCCGCCTGTGGCATACCTTTCGTGGGCGAAAGAGAGCCGGCCCCCACTGCCACACCGGTGGCAGCAGCAGTCACACCCCCAGAGGCCCCATCACCAGAAACACCCTCACCCCCTAAGCCCACCAATACCCCCGTGGTCATAGCAACGCCAGAGGAAGCCAGGCCCACCGCTACGCCCACTAATACACCCACACCGATAGCTACCCTTGGATTGCCTAGCGCTGCCGCCCCAGTAGTGACCAAGGCGGAAGTCCTGACCAATGGGAGCTTCGAGGATGGATTCGAAAACGGGATAGGTGTGGGGTGGCACGCTTTTAACAACGGCGATGCTGAGTTTGGATGGGCCGATGAAACGTGGTCCGCTCTGGTCTGGGATGGGGATCACGCTCAACACATGGAGATCTGGGACGCAGGGGTCTTGGACCGCTACGTCGGCATCTACCAGACTGTCTCCACAGTCCCAGGAGCCAGTTACGAACTCGCCATGCATGGGGTGATCAGATCCAACGAGGGTAGCGTCCAGGCCTCCAGCTATGGCTATCGTCTACAATGGGGTGTGGACTATAACGGCGGAAGGGATTGGCCGGCTGTGGACGAGTGGACTGATGTGGGCTGGGACGAGCAGCCCCTGGACGCTGAGTCCTATACCCTGGGGAGCTATACCACCACCCTCAAGGCCACCTCTGCCTCTACCACCCTTTTCATCCGGGGTTGGAAAAAGTGGCCTACCCGTAGCAGCTACGTCAAATTCAGTGTGGATGACATCAGTTTGAGGGGAGCCTCAACAGGCGCAATGGCGGGCAAGATGCCCAACACTGGCCTGGGAACGGGAGCGATCTTTTTAGCTGGGCTCCTGGGCCTCCTCCTGATTCTGGTCAGGGAGTCGAGGGAAGTCCTCGCCTGGCGACGGGAGCGGAAATAAGGAGTCAACGAGTGCTTGGTTCCCCGTTACTCGTTGACCTGTTGATCAAAGCCTAGAGGAGGTTAAGGGTGAAAGTTTCCTGCTTACAAGAAAATCTGGCCAAAGGCCTGAGCATCGTGGGGCGAGCTGTAGCCACCCGCAGCACTCTGCCTGTGCTTTCCAATGTTATGCTGGCTACTGATGGGGCTCGACTAAAGCTCTCGGCTACCAATCTGGAGATAGGCATCGTTTGTTGGATCGGAGCCAAAGTGGAGGAGGATGGTAGCATTACAGTGCCCGCCAGGCTCCTCACTGATTTCGTCAACTCCTTGCCTCCAGAGCGCATTGACATGGAATTGACTGTACGGACCCAGACGCTCAACCTCAAGTGCGCCCGTTTCGAGGCCAACATCAAAGGCATTGATGCTCAGGAATTTCCATTGATCCCTACAGCGGATGAGGACAGCAAAATCAGCCTCGATCCCTCGATGCTACGCCAAATGATTGACCAGGTGGTCTTTGCGGCCGCTACCGACGAAAGCCGCCCCATCCTAACCGGCGTGTTGGCCAAGTTCCAGGGAGAGCAACTGACTTTGGCGGCGGCCGATGGCTTCCGCCTCTCGGTACGTACGACCCATCTTCCCGAGCCTGTTTCCGAACCCATCACGGTGATTATCCCCGCCCGCGCTCTGGCCGAGCTCTCCCGTATTTGTCAGGACGGATCTCAGACCCGTCGTACTGAGCAAGAACAGCCCATCGAAGTAACCATAACCCCGGCCCGTAATCAAGCTCTCTTCCACATGGCAAACATTGACCTGGTTTCTCAACTTATTGAGGGCAACTTTCCAGACTATAACCAGATCATCCCCAAAGGCTACGCCACGCGCACGGTGGTCAGCACCAGTGACTTTCTCAAAGCGACCAAGACAGTCAACATCTTTGCCCGTGATGCCGCAAACATCATCCGTTTGGAAATTGTCCCTGGTGGGGAATTGGCTCCCGGCCGTTTAACCCTGACTGCTACCTCGGCCGAGGTAGGTGACAACGTGGGTGAAATTGACGCCGTGATCGAAGGAGAGGAAATAGAGATCGCCTTCAATGCCAAGTATCTCATTGATGTCCTCTCTGTGGTGGACGCTGCTCAGGTAGTGCTGGAAACCTCCACTGCCTCGAGCCCGGGCGTCATCAAGCCCGTTGGATCGGAAGACTTTACGCATGTCATCATGCCGATGCATATCTCGCGCTGAGCAGGTTGGTACCAGATTCAAAGGAGAACTTGCCTATATCGGCCAGATAGGTTATAATAACTCCGTTTGACCCAACTGTCTTGTCAACGGTTGTGAGGCCACATTCTTTAGTACTTTAGTTTCCGGTAAATCTGAGTGGTCATTCGGCGAAGAATGTGGCAAAATAGGGGTACACCCAATTTGCCAGGAGATAAAGCCG
>Ga0315309_1001038_pt1 | contig 16765 bp, 10 predicted proteins | sample TDP4_MG_FD_203080 | JGI IMG/M metagenome (GOLD analysis project Ga0315309, IMG submission 203080) | Freshwater sediment microbial communities from Lake Towuti, South Sulawesi, Indonesia - TDP4 | ecosystem: Environmental > Aquatic > Freshwater > Lake > Sediment | place: Indonesia: South Sulawesi... | reverse complement strand
CCTGCTCCACAACAGAGATTTTCGCCTGCCGGTCCAATTGCGGCAACGCTTGCCTTCGCTTCACCAAGTTCCTCTTTGATTAGATCCTCAGTTTCATGGGTGTCTTTACCCCACAATTTATTTGCATCGCGAATCTCGAATTTGCCTTCGTGTATCCAGAGATAAATCGGCTTTTCTGCAGCCCCTTGAACAATAATACCATCGAAACCAGCGAACTTGAGCCTAGGACCCCACCAGCCGTGCGAGTGTGAACGACCAACCGTGAATTGGGTGTCAGAGTTCAATGTAGTAATGGTGGTATTAGTAGGCGCGGGCACTCTTGTACCCGTGAGTGGGCCCGTCATGAGTATTAATAGATTTTCTGGGCTGAACGGACTGACTCCTAGAGCTAATTCATCGTATAGTATCCTTAAACCAAGTCCAAAGCATCCGACGTATTTCCTTAGGACACTTTCTGCAGGTAGGCTTTCCGCTTTTATTCTTTCATTTGTTAAGTCCGTTCGCAAAATTTTACCCACGTATCCACCCTTAGGCATTTTTCCTCCTCCTCATTCGGTTGGGTATTTGTATATCGCCCATCTTCGGCATACCACGCTTACTTTTCTCTATCGCAATAAAAAATTGTCGCTACTCCTTTGCTGTATCGTTTAATGTCTACTGGCTTGGAACGAGTTTCTTCACGGCCAAATAAACGAGAGAGAAGCGCACCGCATTCGCCAGCTTCCTCGACGAAAGATAAATGTCCAACTTCCCATCATGCATTCCAGACACAATAGACTCTGTTCCTGAGCCTTTTCAAAGCCGAGGAGAAACAGGGGTCTGACCCCGAGGTATAGAGCCCCGGACGGGATTTGAACCCGCGACTTGCGGCTTACGAAGCCGCTGCTCTACCAGCTGAGCCCACCCGCCTTCCAGCACCTGAAGGAACCGGGGCGTGGCGATCCGGGGCACAACATCTTTCATGAATACTAAGCCATACTTTTAAGGATTCATCGAGATAGTTGTTTCCATCGCTTATGTGGAGTGCCTAGAATTGTCTGCCGCTGCTAAGCTTGGGGAACGAAAGATCATTGAAATCTTCATGAGGATTTTTGAGAGAATGCCTAAGACGCCTATCCCTTTCGGAGATGATGTTTCAGCTATAGATCTGGGCGAAGGAAGGCTGGCGGTAATCAAATGTGATATGCTCGTCGCGAAGACTGATGTACCGCGAGGTATGAGTTATTGGCAAGCTTCTAGGAAAGCGGTGGTAAGCACGGTCAGCGATTTCGCGGCTAAAGGGATCCAGCCTTTGGGCTTGCTGACTTCATTGGGTTTGCCTTATCGTTTCAAGAGGAAGGATATCATCCAGATAGGCCTTGGTCTTAACGCTGGTGCCAGAGAATACGACACTTATGTTCTAGGAGGAGACACAAATGAGGCTGAAAACTTGATCATAGACTGCGTAGGCTTCGGATTGGGCGACGAAGCCGGTATTATGAAGAGGAGCGGCGCCAAGCCCGGAGACTTGGTCGCAACATCCAGTTCATTCGGGAAGACTGCTGCAGGACTGAAAATGATCACCAGAGGATTAAGAGCGCCGTCGGAGATTAAGCGAGAGTTGATGGAAGCTGTCTACATGCCTAAAGCATACCTAAAAGAGGGTCTAGCTCTAGCCAAGACGCACGCGGTGACCTCTTGCATAGACTCAAGCGACGGACTAGCATGGAGCCTCTACGAGCTAGCGAGAATGAGCAGAGTCGGATTCGAAATAACAGATGTTCCAGTAGCCGCTTCAGCAAAGAGGTTTGCCGAATCTCAAAAACTAGACGCAAACGTACTCGCATTGTACGGAGGAGAAGAATACAACCTTGTTTTCACGTTCAAGCCTCGAGACATCAATAAAGTGAGCGAAGCACTGGATGGAGCATTCTTCAAGATTGGCAGAGTTACGAATCGAAGAGAAAGAGTTGAGCTGAAGGCAGAAGGAAGAGTTGAACCGATTAAGCGGCGTGGATGGGAGCACTTTAAGCGTAACTGAACCGATCACAAAGCTTATCGAATCTGATCTTCTTCTCGAGAGGCCTGCCCTCTTTTCAAAGGCTACTTGTAGAAAGAATGATTAATGCTTTCTATAGCCCACTACTACATTAGCTCGACTTCAGCAACTGGTGGTTTGAGTGTCAGAACGGTCAACTCGACCTCGGGCAGTCGATAGAAGCGTTAATTTGGCATTTCTGTTCTTCATGCTTCTTGCCTATGTCTGCACCGCCATGTTCAGAATGTCGATAGGCGTTATGCTCCCTGAGATAGCCAAAGAGTTCAGGCTGGTTGAAACCCAGAGTGGAGCTTTCTTCTCGTCTCTGTTCCTTGGAACAGCTATGACCATGGCGGTTGCCGGGTACGCCTCCGACCGTCTCGGAAGAGGGATAACCTCTACTGCAGGGCTGTCCTTCATCTCGGCGGGGCTTCTTTTGGCAGGCTATTCAAATTCGTACTTGATGTCTCTGGGCTCATTTTTTGTAGCTGGCCTAGGCCTCGGAATATTCGTGTCCTCCTTGTATGCTTTTATGGGAGAAGTTCTTCCGAGGTCGAGAGGTTTCCTAGTCGGCGTGACCAACAGCTTCTATGCTTTTGGAGCTTTCCTCGGGCCTTGGTTTTCGGGTAACATCGCGAACTATTATGGATGGCGGATACCGTTCTACATTTTTGGCTTGGTAGGTGTTCCGATCGCACTGGGCATCTGGTTTTTGAAGCCTAGGCCATCCTCTGAGGCTAAGAGGAACCAACGGGAGAGGCTTCCTAGGGCTTCATACCTTCAGATGTTGAAGACGCGAAATGTCTTGGTCGTCTCGATAGCGCTGTTTGTCGCAAACCTTGGGTTTGGCTCGTTTGCCGCTTGGACCCCGACATTCCTTTCATCAGTTGACGGGTTAGACATGACCCAGACTGGGCTGGCTTTCGGAATGTGGGCGTTGGCTGGAGGAGTGGGAGCGATTGTCCTTGGTTGGCTATCTGACAGACTAGGCCGGAGATTAACGATCCTAATGTCCGGAATCTTCGCGGCAGTCCTCGCGTATCTTTATTTCATAACCGTTAATTCTTTCTTGATAGTTGTCGGGCTTTCAGCTATCCTTGGATTCGCATCTTTTGCGTATTGGAGCCTCTTTATTTCTCTCGCTCAAGACTCTGTTCGACCGGCCGCCATAGGTAGCGTAACGGGTCTCGTACAGAACTTGTCGATGATAGCTGAGATAATTATGCCTCTAATGACCGCGACACTCATAATGACCGTCGGCATAGTTTGGGCTATGACAACTTCTGTTTGCATCCCATACTTGGTTCAAGGAATTCTTGTGTTGGCTTCCAAAGAGAGATCTCCATCATGTAAAGCCAGTTCTAGAGAAACTCTGCAAATGACAAACACTTCTTCTCCATTTCGTTTTGAACAGGCTAGTACGGGTCATCAGTGGTGAGCGCAGAGGCAAAAGAAATTGACTGATCAAATCTCTGCGTCCTTGAGAAGAATCAAATCTAGGCGACTTGAATTATTACAACAAAGGGAGACCATGACATGAGACTCATTCAATTTTACTCGCCTGAAAAAGGAAGGCGAGTCGGATACGTTGACGGTAAGACTGTAGTTGACTTGGCCAGCGTGAACGCGAAATGGACGCGGATCTACCAAGTCTTCTTGGAAGCTCGCAGAAGACGTAACACAATCAGCGGATACCTCGGCGACATCCGGGTCCGAAACGCGGATGTGGTCCCTTATGATCGGCTGCTAAAAGCCCATCCAGGGGATTCGGGCGGCTGGATCTTGCCTCCGCTCGACCACCCAGATCCCGCGCACTGCTTGATTTCGGGGACAGGGCTGACTCACTTAGGGAGTATGGAGAAACGCGCTGAAATGCACACGATCGCTGCCGAAGGAGCTGAGGTACCTAAGACGGACTCCCAGAAGATCTTCGAGATGGGGCTGAAAGGCGGCAAGCCTGAGCTGGGTGTACGCGGTGTTCAACCAGAATGGTTCTATAAAGGGAGTGGCGCGATCTTGCGGGGACACAATGACTTCTTGGATATTCCTGAATTCACAGAAGATGGCGGTGAGGAGCCGGAGATCGTTGGCTGCTATGTGATCGACGACGGTGGCATTCCTTGTCGGCTCGGCTTTGCTATGGGCAACGAATGGTCAGACCATCGCATGGAGCGCGTGAACTACTTGTGGCTAGCTCCCTCGAAACTGCGAGTCTGCTCGGTTGGACCTGAGTTGGTAACGGATCAGAAGTTCACAGACGTTCGAGGAAGCTGCCGTATCGTGCGGGAAGGGAAAGAGATTTACGATTCCGGTGAACTCCTCACAGGTCAAGATCATATGAGTCATAGCCTTGCAAATCTAGAGGATCACCATTTCAAGTATCCCCAATTTCGTATGCCCGGGGATGTACACCTACACTTCTTCGGGACGATGAAACTCTCTTTCCCGAATCGACCTAACTTTCGAACAGGCGATCGGATCGAGATCCGTTTTGAAGGAATGGGGGAACCACTAATAAACTACGTCCGCAAGATTTCCCTTTCCCAAACCCCTATCACTGTGGAAGAAGGATAAAGCGAGAAACGTAGAGCGCGAATTACCTGGAATCGAGCAAGAAATCCCGCGCTCCCTACAATTCTCCTGTATATGGGGAGTGGCGGGCCCGGTGGGATTCGAACCCACGATCCCCGGCTTCCCTCATCTAGCTAAGTTTAGAGGGCCGATGCTCTCTATGGGATAGCTTTTCTCTATCCATGCTGAGCTACGGGCCCGACTAAGTTTTAGAAACTGTTACGTACAATGCTTAAACTTTCCGTTTAGAGTCGCAAAGAATACATCGACTATTCCTGTCTTCTCCCGCACATCAAGCAGTATATGTCATCTTTAGGCATCTGTGCACCGCAATGTACGCAATACTTTATTGCAGGAATAGGTGCGACTGCTGGAGCTTCCAGAGGCGGAGCGGCTTTCCTCTTTCGCCTGAACGCAAAGACCATAACTATCGCTATGGCTACGATCAATATTACAAGTCCCAAAGGTGATATGAATAGGCTGAAGTCTGAGATAGGTGTGGGTGTAGGTGTCGGAGTTAGGGTAGGCGTTGGTGCAGGTGTAGGGGTTGGCGTTGGCGTCCGGGTTGGTGTCGGAGTTGGGGTGGGAGTAGGCGTTGGCGTAGGCGTCGGGGTAGGGGTGGATGGAAGAAGAGGCACGATCTGTGAGTCAAGGGTCTCTTCATCCGTCAGTCCCACGGTTTTGTAACGTATTACCTGATCCTTATCCACGACGAAAATGGTTGGAATGGCCTCTATGCCGTATTGGTCTGAAACTCCAGCTGTGTCACGGGCGACAATCCACGTCATTTGATTGCTTTCAGCAAACGATTGCAGAACATCATCCGTGTCGCTATCGGGTGACACACTTATGGACATTATGATTAATCCTCTCGACGCGTACCGATCGTAGAGTCCTCGAAGATGAGGCATCTCTTCACGACATGGACCGCACCATGTCGCAAAAAAATCGATTAAAACAACCTTGCCGCGATAGTCAGAAAGGGAGAACCTGGCGCCGTAGATGTCGGTCAAGGTAAAGTTTAGAGCCACTTCGTCCTGAGCCACTAAAGGTTGAACAGTAAATGCTACCAACATAGTCAATAGGATAACGTAGCTTGGCAGTCTCAGTCTCATTGGTTGCACCCATCAATTTATGTCAATCTAGACGTTGCCGGATTAACCTTACGTTCATTATTCAAAGAGTAGCGCTGTATATACTCTATTGCCAACCTATTCTCAACGCGTGTTTCTTGCATGCTTCAATACACCGACCACATCGGATGCAGTCACTGTCAGCACTAGTATCTACTATGGACTTGATGCCCATTGGGCAACTATCAAGACACTCGCCGCAGTTGTCACAGCGCGAACTATCGCGCAGTATCCCAAGTGACGAAAAGACGTTGAAGGAACCTACAGAGCCGAATGGGCATATATATCGGCACCAGAATCTTGCTACAATAAGCCCAAAGACGAGGATTATTGCCAAAGTTGCTAAGTGCGCATAGAAGTACACTCCGAATCTCAGCCAGGGATAGGCGATGATACCGGGGATTGCTGCGAAGAGGCTGCCCGCTGGGCAGACTTTACAGAACAAAGTTTCAGATGTAAGGATCGCAAGAGCAAGCACTAAGGTAAGCATAAGATATTTTCCGGGTTTGAATTGGGGGAACTTCGCTTTTCGAAGCAAGCGAAAACGTGCAAGCAGATCATGCAAGGCTCCAAACGGACAGGCCCAACCGCAGAAGGCTCTTCCAAAAAAGATTCCTGTTGATCCAACGATTCCAATAAGGTAGAAAGGGATGAGTCTTATGATTGCAAAGTGTTGGAGAGTACCTATAGGACAGGCGACAGAGGCGACAGGGCATCCGTAGCAGAAGAGGTACGGGCAGACTATGCCCGTCTTTAGAAATCCCTCAAAACCAATATTTGAGAGGACTAGAAAGACCACTTGAGATAGTTGTCTGAGCCTTCCCAGTTTCAAAGTAAGCGTCAACCCAGTCCCAAGCACGCTGCGCAGATCGTCCTTACAAATGAACGGACTATTTCATATTCCCTGTCTAGAAAGCCTACGGCGACAGAACCCACGAAAAATAGGAGTAGCAATATACGAAGAGTCTTCTTCTTCACAGTTTCGTTGAGAAGATTCCCGTTTTTAACTGTTTTCAAACCTAAACCCCAGTCATGTCTTTGACTGCTCAAATTTACTCTTTTCGCTTGCTCGTTTAGACATGTTGATGACTAGGCTAACAAAGCATGCGCGTGGAAAGTCTAGAATAGCAGGTGATTATCCTACTTTGCGTGGGTTTCAGAGATTTTCTGCAGACCTGTATCAATATTCTTTGCTTGCCAGATGGGTTATTATAAGCAGTACCGCGTTCTTCGCAGTTGAGAGGTTGCTCTTTCTAGCTTTCGTTTTGACTCTTGCTTTCCTCTCCTTCAATTAGCTTGAGGACGGATGTCGGCTATCCAGCCCGATCTGGTACTCCAAGGTTGCCCATCTCCCATGGGAAACCATTCGCTTAAGAATTGAGCCGCGATATGACTTCCAGCCTTGAATCAAACCTTTCGAATCCTACCAGAAACCTTCATAAGTCGCTGCTCAGAGCGCGACTTTGAACCACGGCATATAGATTTTGAGGTACAAGCTTTCCATATATATGGGAAAGCAGCTTTCTCCACATACATGGGAAAGTAGTCAGGTAGCGACTTTCCATGAAGACCGAGTTTCTACTATTTCTGCTTCTCATTTTGAGCTTCGGCTTTTCTTCTATTCCATCAGCTTCGGCGATCGACACAACGGTGCGTTACAATATAGAAGTCGTGGGATCGCCATACACATACATCTGGGTCGATGGCGAGGGCCCATTGAAGTTCAGTGACCAAATCTACTTCGACCTAGATGGGTTGGAACCCCACACTTTTGTTGTTTCTGAATTGATCTGCCCTTCGGAGGAGTCTGGAGAGGGATTCAGGGATTGGCGTAACGGTGTAAGATATGTTGCTCTCGAATGCTCGTGGAATGCCGAAGCGGGCACGATATCCACCACCTATTCTGGCTACTGGTGGTACGATCCTTTTACATGCAGTTGGATCTGGATTCCGCAAGAATCATACTCATTCAATCCACCGCCCAACAGTCACACATTTGAGTACACAAGCGAATATCGATTGGTAGTCGAGGACAAGTATCAGGCCCCCGTTAGCGGTCCTCAGTGGTATAAGGAGGGTTCTCTGGTTGATTTGCCTACGCCTGCGAGTAAAACGATCTACCTGCAGGAAGACATCAGAGTGACGTTCGATGGATGGGAAATAGATGATTCGGGTTCTACAGCGACCCAGATCACCATGAATTCACCCCACAAGGCCACGGCCAAGTATATTACTGAATATCTCTTACTTGTGACTTCTATAAGAGGCCATGCCAGGGGGTCTGACTGGTACAAGAAGGATTCGATTGCCAGAATCTCAATCGAACCGGAGATTCCGATGGAAGCACCTTGGGGATGGCTGGGAGGGAAATATAAATTCGTTGGATGGGCCGATCCGACGGGTACGATCGTGTTCCGCCATCCGATGGAAGACATATGGATGGACAGACCTCGTAATCTCGCCGCTGTGTGGGAGGCCGATTACGGGTGGGCGCCTATTCTTATACCTCCTATTGTTCTTATACCTCCTATTCTAAGATATGTGTATAGGAGACGGCGACCAGGTCAACCACCGCAACCACCGCAACCACCGCTAGAGCGACCAAGAGAGCCTTTGACATTTTTGGGGCCAAGGAAAATGGAAAGATGCTTTGAGCTCTCCGTCTTTCCTTCGTCTCCTCGGGAGATCACGGAGGGGGGACCTTTTAAACTCGCTTCCTGGACCATAAAGGTCAAGTGGCTTGGAAAACCCGTCTTTCCGGTAGAGCTAAAACTAGACGAAGACAATGTGTCCGGATCGATCCGACCGCCAGCGCTTCAACATCTTCAAGACCTTCAGCGGCAGCAGATGAGGTGGAGCTTTACGGGCAATCCGATAAAATGCCCGTCGGGGCAAAAAGAAGCTGGTCTCAATGTCGGATTCGAACGCCTTCCAGAGGATATAGTTGGGCACCAATATCCCGTCGGCTACTACGAACTCCCGATCGTAGGTACAGCTGTTGGGGACCCAACCGAGCCACCGCAGCGAGTAACGGTGCGCTTGAAGGTTCTTCCTTGCTCAGCCAATTGGCCAGTGCCTGCCCACCTAGAACCTGTCCCACCTCAACACCTCGACAGAGTTGGAGATTCGCGTATCACTCTGGGACCTTTACCGGCAAAACTGGATCCGTCTTACGAGCCTGCCCCAATTATTATGAAGGCTGGTAAAGATCGGTTCAAGAAAGGTATAGTGATTATCAAAACAACAGACCCATCAGTAGTTTCATGGATAAAGTTCTACGGGATCATCCCGATAGATCATCGTCTAAATTTCCCACGCGACCGTGTAGTCAAGTGGGAGTGGATTGATCCGGAAGGAAATGTGGTTCGGATCACCCCGGATTTGCCACCATACTGGATTCCCACTACGCCTCATCGTTGTCAGTTCTGGAGTTTCTATAACAAAGTAGATGAGCTGCCTAGGGACGAGTTCGCCAACAGACCAGGCATTTGGAAGGTAAAGATCTGGCTAAGGTCTGACTGGGGTGATGCTTTGAAGGTCACCCAGAGCTTCAAAGTGGAGGAGTAATGGTCCGAAACAGCAGATACAACGTAGAAAGTCAGCTTCGTCTCTAGTCAATGAAACCTTATGTGGCGAAAACCGGGACTCACGAGCAGGAACAGGAGCGAAGCACGCATTGTATGGCGTTAGGATCTGGCTTGCGAGGATATGTGAAGCCTAAGTTTCATCGCCCATTGCCTTTCCGACAACATATATCTCGAAACTTTTGATTCATCATCCGAGTAACCACTGATATTAGGGAGGATGCTGCCCAATCGAACCTCTATTCGGGCAGTCACCGAAGAGTACAGAGATGGAGGCAAGATCTTCAGGAAGCGAAAGTCAGCTTGGCCATTGCTAGTGCAATAAATTCTTTTCTCATACAACTGATCCAAATGTCTTGCTTGATTCTTCTCCTATAACCACAGTCATGGGAGATATCGCTGACGTTACTAAAACCAAGAAAAGGAGGGATGTTCGATCTTTATGGAACGTTATGGCTATTGCTGTCTTCCTCCGCATTTGCCGCAGTAGATCGACTCAACCGGGATCTGAGCACCGCAATGCACACAGAACTTGATTCCGGGAACAGGTGCAACTGCCGGGGCTTCTACCGGTGGCGGAGGAGTTGGGGGAACAGCAAACTCTTCTTGAGTGGGTGGCCAAGTTGGAGCTGCTTCCTTCTTTCTCTTGAATGCAAAGACTACCGCTATTACTATGGTGACGATTACAAGGCCCAATATGTCGGGAACAAATACGTTCGTCGGCATGGGATCTATTGAATCATTCAGATAGTCTCCATCGGTATCCATCTTAAGCGGGTCAGTACCTTTCTTTACCTCTTCGATATCTGTTACTCCATCGCCGTCGGTATCGACTCGAAGAGGATCTGTTTTCATCGAAAGCTCATCAGCATCACTTAGACCATCTCCATCGCTATCAGCCTTTGACGGGTTCGTACCTTTAAGAATCTCATCCTTGTCGGTCAAGCCATCTCCATCTGTGTCCGTCTTTAACGGGTTAGTCTGATATTTCGTCAATTCTTCCGCGTCCGATAGTCCATCTCCATCTGTATCGACTTTGAGCGGATCTGTCTTATACTTGTTGACTTCATCACCATCTGTCAGACCGTCTCCATCCGTGTCAGACTTCAATGGATTAGTTCCCAAGTCCTTCTCGATCTTGTCGTTAAGACCATCATTGTCTGTATCAGCTTTCTTAGGATCCGTTCCCAGAACTTTCTCCTCATGATCGTATAAGCCGTCACCATCCGAGTCGACAGGTTGAACAACAGCACGAATCATGAAATCTCCGTCAGGCGAACGAGCTTCTGCCGTCGCCGTTGCAGAAGAATCCCACTTGCCCTTCTTGTCTACGAACCAGCCTCGTCCATCAGGACCACTTTCATCAAATCCTAAGTAGGGTTTGCTAGCGACTGTTTGCTCTAAGGCTATGTAGAAATCTCCTTCGATCACGATTTTGTACTGAGCTATATCTGCATCATACCAGCCCGTTGAACCCGGCGTTACCGTCAACGCGGGCAGAAGATCATTCTTGTTAGAGTCAAGTATGCGAACCTTGAAAGTAGCCGGGTTCCTGTAAATGTAGTACCGTGCTTTTGTCAAGAGACAAGGGTTGTATGGGGGTGTGAATCTCACTGCAAAGAATCCGCCCAAACCGTACCGGGTCCAAGTCCATGCGTCTTCCGCTGATCCATCGTCATATTTGATTTCAGTTTCTTCCGAGTAAACTGTCGTCACGTTAATAGCTAATACAGTCAAGCAAATGAAAATCAGTAGAAAGGAACTCTTTCTTCTATCAAATGAACTCAAGATTTCACTTCACATAGAGCATCGCAGATCTTCTTAGTGTCCATCTCGACTCCTAAGAAGCCTCTGAACATGTTGTTTGGCATCTATGGAAATTTAAGGATTGCCGGAGTGTCTGTAACTGACATTCCCACGACATGGGTTCAACTCAAGCGCTCAAGTGGTCTTCTATAGTTTCGCAATCTTCCTCTTGCACGGCTATAAGCAGACGTTTTCTAGGGTTTCAATTATGAAGGATCAGTATCGTGGCGCTGTAGTTCTTCCCTAGGATTTCGCCTGCGAGATCAAAAACAGATCTAGCCTTTGAAATCAAGACTGAGTCGCTTGTTGCAATTATGTCGCCAAAATCCTTTGCGGATACATCAGCCTGCCTCACGGCGTATGCGCTTCCGCTCAAACCTGAATGTTTTAAAGTTCTTCGAACGTGCGACGCAAGCTCCCCGCTCTTGCTCACTTGAGCGTCGAAGAAGAAGCTAGCCTCGGCCGGTTTCATTTCCCGTACTGCTTCAATAATCAGGCTCAGCGCCTTTTCTGTTGTGCTTGCTATTCTATACTTTCCATGGACCGCTGAGATGTCTCGAATGAAGCCATCGTCGCATAGAACTAAAAGCCCACCGCGGAGGCCGCTCTCAACAGTTATTAGAACATTGTATCCATCTATAGCTAGCTTGGAATCTTTTATCTTATCTGCTGTGACGATCTTCTGTTTATGCTTAGCTGCGGTTGAAGAATCGTAGACAGCTCTATATAACAAAAGTCTCTGCTTAGTCGATAGTTGATGCTTGTCAACGATCAGTCTTAGCGCACTTTCTCTGTGGTATCCTCTCTCAAGAAGGTATCTGAGATCTTTAGCTGCTTCGAGAACTTTTGTCTCCAAATCTCTCCCAATCTACTCTATGTAGATCGCAGGCCTATACGGTTGCGCCAATTGAGCTCTATTCTTCGGATCGTACTTCTCCGTATCATCTTCACGGCAAACTTTGACCTCTGCATCAATTTCCTTCTTGTAGAAGTTTCCAGCAGCCTTCAAGACCTCAAATTCATCTATGAAGCCAGCTTGAAGTCTGCTCCGCCTCATATCCGGGGCCATCTTCGCCAGATCATCGCAGCATTTCTGAACGAACTTTGCCAGATCCTTCGCTCTCCTCTTCATCTCCAAGTCAGCCAGCAACTCTTTCATCAATTCGGAGAAATTCAGTTTTCCAGCTTCAGTTCTCTCCAGAGCTTTCAAGTAGACTTTCCACTTCCAGCGCGCAGACGTATAGTAGTAAACATTCTTGGCTTTCATCTTCGTTGCCTTAACTATGTTCGCTGTGTCCTCCAACGTACTTTCGATTATGTTCTCAGTCCCTTCAGCCATTACATCTATCATCTTCTCATCGTGCTTTGGCCATTCAGCCTTCGACACAAAACCGGGCCCACCCATTGTCTCCCATATCTCTTCACAGATGTAAGGCGCGAAAGGAGCTAGCATTCTAACTCTCGCGTCGAGGACCATCCTGAGCACCATGGCCATCGCTTTCTTTCTTTCAAGCGATTCGTCGACCGAGCATCTTCTCAAGTACCATTGGAGATCTTGATCGAAAGTGTATAGCACATGGTGAACCGCTTCTCTAACCTTCAATCTGTTCATTGCTTCAGTAGTAGCCTTGATAGCTCTCTGCAATCTACTTAGCAACCACTTGTCCTGAAGGCTCAACTCGACCTCTTCATACGCCTCCATCTTGACTGCGCCAGAGGCAAGCGCGTAGAATCGTTCCAATTTCTCTTGTAACGCTTTCGTCAATGTAATACTGAAGTCTGCATCTTGGAGAAGCTCCGCCGCGACCAGCATCGCTAGCCTCAATGGGTCTGCTCCAAAGTTCCTGACGGCTTCACGTAGCGGAATTATATTTCCGAATGATTTTGACATCTTCTTGCCTTCCATCAAGACGCTTCCGTTGACGACTATCTGCTGCGGCCAATTCTGCTTCGGGAAGATGGCGACGTGATTGAATATGAAGAATGTTAGGTGGTTCGGCACAAGATCTCTTCCTGAATGCCTACTGTCCAACGGGTAGAAGTATGCGAACTCCTCTCTGATTGACTGGAGAATCTTCCGGTCGATGCCTGACACTTTGGACACTTCGTCGGGTTCTCCTTCCCCTAAGAGCACATAGTCGAAGATCTCGTCCTTCAACTGCTTTACGTCAATAGCTTGATTCTTGAGCAAACGCGCCATCGTATAGTACGCCATGTATATTACCGAGTCTGAGAGGCTCTCGATGATCCAGTCTTTGTCCCAAGGAAGCTTCGTGCCGAGTCCAGATTTTCTAGCGCAAGCTTTTTCACGCAGCCAGCCGATCGTGTACTCGAACTCTTGACGTATCTCTTCAGGGAGGATGCTCATTCTGTCCAAGCATTCGTTGGCAGTTGTCTTCCATTCTTGATCGCCGTAGTTAATGAACCATTGCTCTTCAAATATCTTGACAATACATTCAGCGCCGCAACGGCAAACGACCGGCCTATTCATAATCTCATACATGACATCTGCTTTTCCAGCTTGTAGAAGATCCTCTTTCACTTTATCTCTAGCTTTGGTGACTGGAAGCCCAGCGTAACCGTCAGTATTAGCCTTCATCCTTCCTGAATGGAACTCGTGAGCATAAATCTCCTTAGTCGCATCCTCCAACCTATTGTCATTCTGATTCTTGATACCTATCCTCTTTATGACGTCGAGTGCCGGAAGATCAGAATATCCTTCTACTTCGATTATGGGGACTGGAACAACGGAGGCTAAATCATCGCGTGTTATTCCATACCCCGCAACTTCATCCGGGCTCGCTTTCAAATCAACGAGTGCCTGATAGTCGTAAGGTGCATGTCCTGGAACGGACATAACAACTCCAGTCGCATTATCAGGATCAACGAAAGACGCGGGCAAAACAAGGATTTTCCCTCCTGTCGCTGGGTTCAAAACCGACTTCCCGATCAATTCTCTACCCTTGAAGCGCCTTTCCTCCACAATTTCTCTCCCAAGAAAACGTAGTTTCCTTACAGATTGGGCGCTCACTATCCATTTCTCATCTTCAACTTTAGCATGGACGTACTCTGCGTCAGGGTGTAACCATATATTTGTCACTCCGAAGATCGTTTCAGGCCTCAATGTAGCTGTCGGCAGAGCATATTCGCCGTAGTAAAACTTCAGTAGAGTAAACTCTCCTATCTCAGGTTCCACATCGCCTACTGTATCGTGTTGGCCAACTGGGTTTCCGCAGTTCGGGCACCATCCGACTGGATGGCTGCCTTGGGTGACAAGTCCTTTCTCACGCAGCCTCTCAAACTGCCATTCGATGAACCGACTGTATTGAGGGTCGATCGTTGTGAATTCTCTTCGCCAATCGATAGAGTACCCCATCTCCTTCATTCCTTGCTTGATCTCTTCATGGAAATACCGAGCGATCTCTAGAGGTTCAGAAAAACTTTCGATAACATTTGATGGAACTTTGTAGATTCTTGTGAAGGTATCGATAAGATCTTGATCGCCAGATTCTAGTCGTCTAGACATAGCGAGTATGGGTGTACCGGTATAGTGGAATGCCATGGGGAAGAGTACATTATAGCCTTGCATTCTGCGGTACCGGGCATGTACGTCAGCGAGCGTATAAGTCCTGCCATGCCCAATATGCTGCGGAGAGTTAGGATAGGGATAAGCTACGGTGAGAAAGAACTTCTCTTTATTCGGATCGGGATCTGATTCGAAGACATGGGCTTGCTCCCATCGGTAACGCCACTTCTCTTCTATATTAGCCCAATTGATAGGCGTAAGCTTCACCTTGATCGCTGTTTCTTAGCCAAAAGCCTCTTGGTCGCAGCCAAAACTTCATCTGCTTTCTTGACGTCTGTCCCTCCGCCTTGACCGAAGTAAGGCTTGCCTCCTCCTCCGCCTCCGACGATCTCCGCAAGTTCCTTCGCTAACTCTCCAGCATTTATACCTGCCCTCAACGCCTGTTTGCCGGCGGCTACAAATATCCTCGCAGTTTCCTTAACCAAGACGAGTACGCATACTGTTGACGGTTCAGCCTCGACTACTTTGCTCGATAGCATAATCAAATCGTCTTCGGTTCCAGAGGTTCTCTTCGAAGCAACGAGTTTCAGTCTTCCAACCTTCCTTGAACCCATCTGGAGTATTTGTGCTTCTCTAGTTGTCGCTTCTGCTCTGAACTCTTCAAGCTGCTTTGCGAGGATCTGCTTCTCTGAGACTAGGTCTGAGGCGACTTTCTCCATTTTGTCAGGAGTCGTCTTAAGGATTTGAGCAGTTCTGATCAATAGCGCTTCTTGATCTTGAATCGCCTTGAGGGCAGGAACTCCTGCCACAAATATTAAGCGTTCCACTCCGTCTTGAATCCTCTCGGCGCGAAGTATCTTTATCAATCCAACCTCCCCTGTCTGCTTACAATGAGTTCCGCCGCAAGCCTCAACATCCCAATCTCCAACCTTGACGACGCGTATCTCCCTTCCTGGAACAGCCCCTCCTTGATAAAGCCTGAAACCGTATGCTCTCTCAGCTTTCTCTCTGGGCATCCACATCGTCTCAACAGGCATATTCTTCGCGACAACTTCGAATGCTAACTTCTCGATCTCGTCTATCTCGTCTTCACTCAGGTGTTGATAGTGAGATATGTCAAGTCGACTTCTATCAACGTCTTTTTGCGCTCCAGACTGCCAAGCATGCTCTCCGAGGACTCTTCTAGCTGCACCTATTAGTATGTGCGTAGCTGTATGATGGCGCATCAAACTGATCCTTCGATCCCAGTCTATCTTCCCTTTAACAGCCTCTCCAACGTTTGGAAGTTCACCCTCAACAATGTGAAAGATCACGTTGCCAACTTTCTGAACGTCAACTACATTCACTGAGCCACTTTCGAATCTCAGAGTTCCGCGATCAGCCATTTGCCCTCCTCCTTCAGAGTAGAAGCATGTCTGATCGAGAACAACGTATTTTCCATCGAAGCTCGCAATGACTTTGGCTTCGAATTCTTTCATGTAGGTATCTTCATAGTATAGTATGCGGGTAGCGGGAAGGTCTGATATCTTCTCTTTCAACTCCTTGATGAGGCTTGATTCTTGAGGAGGTGCTGCGGAGAGATGTCTCTTCGCTACCATCCCGAAGAAGTTGCTCGGGATCTTCACCTCTATCCCTTCTCTTTCGCCGATCTCCTTGACTATGTCGGGAACAAGCCCATGTGAGTCGTAGAGTTGAACCAGAGTGTCTTGAGGTATCTGTTTCTTTCCCTCCGATTTCAGGTCGATTGCCATACGCTTAACAAGTTCAGAGCCTCTCTCCAAAGTCCTTCGGTACTTCTTCCCTTCAACCTCTAGAGCTTCTAGTATCTCAGATCGCATATGTTTGAGGTTTGGAAAATCTTCCCCCCAAAGTGAGATCTGCAAGTCAAAGATGTCAGGCAACCTATCTTCGATACCGAGGAGCCTCAGCATCCTGTATGTTCTTCTGATCAAGAGTCTATTGAGATATCCTTCACGAACATTTGAGGGGACAACGCCTTCAGCAAGCATGAATGCTAAGGATTTCGTGTGATCAGCGACAGCGTACGCACTTTCAATCGGAGTCAACAGCTTATCCAGTTCCTTCCAATCCATACCTAGAAGTTCTGCAACCTTCCTTCGCGCCGCTA
>Ga0315309_1001035_pt1 | contig 16776 bp, 14 predicted proteins | sample TDP4_MG_FD_203080 | JGI IMG/M metagenome (GOLD analysis project Ga0315309, IMG submission 203080) | Freshwater sediment microbial communities from Lake Towuti, South Sulawesi, Indonesia - TDP4 | ecosystem: Environmental > Aquatic > Freshwater > Lake > Sediment | place: Indonesia: South Sulawesi... | reverse complement strand
TTGCAATCTGCCAAGGCTACCGAGTAATCCGTAGAAGCAATGGGATGCTTATCAAAGCCTACGATCTCCCAGCCATCCTTTACAGCCAAATTCTTCACGATCTCGGCAGCTGCACGGCACATGGCGCTATCATCAATGGAGATAAACATCTTTGTGAAACCGAACTTCTCTTTGATCTGTCGGAGCAAGTCAACCCCTTCCTTAATATACCAGGCGACACTCCCACTTTCTCTGAAAGAATATTTATACTTATTTAGATCTGAGCCCACCTTTTTATCCCAAGCCGGTGTATAACAACCAATAGAAACGACATCAAGGATCTTATATTTCGCATAGAGATCGATGGCTGCAAGGCCACACTCTGACATACAGGGTCCGCCAACGATCATATCGGACTTCTTTTGGAGGATCAGTTTCTCAATAGCAAGAAGCACTTCGCTGGTCGGAACCCCCGGCTCCTCATCACGGGTGTCGATAATTTCGAGTTTTAAAGGCCTCTTGGTACTTCCCACTTTCACACCGCCCGCAGCATTGATTTCTTCTGCTGCCAAGATCATGCCTCTCTCTCCATTCTGACCATAGGCGCTTGCCCGGGGAACAGGTGCTCCCACTAAGACGGGTTTGCCCTGACCATGACTCTCATCCCATCCTATCATTAGACCTCCAACGCCAATGGCACTCACCCCTACCGTCTTTAAGAATTCACGCCTTGTTTTCCTCATAGGACTCTACCTCCTTTTTTTCCTTCCTCTTAATTAAGACGGTTAGGTTTATACCATGAGTGAAAAACCTAAGTCAACCCCTCGACTCCCCAGCATAAATGCTGGGGTTTGCCTTCGGCCCGAGCGACTCGACTGAGCTCGCCGAAGTCTCAGGCCGAGGGCTCAGGGCAAGCTCTGAGCGGCGCTTTACACCGAGCCCTGAAGGGCAGGGCTTGGCGCCGCCGAATGGGTCAAATCTGAGAGATCGGATCAATACCAAATTCCAAAACAACGTCATGCCTCACTCCTCCGTGGGAACCTAAAGAGATCTGGTAGGGATGTCAGAGAAAATTTTATAGCGGTAACCTCAGCTCGTCCCTAAACTAAAAAAACCGAACCAGCAATGCAAGGACCGTACTACTGATAGTGAATATTACCCATACCTTTAAAAATTTAGGCCATCCGCTTGATAAGATTTTCGCCTGCCTGCCGGCAAGGCAGGAAGGCATTCCTTCCAGATCGGCGGACTTCACCCACGCTTCTGTGAGGCATTACAAAACAACGGAGAAAAATTCATAAGAAGGAAGTCCGTCATTACGAGAACCTCGGGGGACCATTAAGAAAGTCTCCGAATTGTCTCAAGGATTGAATGGGTTTTGAATTTAGTAACTGTTTAAACTTAGAGGAGAATTCTACATCGATAGTGGTTCTTCTGCATTTTACGTAAACTGGAATCTTTTTTTCTTGACAAAAAATTGAACTTCTGTTAATCAGGTTAAGAATTTTAGTGTTGCTTTTCTCGTCTTATTGCTCATTCCTCGCTTTTAGCTAAAATTTTGATCGCCTGAGATCAGGGTGGGGTTTTTCAGTAACGTAATCAGATTCAGCTGAAAACAGGGAAAAGGGTCGCAGTCTGCAGGTCGGTGGTTCCAAGAAAGAATCTTTGTTCTCCGTCAAAACACCAGCTAAAGAATGGGTGAAAGGAGTTCATGATGGCTGTCACCAACGAAGTGCAACTTAAAGTGGACAATCTCCATATGGCTTTCGGGGGTGTCCAGGCGTTAATGGGTGTTAGTTTTGAGGCGAAGAAAGGTGAGATCTTTTCCATCATCGGGCCCAATGGTGCAGGCAAAACGGTTCTTCTAAACTGTATCAATGGTCTTTACCATCCTCAGAAAGGCCAGATCTTTTTTGAAGGGAAAGAGATCTCTAAATTGAAGCCCTATCGGAGAGCGAAAATGGGGATTTCTCGAACGTTTCAGAAGATCGAACTCTTCAAAGGAACGACTGTCCTCGACAATATCCGACTCGGCCGCCATATCCATCTCAAATCAGGATTGGTCAGCAGCTCCATCTATTTTGGAAAGACGGCCCGCGAAGAGATTGAACACAGGGACTTTATCGAAAGGGAGATCATCGATCTTCTTGAGATTGAACATATCCGGGATAAGGTTGTGGGAATGCTTCCCTATGGACTTCAAAAGCGAGTTGAACTGGCAAGGGCCTTAGCACTCAATCCAAAGATTATTCTGTTGGATGAACCTTTGGCAGGTTTAAATTTGGAAGAAGTGGAGGATATGGCACGATTTATTTTGGATGTCAACGAGGAGGAGCGATGGCAGACCACTTGTATTCTCGTTGAACACGATATGGGAGTGGTGATGGACATCTCGCATCGGGTGATGGCGCTTAACTTCGGCGAAAAAATCGCAGAAGGTACCCCTCCTGAAGTTCAAAACAATCCCCAGGTAATTAAAGCTTATCTCGGTGAAGCGGAGGAACTCTATGTCACACGCAGATAGTTGGAAAGAAATTGGGATCACGAAAGATCTAACGATTCCCAAACTCTGGCTGCAATCTGCTAAGAAATATTGGGACAAAAAGGTGGCCATGCGGGAAAAGGAGTTTGGAATCTGGATTCCCCTCACCTGGAAGGAATATTATGAAAATGTAAAGAAGATCGCTTTGGGAATGGCCTCATTAGGTTTAGAGAGAGGGGACAAGGTGGCAATGATCGGCGACAACCGTCCCGAGGCCTTATGGGCAGAGATGGCGGCCATGTGTGTCGGTGCTGTGGGGGTCTGGTTATTCCAAGATTCTCTCATCGATGAGGTTCAATATATTATCGACCATGCCGATGCCAAATTAATGGTAGGTGAAGGGCAGGAGGAGGTTGATAAATGCCTCACGATTAAAGACAAATGCCCAAAGTTAAAGAAGATGATCTGGGATGACCCCAAAGGGATGAGGGATTACGATGACCCTATTCTTATCAGCATCAAAGAGGTGATGAAAAATGGAGAAGAAATCGATAAGAAAGAGCCTGGTCTCTTTGAGGATATGATCATGAAGGGGAAAGGGGACGATATCTGTCTCCTCTTTTATACATCTGGAACAAGCGCCCTTCCTAAAGGGGCCCTTCTAACGCATTATAATATGTTAACGATGGGCCAAAATCTCATGAGGGTCGACCCTTATTTTGAAACCGATGACTTTGTTTCCTACCTTCCTTTTGCCTGGATTGGAGAACAAATGATGTCAATCTCCTGCGGAATTCAGGCTGGCTTTACGCTCAATTTTCCAGAGGAGCCTGAGACTGCTCAGGAGAACATTCGTGAAATCGGTCCTCATGTGATGTTTGCCCCTCCTCGGGTCTACGAACAGATGGTTCGAAATGTCCAGGTCAAATATCTGGACGCAACTTGGTCCAAGAGAAAGGCCCATGAATTGGCGATGAAGATAGGTTACCACGTGGCGGATTTGAAATTTTCGAAAAAGCCCACCCCCTGGTACTGGAAAGCTCTTGATTATCTTGCCTACCTGGGGGTCCATAAAAAGTTGAAAGACCACTTAGGCCTCTCCAGGATACGGGACACCTATACAGGAGGAGCCGCAATGGGGCCAGACCATTTCCGATTCTTTCATGCTCTTGGGGTCAATTTGAAGCAGATCTATGGCCAGACAGAGATTGCTGGAATTTCAGTTCTTCATCGTGATGGCGATATCAAATTCGACACGGTGGGCAAACCCATTCCAGAGACCGAGGTTAAAATTACTCCTGAAGGAGAGATCATCTCAAAAAGTCCCTCCGTTTTTCAGGGATATCATAAGATGCCGGAGGAGACAGCAAAGACCTTACGAGATGGGTGGCTCCATTCCGGAGATACCGGTTTCATTGATACCGATGGCCATCTGGTCGTATTTGATCGGACCAAAGATGTCATGACTCTGAGCGACGGAACAAAATTCGCTCCCCAGTATTTAGAGACCCGGCTCAAATTCAGCCCCTATATTAAAGATGTTTGGGTAATTGGTGACAATAAATCTTATGTCACCGGTGTGATCTGCATCGATTATGGAGTAGTAGGGAAATGGGCAGAAGATCGAAATATCGCCTATACCAGTTATCCCGAACTTTCTCAGATGCCAGAGGTTTATGAATTGGTCAAGAAAGACATTATAAAGATGAATAAAGATTTGCCACCTGTGGCAAAAATTAAGAAGTTTGTTAACCTTTACAAGGAATTTGATGCAGATGATGATGAACTCACCCGAACCCGAAAATTGCGAAGGGCTTTTGTGGAAGATCGATATAAAGACATTGTCAGCGGCCTTTATTCTGATACGGATAACGTCCATATGGATACAACCATCACCTACGAGGATGGAAGAGTCGTCCACATTAAGACAGACCTCCGGGTGATGGAAGTACCACTGTAAAAAAACAATGAAAACCGGGAGGCTAAAGCCTCCCCTACCCTTTTTTAAATTTTTGCTAATGTTGCATTGCTAATTTTGCAATTTGCAATGGTTATTTAAACAGGAGGCTTCCATGGAACTCTTTTTACAACTTTTTATCACCGGGATCTTGGTGGGTAGTATTTATGCTCTGGTGGCCCTCGGTTGGACGCTGATCTACAAATGCTCTGGTGTCCTGAATCTTGCCATGGGAGAACTTACACTCATCGGCGCTTATGTCTGTCTCACATTCTATCACTGGGGAATCCCTTTCATCCTGGCGCTGATCTTCACATTGGCAGTTGGATTTGCCTTAGGACTTTTGACCGAGCACCTTTTCCTGCGACCGATGGTTGGAGAACCCGTACTGAGTGTCATCATGGTAACTGTGGGACTCTCCTTCTTTTTTAAGGGCCTCGTGGAACTCGTCTGGGGTACAGATACGGTTGTTTTTACTCCGACTGTTTTTCCAATCGAGCCGGTTTATATTGGAAAAGTAGTGGTTGGACAGGTTTACCTCTGGGCCTTCGTTGCATCGATCATCCTCCTCCTCGCCTTTGTCTCTTTCTTTAAATTCACAAAATGGGGATTATCCATGCAGGCGACAGCAGATGACGAAATGGCTGCTCTATCTCTTGGTGTTAATGCAAAGATCGTCTATGCCCTCGCTTGGGCAATTGCTTTCATGGCCTCAGGAGTAGGTGGGACGCTCCTTGGAAATATCAATGGTTTGAATATCTCCGTCGGTTACTTAGGGCTCCTGGTTTTACCAGCTGTGGTATTGGGAGGGTTAAATTCGGTTCCTGGAGCTATTGTGGGTGGACTGATCATTGGAGTGATTCAAAATTTAGCTGACGGTTACATCAGCCCGTTCACTCCAGGTGGAGTTAAGGATGTATTTCCTTTTGCTATAATGGTCATCATCTTGCTTTTTAAACCCTTTGGACTCTGGGGCTGGATACGGATCGAACGAGTCTAAAAGATCATTGCACCCCCTCCCCTTCCCTCCCCCCTTCTGAGGGGGAGGGTGAGGGTGGGGGGAGGAGGTTCTTATGAGTTATCGACCTTGTGGCATTTATCACCAATACTACCGCCAGGACCATGCCTGGTGGCAGACCAAGTTCATCTGGGGGAAAATGGCCCTTTTATTTCTTGTGGTTTTTTACCTCTTCCCCAAATTTGCTGGACTCTATATAGTCTCTGTTTTTAATGTGGTCGGATATACGATCCTTGCGGCAATGGGTGTCCAACTGCTCATAGGTTATTGTGGACAAGTGACCTTGGGCCATGCGGCTTTTATTGCCGTTGGTGCATATACCAGTTCCATTTTGATGCTCCAGGTCAAATGGCCTGCATTTTTAGTCCAAGCAGGATTAGTATTTCCGATTAGTCTAATTGCTGCTGCTGTCGTTGCTGGACTATGGTCTGTGTTGTTCGGTCTTCCTTCAGCAAAAGTGAAGGGGTTCTACCTCATTATGACTACCATGGCCGCCCAATTCATTACTGTGGACTTTATCATCACTCAATATGTGAGTCAGGTGGGAGGGAGAGGGTCCTATTTCTCCATTCCTCCAGGAACGATCAAAATTGGCCCCTGGGTGATTGATAACGATATGAAATATTATTATTTAGCAGCCGTTCTCATCATTCTCTGCACTTTTGTTATGGCTAACCTTCTTCGCTCGAAAATAGGACGCGCGTGGATTGCTATTCGAGACAACGATATTGCTGCAGAGGCTCTTGGTGTCAATATCGTTCTCTACAAACTTCTTGCTTTCTTCGTGGCAGGTGCATTCGGAGGTATCGCAGGAGCTTATTGGATCACCAACCTCTTCTTTGTCAGCCCCGAGCATTTCCTTTTCCCATGGTCTCTCTGGTTGGTTGGAGTCATTCTCATTGGAGGCGTTGGAAGCATTTATGGTACCATTTATGGTGCTCTATTTATGACTCTCATTCCGGAAGCGCTGAAGGCCTTAATTCTATTTCTAACAGGAAGTTCCTATGTTTTGGAACTGATGCCCTTTTTGCCCCTCTTATTAGAAAAGTTTCTTTATGTCAAAGAGGCGGCCTTTGGTCTGGCGATTGCTCTGTTTTTGATCTTCGAACCCAATGGGCTCTCTTACCGCTGGTGGCAAGTAAAAAATTACTTTAACTTGTGGCCGTTTTCATATTAAACACCCGCCCCCTCCCCCATCAAGGGGGAGGGGGTACAGGGGAGGGGCAAAGAGAAGGAGGTGATGCAACGTCATTGGATGGTGGGAGGAAAGAAGGAGTTTTTGAACACGACAAACTTTACAGGAGGTGAAAAATGAGAATGAAAACGAGGATCTTAACAATTGCTTTAACATTCCTCATCGTGGGTCTCTTTGCTTCATGGGTCCTTGCCCAGGAAGTAAGAATTGGTGCCCTTCAGGACACCACAGGTGCGACTTCCGATGTGGGAAAAAATGAGGCAGCAGGCGTTAGAGAAGCATTTCAGTATTATAACGATATGGGTGGGATCAATGGTAAGAAGATCAGGTACTTCCAATACGATTACGGGTATCGGGTTCCTGAGGCCATTACCACTTATAAACGTTTCCGTGATTTCGACAAGGTGGTGATGGTATTGGGTTGGGGAACAGGTGACACAGAAGCCCTTTCTCCTACTGTCACAGCTGACAAGATGCCTTATCTCTCAAGCTCCTTCTCGGGCCATCTCTGTGACCCTAAGAAGACTCCTTATAACTTCGTCTACGGAACGGATTACTCAACGAATGCTCGGGGTTGTATCACTTACTGGTTTGAAGAGGTCTGGAAAAAGGATCCTAAATGGAAAGCAGATCGCGATGCCGGAGTGAAACCTCGATTTGTCTGCTTTTATTCCTGGCCTACTCCTTATTCGAGCGCTCCCATTAAAGCTATCAAAGATCAGGCAGTTCTTTTAGGTTTTGAAGTCGGTCCTGATCAGGATGTGGCTTTAACCGCACTGGATACCAAAAGCCAGGTCTTAAAGGCCAAGGAATTCAAACCCCATTTAGTGTGGCATGGCAATACCACAATGTCAGTCTCCACGGCTGTAAAAGATGCCTATGCTCTTGGATTGGGTGCAGACCATATCGTTAACAATTGGGGGTTCGATGAGGACCTTGCAAAACTGGCTGGACCGGCTGCTGAGGGTGTCATCGCTGCAGCAGTTACTTCTTTCTTTGTTGAAGATTTTCCAGCAAAGAAGAAAGTGTTAGATTATATTAAGAAGGTCAATCCAGGTTTTCCTGCTGAAGCAAGACAAATTAGAACTGTCCAAGGTTGGGCAAAGGTTGCTATGGCAGTAGAAGTCCTAAAAAGGGCAGATAAAGCAGGAAAATTGAATGGACCTGGAATAAAAGAGACCTTTGAAGCATTCAAAGACTGGCCAGGACTTAAGGAATTTGGAGGCCAGATAGTGACCATTACTCCTACCGATCATCGTTACAGTGGGATCGTAAGTATTGGCAGAATTATTAAAGGAAAACCCGTGACAGTAGCGAGTTTAGACATGAAAGCCAAATATGGCGACAAGTGGGCGGCTTGGCTCGGTTGGTAAGGAGGAAAGCATTGAATACTGAAAATATCCTGAAGATTAACAATATTGAGGTCATGTATCATGAGGTTATTCTGGTGTTGAAGGGGGTCTCTATTGATGTTCCCCATGGAGGGATCGTTGCCCTTCTTGGGGCCAATGGGGCTGGAAAATCGACCACCTTAAAATCGATCTCCGGCCTGTTAAAGCATGAGGATGGTGAAGTGACCGATGGAAGCATCGAGTTCATGGGAGAAAGGATACACCATCTTGCTGCTGAGGAGATCGCCAAAAGGGGGATCTTCCAGATCATCGAAGGAAGAAGAGTCTTTGAGCACCTCACTGTGGAAGAGAATCTTCGAGTCGGAGCCCACCTCAGGGGAACTGGTTCAGCCTCTAAAGAGAGACTGGAGATGGTTTATCACTATTTCCCGAGGCTGGTGGAGCGGCGAAATGTACTGGCAGGTTTCATCAGTGGTGGAGAACAGCAGATGACCGTTATCGGTAGGGCTTTGATGGCTCACCCAAAACTGATGCTTCTGGATGAGCCGTCCATGGGCCTCGCTCCTCTCCTCATCAAGGAGATCTTCGACATCATCACCCAATTGAACAAAGAAGAGAGAATTCCTCTTCTCTTAGTAGAGCAGAATGTAAAATTAGCCCTTACTGTTGCGCCGTACGCCTATGTCTTAGAAAACGGTAGGCTTGTGATGCACGATACCTCAGAAAAGTTGAAAGAGAATCCAGACATCAGAGACTTCTATTTGGGCCTCTCTGATATCGGCGAGCGAAAAAGTTTCAGGCAGGTGAAGCATTATAAGAGAAGGAAAAGGTGGCTCACATAAAGGAGTCAATTTTCAATAAACAATGGTCAATGATCAATAATCATTCTCTTTTTTGATTTTTCATTGGCCATTGAGAATTGATAATTGCTCATTGCCAAATGATCTTTAAAAGGAGGTTTATTATGCGAAGAATATTGTGGGTGTTGCTTATGATTGGATTTACTGTTTGGGGAATGACAGCTTGCAAACCCTGTCTTCTTCCAACCGAGGAGGCAGGAAAACCAAATGTCACATTAGATCGGGTGGAGATCGTGAGTTATTTCCCTTGGACAGACCTTCCTGCGAGAACCCCGTTGGTTTTGGGATATGTCTTTAATATCGAAAACCCCAGCAGCTACAACATCAAACTTGAGAATTTTAAATTCAGCACCTTCTTTGAGGCAGTCCCTGGTGAATATATGTCCATTTCCACTCCAACTACTTACGATATAGCGTATTTTCCACCTAAAACGACTAGCCAGTATCGAGTGGTCAATGTGATTGACTCTGCTGTCATCAATGTGAGTTTGTTGGTCCCGAATGCGCCAACGATGGCAAGGCTCAATTTGAAATCGGCAGATGTGATTAAGGGTTGGTATACAAAGATCCAGGATTTCGGTTTTGGCATCAAAGTAGGAGAAGGACAGGCTACCTTCTCCACTGAGAAGGGAGATGTTATCGTGCCCTTTGAGGGGAAATTCCCTAAGAAATAAGGGAGGGTTTGTTTGGGGACCTTTCCAAACCTTGTGAAGGAGAGGTAAGGTCAGGTCCCCGACCAAACCACCGAATAGATCAAGGTTCAATTCTCAATGATCATTTGCTATTTTCTTCACCGATCGTTTCTCCATTGGCCTTGATTTTTTTAAGCAGAGACAGAATGAAAAGTCTCGATTCGAATAATCTATTGAAGGGAGGTGTCAAGTCTTTACCAGGAGGTGTCATCATGAAAAAAAGACTATCAGCGGTGTTAACGCTCATTTTTTTGACAATTGGGTTATTCCCCACTTTTACCTTATCTGCTGATGTTCCCATGATGACAAAGGATGAGCTAATGGCAATGTTAGGTAATCCTGAGTTGCTCATATTAGATGTGCGCCTTGGTCGAGATTTCATTTTCAGTGATTTCAAGATAAAGGGGGCCGATCGTCCATCAAATATGGCTGACGTCACACCTACCCAATTTTCTACGGACATCAGGAACAAAACCATTGTCTTTTATTGCGCCTCACCAAATGAAGGGACCAGTGCTCCGATTGCCCAACTATTTATAGAGCGTGGATTTACCAAAGTATATGTCCTCAAGGGAGGTTGGGAAGAATGGCTTAAGGCTGGTTATCCTACAGAGAAGAAATAAGGACTTCGAAAATGGAGATGTCCATTTGCCTTTGATATGTTAACAAAATTATTATTGAAACGCGCACACTGCAGCGGATGGTCGATAGCCACCGCTGATTTTAGTTCTTTAACTGATCATTGCCAATGACCAATGTTTATCTTAGAGGAGATCTCCATGCCCAAACAAGACCCCATGGACCGCACCTCTGGTTTCTTGAAAAAGAATCTTGAGACCATGCCCCATAAGAAACGGATCGATTATCTCAACCAAAAACTACGAGGAATCATCCAATACGCTTATAAGCATTCTGTGGCGATTAGAAATAAGTTGGATTCCGTGGGATTGAAACCGAAAGATATTCAGACCATCAAAGACTTAGAGAAAATTCCCATCACCAAGAAGGTTGAACTGGTGGAGCTTCAGAAGAAAAGTCCTCCCTTTGGTGGATTTGAAGGGATCCCAATCAATGAAATGAGGAGGATCTATATTTCACCAGGGCCCATCTATGAGCCAGGCGAAATGGATTATGTGGAACTGGGGTGGGCTCAGGGAATGTATGCTGGAGGATTTCGGCCCGGCGACGTTGCCATCAATACGTTCAGTTACCACATGGTGCCTTTTGCTCTGCACATGGTAGACAACTCCCTCCTCCGGATCGGATGCGTCTCTATTCCCACAGGTGTTGGGAATACCGAGCAGCAAGTCAATATCTTAAAGACTTTGAAAGCCAATGGATTCTGTGGAACTCCCAGCTTTCTCCTTAACATTGCTGAAAAGGCAGAGGAGATGGGGCTCGATCTGAGAAAAGACCTGAACCTCCAGGTAGGTTTTGTTGCTGCCGAGATGCTTCCAGAATCTCTCCGATCGAAGTTGGAGGAGAAGTTTGGGATGATCATACGACAAAGTTATGGGACTGCTGATATCGGCTGCTTGGGCTATGAATGCATGCTGAAGAATGGGATGCATGTTCCAGATGACAAAATCGTGGAGATCGTGGACCCTGAGACAGGTAAGCAATTAGGCCCTGGAAAAACAGGAGAGATTGTCGCCACCACGTTCAATAAGGTTTACCCTCTGATTCGATTTGGAACAGGGGATCTTTCCATTTCGACGGAAACTCCCTGCCCTTGTGGGAGAGCTTCACCGCGGCTGGTTAAGATTTTGGGAAGGGTGGATCAAGTAACCAAAGTCAGGGGACTTTTCGTCCATCCCGGTCAAGTGGATGAAGTCGTCTCAAAGCACCCACAGGTTGGGAAGTATCAGGTCGTTGTCACAAGAAGGGAACACAAGGACGAGATGACCTTTCGGATCGAACTCAAAGAAGAAGCCTCCCAACCCGAAAAGCTAAAGGAAGATATCGAAAAGTCCATCCGGGATGTGATGAAGGTGAGAGGCGAAGTCCAATTTGTTCCCGGGGGATCGATTCCAGAAGGGGCCAAGAAGATCGAGGATCAACGGACCTGGGAATAGTCTTATACAGGGAGTTTGGCTGAAGGTTACGGTAAAGATGCCGGTTTCGTCAATGGGTTACGTCTTTGGTTTGTTTACCTTAACCCCTTGACCTCAAACCAAACGGGCCTCATAACCTTTACCTAAAGACAATTTCCCAGAATTTTGGCGATCTTTTGCCAAATGTGCTAAGGTGAAATTAAGAATTGAAAGGAGGAGGGGTGTATGAAGATTGATTACAAGGGATTTATGAGAGAAAGGATCCAAAGAACTCCGGTGACCATTAGCCCTGAATCATCCTTCTTTGAGGCGCGAGCCCTCATCCACGAAAAGGGTATCCGGCATCTGCCTGTGGTCGATAAGAATAATCGTCTGGTTGGAATCGTGACAGATCGCGATATTCGACAAGCAGCCCCTTCCGATGCAACCTTGCTGAGCGTCCAAGAACTCAACTATCTTCTGGGGAAGCTGAAGGTTGCGAGCTTTATGACGCCAAAAGAGAAGCTTATCACGATTACTCCAGACACAATCATCGAAGAAGCGGTTCAGTTGATGCACGATCATAAGATCGGATGTCTCCCTGTGGTTGAAGGAGACAAGCTTTATGGAATATTCACAGAGACGGATGCCTTAGCCCACTTTGTGGATATATTTGGCTTCAAGGTGAAGGGGACGCGGCTAACGGTTGCCCTTGAAGATAAACCGGGGACCATGCTAGGAATACTTGAAATCATGAAGAGACATAATGTAAATATCATTAGCATCGTCACTCCCTCTTTTATGGTGGAGGGGAAAAGGATCGCTGCTATAAGGATTCAGACAGAAGCCTACCAAGATATTGTTAAGGATTTGGAAAAAGCTGGCTATCCTGTCCTCTCCTTAGGCAAGTGGCCATCCATCTAAGAAATAAAGGAATGATGGGGAATGGAATAATGGGATTCAAAGCAGTGTTTTGCATCAAATTAAACTCATTGTTCCAATATTCCATTACTCCAATTTTTTTTCTTGGGTCTTGACAGTTTACGTTAAGTGGCCTTTATGAAGATCAATAGGTCGACGTATTATCAAATCGGTGAATTAGCCGACCTGGTTGGGATGAGCCCTCGAACCATCCGGTATTATGAGGAGATCGGGCTCCTCAATTCTGTCAAACGCATCGAAGGCGGTAAGAGGGTCTATACAGATAGAGATATCCAACGTCTCAAATTTATCAAAAGACTCAAACATCTTGGCCTTACGCTTTCCGAGATGCATGAGCTGGAGGATATTTATCAAATACATCGAACGAACCGAAAGGTTCTCCCCCGGCTTTTGGAATTACTCGACAATCATGTAGGAAAGATCGATGAACGGATCCTTAACCTTCACAAATTAAAGGAGGATATTTTCAATTATAAGGAGAAAATCTGGAAGAAATTGAATTTCGAAGATGATGGTTCAGAGAAGAAAGCCTCTGAATGAGAAATGGCCTCGCTTTGTCTGACTGGTGCCCAAGCAGTGGGTTTTATCGCGGGGCAGGCCTAAAAAGATCATTGCAAAATGGAAATTTAACAATGCAAATTGATCATTTTGAAGTGGTAATTTTACATTGGGAATTGAGGGAGGGCTTATGGACATCAAGAAGATCGGTGTTGTAGGAGCAGGACAGATGGGAAATGGTATCGCTCAGGTGGCTGCCCATTCCGGTTTCCACGTGGTGATGAGCGATATTGCGGATTCCTTCGTTCAGAAAGGCCTTGCGACCATTTCTAAGAACTTAGATCGGATGGTGGAAAGGGGAAAGATATCTCCTCAGAAGAAAGACGAGATCATGGGAAGGGTAAAGGGGACGATTCGGCCTCAAGAGATGGCCGACGTCGATTTTGTGGTTGAAGCCGCCACCGAGAACGAACCCCTTAAATTGAACATCTTCAAAGAGTTGGATCAGACTTGTCGAAAAGAGATTATTCTCTCGAGCAATACCTCTTCAATCTCCATCACGAAAATTGCTTCGGCAACCCTAAGACCTCCGAAAGTTATCGGAATGCACTTCATGAACCCCGTTCCCGTGATGCAATTGGTAGAGATCATCCGAGGTCTCCAAACCTCCCAGGAGACGTTTGATGTGGTGAAGTCACTCACCGAGAAGATGGGAAAGACTCCTGTGGAAGCAAATGACTCGCCAGGATTCATCTCCAATCGGATCCTCATGCCCATGATCAACGAGGCGATTTATACGCTCTATGAGGGAGTCGGAACTCCGGAGGCGATCGACAATGTTATGAAACTAGGAATGAATCACCCGATGGGGCCCTTAGCCTTGGCTGACCTCATCGGTCTGGATACTTGCCTTGCCATTATGGAGGTGCTTTACAAAGGCTTCGGAGATTCCAAATATCGGCCCTGCCCTCTCCTCAAGAAGTATGTGGATGCAGGCCACTTGGGGAGAAAAACAGGAAAAGGATTCTACACGTACTGAGTAAATTCCAAATGTCAAAATCCAAATGTCAAATATTTTTAGTTCTAATATTTGTCATTTGAACTTCATTTGAAATTTGAACTTTGACATTTGACATTAATGAGTCCGACATGGATTTCAAGCTCACTCCAGAACAAGAGATGATCAGGGATATGGTAAGGGATTTTACGGAGAAGAATATCAAACCTGTTGCCGGCCTTTACGACGAGGAGAAGCAATTTCCTTATCAGAACCTGAAAAAAATGGCGGAGCTTGGCCTGATGGGAATGAACATCCCTGTAGAATTCGGTGGATCGGAGGTTGGGGTGGTTGCTTACAGCTTAGCCATCACGGAGATCGCAAAGGGATGCGCTTCCCATGCTGTTACGACATCCGTGACCAATATGGTTGCAGAGGTGATTTTTGAGTTTGGAAAGGAAGAGATAAGAAGAAGGCACGTTCCAAAACTGTGCAATGGTGAGTATCCAGCTGGCTCATTTGCCATCACCGAGCCTCATACAGGGTCAGATGCGGCGAACATTCGAACAACAGCAGTCCGCCGCAACGACACCTATGTTCTCAATGGAAGCAAGACTCTGATCACCAGTGGAGAGGCTGCGGGGGTGACGGTCACCTGGGCTGTGACCGACAAGAATGCAAAGAAAGGGAAAGGGATCAGCGCCTTTGTCATTGAAAAGGGAATCCCTGGATTCATTGTAGGAAAAGCGGAAGAAAAGATGGGCCATCGCGCATCGCAGACCAATGAATTGGTCTTCGACAACTGCGTCATTCCCGCCGATTGCCTCTTAGAAAAAGAGGGGGAAGGGTTTAAGATTGCGATGATGGAACTCGATGGCGGAAGGATCGGTATCGCCTCTCTGGCAGTGGGTGCGGGATTTGGGGCGATCGACTTTGCAACTGAATATGTAAAAGAGAGAGAGGCTTTTGGTAAACCTCTTTCCAGCTTCGAGGCCATTCAATGGATGATCGCTGACTCTTATACAGAATTGGAAGCTGCCCAGCTTCTGGTTTTACGCGCCGCCTATCTGAAAGAAATACGTCAACCCTTTACGAAAGAGGCTTCTATGGCAAAGCTCTTCGCTACGGAGACAGCAAGAAATGTGGCCATCCGTGCTGTTCAGATGCTGGGCGGTTATGGTTATACGAAAGATTATCCAGTGGAACGTTACCTTCGTGATATCATCGGAACAACTCTTTACGAAGGGACTTCCGAGGTGCAACGAATCGTCATTTCGAGAGAGATATTGGAACGCTGAAAAATATAGAACGCCAAATGACCAATTTCAAATATCAAAGGAATGTGAAGACCCAAATATTAAATGACAATTGGACATTTACAATTTGGATCTCATTTGACATTTGAACTTTTGCATTTGACATTTAAATTATAGCGATTTGTTTTGAGTTTCGATATTAAGAGGATTTGAAAAGATGGAATTATCAGAACAGACATTTGCCCAAAAATTTGACCTCTACGGTTGCTATCAATGTGGAAAGTGCACGGGAGGGTGTCCCGTATCCCTCAAATCGAAATTGAATATTCGGAGACTGATGATCGAGGGGATCCTGGGAAAGAACCTCGATCGGATAGGCGAGAAGTTAGAACTTTGGGACTGCACCACCTGTAAGACTTGCACGATCCGTTGCCCTCGGGGGTTGAAGCCCATGGATCTGGTCATCGGGATGAGAGGGACGCTGGTCGAAGAGGGACACATCCCCAAGACAATCATCGAAGCCATGGAAAATGCCTACAAACACCGAAACCCTTGGGGAAAGGCAAAGAACAAGAGGACGGAATGGGCGAAGAGTCTCCCCGAGGATTTCAAAGTGAAGGACTTTTCTCAAGGAGACCGGGCTGAATTTCTTTACTTTGTCGGCTGCACTGCTTCCTCTGACCCTCGAATCCAAGAGGTTGCGAAGGCCCTTGTCTTTTCTCTCCAACGAGCAGAGGTCGATTTTGGAATCCTGGGAAATGAGGAACAATGCTGCGGCAATGAAATCCGCAGAATGGGGGAAGCAGGTCTCTTTGAAGAACTCGTCGAAGAAAACGCCAGACGTTTTGCATCCTACCAAATCGAAAGGATCATGGCCACATGTCCTCATGGTTTCAATGTGTTGAAGAACGAGTATCCCGATGGGAAGTTCGATGTCCTCCACACCACTCAACTCCTGGCAAAGCGTTTAGAGGAAGGAAAACTCTCCTTGAAAAGGGAGATCAAAAAAGTCGTCACTTACCACGACCCATGTTTCCTCGGCAAACAGAACAATATCTTTGACGAACCCCGAATCTTACTCAGTGCCATTCCTGGTCTCACTTTTAAAGAGTTGGACCGCTCCCGAGAGAGAAGTTTGTGCTGTGAAGGAGGGGGAGGAAGGATGTGGGTCGAGTCCTCTTCTGAGACGGGACAACGACTCGCCGAAGTTCGGGTGAGCGATGCCGTCGAAATAGGCGCCGAGATCTTGGTGACGGCCTGCCCTTTCTGTGTTCTGACACTGGAGGACGCGGTGAAAACCTCCGGCCATGAGGATAAGATGAAGGTGATGGATATAATGGAATTACTGGTAGAAGCTATTGAATAGAAAATTCCAAATCCCAAGCACCAAATACCAAATAAGCACCAATGATCAAAATATTAATGACCGAAACGAATAAAAAGGTTATCTGATAATTTGGATTCTTGCCTTCGCAGGAAGTTGTTTGGGATTTGCTTGGAATTTGGAAATTGGAA
>Ga0315309_1001034_pt1 | contig 16796 bp, 29 predicted proteins | sample TDP4_MG_FD_203080 | JGI IMG/M metagenome (GOLD analysis project Ga0315309, IMG submission 203080) | Freshwater sediment microbial communities from Lake Towuti, South Sulawesi, Indonesia - TDP4 | ecosystem: Environmental > Aquatic > Freshwater > Lake > Sediment | place: Indonesia: South Sulawesi... | reverse complement strand
CCGAGCGAACGGGGATGAGGGAGTGGGACCTGAAGTTAAGTCCTTTGTTTTCAAAAGGGCCTTGCCGCTCGGCTCCCCTAAACCGCGAATCGTCATGCCAATGGCCCTGCTTTCAATGGGCTACACAGGGTCTTGCAATGGCTTCTAGTCGAAAGGGCCCTTGGACTATGGCTGGTTGCGTTAATACCCGTTTTGGGTGCCGTCTTGATCGGCTTGGATGGCCTGGAGCTTCGGCGCGCGCAGCGGCTGGGCTGGTGGGGGAGACGCCTCCTGTGGGGCTCGGCGGAGGCCGTCGCGATTCACGTCGTTGTCTGGGTGGTGGGGTCCTTCCTTTTTTACGCCCTCCTCGCGCTCTTGCCCGGATCGGACGTTAAAGGAAGAGCGCTATCTGATCCCGTAGTAAAGGGCCTGATTCTTTTTTGTGCCTTTCTCTCGCTGATTGTGGCCGGCCCCCTCACGGCCATTATCGTCGCGGCTCGCGGCCAGGGGCTGAGAAGCCGCGGCGGCTTCCCTCCCACTCGCCTCGCGGCGTTGAATAACACCTGGGCAATTCTGCTCGTGCCGTTCCTGCTGCTTTGGATTGCCAGCGGGTATCCGAGCGAGACCTTGCGTCCGTTGGCTGCAGGCAGGAGAACCGCAGGCAAGGAAGCGAGCATCGCCCTGGTTCTGGCAGCTCGGCACGGTGAAACGAGGTCGGTGCAGGCATTATTGCGGCACGGCGCTCAACCGAATACAAAAGATGCATCGGGCACGACGGCGTTGATCGCGGCAGCCTCAAACGGCTACGGAGAGATCGTGCGGATACTTCTCTCCGCCGGCGCCGACGCAAACGCCCGTAACAATTTCGGCAGGACTGCCCTGATAAGCGCGGCGGCAGACCGCTATCCCGACATTGTGCGTGCGCTCATCCAAGCGGGAGCGGACGTGAACGCGCAAGATGCCGAGGGTAAGACAGCCCTCATGCTGGCCGGCTCGGCCGGGGACGAAGAAATCACGCAGGGCCTTATTCAGTCGGGGGCCGACGTCAACGCGAAATCCCTGAGTGGCGACACTGCCCTGATGTCAGCCGCCCGCGGAGGTCACGCTGAGATCGTGCGCCTGCTAGTCAAAGCCGGGGCAAAAGTCGAGGCGAAGGACAAGAACGGGAATTCGGCCCTGAAAATGGCCAGGGCCCTGAACCACCCGGAGACGGTGAGGGCCCTGCGCGAAGCCGGCGCCCGGGATTAAGAAACGAGATAACAGCCAGGCAATCGCATAAAGTCCCCGGCGTTTTGGCCGCCCGTCACAAGAAGAATGTCCCTTATACCAGCGTTTACCGGTGTCTGAATCGGATAGAAGACCATCGACTGATCATACACGGGAAGCAAGTGCTTGTTCGTAACTAGCGTTAGCGGGAACAGCCGCTTCCCCAGTCCACCTGCCAGAATCACACCTTTCATCGTAATCCTGTGCCTCCTTGCCAAACAGCAACCTTATAACGAGACCGCTCAGAGTATGAGACCAGAGAGGAGCATTCGGCTGAGCCTCTGTCCGGGCTGGCGCCAATAATCCTGCCGGAAGAATCTCTGGAAGTTCGTTGAAAAAAATGGTGAGCCGTGAGGGAATCGAACCCCCAACCTACTGATTAAGAGTCAGTTGCTCTACCAATTGAGCTAACGGCCCGTCAATGACTTACACACCTCTGCGAAAGCAGGGTAGTGGAAACTGTAGAGGGCAGCTGTCATCTTCGATCCTCTGGCAGGCACTTCCCCCCCATATCTCCAAGCTGTCCACGGCCCGCTCCAGGGCCTCCGGTGTCGGGTGGACGTACCGTTGAGAAACCCTGACGCTTGAATGGCCCACGAGTCTTATGATCGTGAACGCATCGGCCCCGGCTTCGCCCAGCCGGCTCCCGTAACTATATCGCAGCAAGTGTAGCACAAATGCGGTCGGCAATCTCAAGGCTTCGCGCAGCTTCTTGTGGGCGTGATCCAGCGAGCTTACTCGCATCGGCCGCTTCGCTGCCTCGGCGAACACGCAGCGCGAAGAGCAGCACTGGGAGGTTCTTTGGGCCAGGGTCACCCGGGCCCGCTCTGTCAGGGGCACGTTGCGACGGGCAAAGCGTGACTTCCCCTCCCCGATGTGAATGTACCCCCGGCTGGTGCCGTTCGCAGGCTCTAAGTGGACGTCGCGCCATTCGAGGGAGAGCGCTTCTCCTACACGCAAGCCCGTGTCGAGGATCAACGCCGCGAGATCTCGAAGCGGCCGTGGAGCGACTTCCAGGTAAGCCGTTTCCTGTTCACGGCTCAAGACAAACTCCCGGTTGTGCTCACCTGGCAGCAAGCGGATCCGCGGGACCCGATCGATCTCCCGCCACTCTTGCGCCAAGTGGAGAAGCCGGCTCAGCGTGGCCAGCGCGCGGTTAACACTCGCGGGAGCCACCTGGCGGCTACGGTGCTGGACGAACGCTTCCACCAGGCTTTCGTCGATCGCGCTGAGCCGGGCGTTGGCCAGTGGCACAAACTCGAGCAACCGGGCAAGCTGTTGACCATAGAACTCGACAGCCTTGGGCTTGGCGGCACAGCGCACTTGGATCATGTCGATGAACCGCTGGGCAAACTCCTTCAGACTCGGCGCCGGCCCGCGCTCGAAGATGCCCGCTTCACCTTTCGCAAGCGCGGTCTTGTGCGCGGCCTCCATCTGACGGGCAACCTGCGGATTGCCCTGCTGGGTGGATTCCTGGATGCGCTGGCCTTGAAAGACGAAGCTGTACCAGTAGACGCGGCCGCGTCTGTAGATAGCCATTAGGGGTCCTCCTCTGGTTCGCCTTCTGGTTTGCGGGTCGTCCCTTCCATTTTTCCGAGGTCGATCGGGACACTAACAGTACTGCGGGCTCGGGCATCGCTAAGCCGTAGGACGCGCCAGTAATGCCCGGGGTCTACCAAAACTCCCAGACACGCCGCGTCCAAATCTTGGGACATGCCTGGTTCCCCACCCAGCCAAACAGGCGGGTGTCTCAGACATCCGCATTCACGGCACCGAGTACTCGCAGTTGCCTTCAGGGTCGTAGAATGTGAGCGTCGAGCGGCCTCCAAGCCCATCCGGTCCGGCATCGCGCTTCCCGCAGCCGCGATAGAGCGAGCTGGGGCGTGTCCGCGTCCAAAGAGCTAGGGCAATCCGGAGCTTGCCGTTGCCATCGTAAAGCGATAAACCCTTCTCGCCCCTGCCGTCCAGAGTGGCGACTAGTTCGCCCGTCGCTCGGTAGAAGGAGAGCACACCACCCTCTCGTTCAAGGTTGAGTTCAACGCGACGTTGTCTGTTGGCGTCGTGAAGCGTAAGACTCCGCCCATACCGCGAGATGCGAAGCGCGACTGCTTCCGCCCCGTTGGGATCGTTAAGCGATAGCCCGCCGCCGTCCGGGGTAGCGTCGAGAGTGGGGACACTTAATCTGTGTTCGTTACACAGTTCGACACGCGGACGGTCACCCGATAGGATCAGTCGGGCCCTGTTGCTTGAGTCCTTCACTACGAACTGTTGCGCTTCGATGGTTCGGCTCGGTCGGGCCTGGGCCATGAGCGCTAAGGTGGCGGCACCGATGAAGACCGAAACGCCCACTCGCTTGACCATCCGGCTCTGCCGCTCTAACCCCTCCAGCCGCTCCATCACATCCTGTAAGCCAGATGTCGTTGCTGCCATATCAGCCTCCTACACGCGCGGGTTGGTTGCTAGCCCTTAACTCACGTTTGGCACTCTCGCTTCGCATGATACGAGCGGGCCCGTATATGGCCGAGAGATGGAATCAGTCAGCGTGACGGTCCCGGTCATGGCGCCCGTCACGAGGGCGTTAGGATCGAACCCGAGTTTCCGGCACGCCGCGCCCTCGACGCTTCTTCGTGGTCGCGGCTATGTGCGGGGTTGGGAGGTTCCGGCCCACGATCCGGTGACCTCCCGCGCCCGCCTGGAACTGAGCACGTTTTCATTCAGGCTATCCGATGACAACGTGCCTGTCAAAAAAATCGCAGGCAATGCAACTTTATCTGCCGCTTGGCTCTCCCCAGGAGTCAGGTTAAAGCCTTGGAAGTGTGAGGACCAGGACGGCCGGCATCCAACAGAAGGGGCATTGGGTTGCGTGGCCCTGCCGGGCTGATGGAGTCCTTACCGCGCCCAGAGATTTCGCAAGACCCATCCTGGCAAGTGATGGGCCAGTGCGGGATTAGGGAAGCTATGCTCGCCCCTGCGGACGCCGTCAGGGCTAATCGATTCCCAGCTCGTGCATACAACACCGGTTGCCTTCCCACCATCGGCGAGGATCGTTGAACCGGACATGCCGCCCTTAATCTCCGTGGTCTTGTTAATACAAATCCAACGATCAAATTTCACGTCGCACTGGCTTCGCTTGCCATCGAGTGTGAGTACCCAAGCCTGGCCTTCCCGTGGAGCCTTGCCGATCAGGAAGGGCCGAACCCCACCCGTCAATGCCTCGTATGCTTCAGCCGCGTCGTGCAACTCTTGGTCATCTGGGCCGCCAAGTACCGCGATATCCGCGACAGGGTCAGCGAAGAGGCATTCCGCCCACACCTCGGGCTTGGCAGCGTCGAGCGTCCCGAGTAAGCTCGCATCCTTGCGCTCATGGAGGAGGCTGATGCTCAACGGCGGCGGAAGGTGCGGCAAGCAGTGTGCCGCAGTAATTACGAGGCGATGGTCCATGAAACCCTGTCGCCCGTGGAAGGGCGGGATCTCCACACGGTGTTGAATCACGAAGCCGCGCGCTGCCCACCTTCACGACGGCCTGTGCGGCTACTGCATCCGGATCTTTCGTTTTTCGAGCCATCGGTGCCTCCTGTGAAGATTCCTGACTAGTATAGTGCCATCAACGCCGCCTGCGTAGCTTCTGCGGCCTGCCGATCGCTGACGTTGACGTACTTCATCGTGCTGGTGATCGCCCGACGTCCCAGTGCCTGCTTCACCAGGGCCAGGTTGACGTTGGCAGCGATTCCTGGAAATCGACCTTGAAGAAAGCGTTGAATATGAGCTGAAAGGGCTGACTTTGTATCTCACCCATTGGGTTTTGACCTCTGGAGGGTCTTCGTTGCCTTCAAGCTCGCTTGAACGCATATGACGAGAGACGCCAGAAGGTTCGTAGGTGGAGTTCAAGATGGAAATGTGGGACCAAATCACTTCCTCGCCTTTGCCGCGGTCTGAACCGAGTAGACCCGGATGCCGGGGATGTTGGCCTTGTCCCTCATCGCCCGCACCACGCCGCCGATCGCCGACTCGTCCAGCTTCATGTACTGACGCGGGGAACCTGCGCCAGGTGGGTCACTTCCCACTTCCAGGTGGTAGTGAAGCTGAGCCCTTCCACCTTGGGAACAGTGGGCGCCACCGCCACCGGCTCGACCGGAACAACCGGAATAGGAACGGGAGCGACTTCGGGAGGCGGCAGCTCGCTTGCCGCGTTGAGGATCAGCTCGGCCGTTCCCTTATCGCCTTCCAATTCTCGTTTCGCAGCTTCCTCGAGGAACCGCGCTTCCTGCTCCGCCTTGGCCTTGGCGAGCGCAGCCTGACGCTCCTCCTCAGCCTTCTTCAAAAGCTCCTGGCGCTTACGCTCGGCCTCTTCCTCAGCCTTGCGCCGGGCTTCGGCTTCCAGGGCGCGCCGCTTCGCTTCCTCGCGGCCGTGGAATGAAGCCAGCTTGGGGGACAAGAGCGACTCGGCCTGCTCATAGGGCCGGTCCACCTGCTTCCAGAGGTCGTAGGCCCGCTTGTAGACCTGGTAGGCAGGATCCGCGCGATGACGACCTTGAGCCGCTGCTTGATCTCCTCGTGCTGCTTGGCAATGTGGACGGTCAACTCGCCGGCGGATTTGAACTGCTGGGGCGTCTCGACGGGCAGGGCTTCGATCTCCGCCAGCATCGCGCTGGCCTGGCTCTGGAGTTGCTGCGTTTCCGTCTCCGGCACCAGGGCCAGGGTGACGCTGGGGGCCGTAAGGGTCAATTGCTCGGTTGCCATAATCAACTCTCCTCCGCCTGAAAGTCCCAGGCGTACACAGGGCTATCGCGAAGATAGCGTAATGTCAAGAACAAAGGTCGCACGCTGATAAAAGAGTTCTGCATGTAAGGCACCTACTCCAACTTCTTGCCGTGTCGGAGAGCCCAATAGGCTAGGTGCAGCGCGCTCTTGAAGGCTCGTGGTTCGTCCGGGCCTGAGAAGGTGTGGAGTTTGTAGGTCCCGGCCGGCTTGAGTTGCACAACGACGCGGTGATACTCGAAAGGTGGGAGGCAGGGCCGGGGGAGGCCCAGGGCGTAGGCCGCAACCTGCAATCCCCAGGAAGGCTCCGCAGTTTCGGCCGTCTTGATCTCCAGCACCAGCGGCTCTCGGTTGAGTATCCCCTCGCGGTCCAGCTTCATGCCGTACACCATCCCGTTGACGACGGCGATCTTGTGATACTCGATCAGCCGCGGCTCGAAGCGGGTGTCGAGCTTGAACTTCCGGTAGCCCTCAACCTAGGGCCGGGCTTCCCCGAGCGCGTCCCAATCCAGGTCGTCGCCTTCGTCCAGAATCGCGCAGGCGTCGTGCACCAGGTTGCCGAGCTGGCGCTTGCGTTCGAGAACGTCTGGGTCAACGCGGGAGAAGTCCGGCCCGAGGGGCAGGAGCTTCAAGACTTGGGTTACAGAAGGCACCCTCACCCCGCCAGCCGTGTAGGTGTGTGTGGCGGCGTCGAAGGTGAAATCCACGCCCGGGTCGAAGCGTAGCCGCCGCGTGTCGACGATGTCAGCCGGTGAAGGCTTGACCGCCATCAGTGCCCCCGTTCGTCTTGGGCTTGCGAATGGCAGCGCCGACTTGGTTCGACGTGCTGGCACCGGCCGGCTCGCTGGGCGCAACGCAGTCCGTCCACTTCGAGTTGCCGTCTCGGATGCTGACATAGATCGAGCGCAGTCCCGCGATCTCAGCCGGAGAGCATTGAGCGACGGGATGGGTCAAGTACCGCTCCAGGTCCTCGACCGAGATGTTGAGTTGGGAGAAGCCAAGCACGATCGCCTTACGCTCCGCGTCCGGGTCTTTCGCCGCCTTATCGGAGAGGGTTTTATAGACCTGCCCCATCGCGTCCTCGACGAAATCCGGCGGGATGAGTTGCAGGATGCAGTTGCGGACGCAGATCGCCCCGCGCCGATTGACCAGCTCGCGCAGCTCCCGCTCGTCATCGCGCACGTCTTTCCAGTAGGAGCCGTCCCCGCTCTTGCGCAGGACCGCCTTCCTGAATTTGTCGTCCGCAAAGACGCGGGAGTTGGTTTCCTTGTCCCAGGCCCAGGCACGGATCACCACGTAATCCTCGCCATCTTCCAGGATCTCGATGCCAGACTCGATGTTGCCCCATACGCGCGCGGCTTCGCGTGCGAAGCGCACCGAGGGACCCGTGACCTTTTCCTTGCTCCGGGGGTATTCGTAGCGCACTTCCTCGGCAAAGGTGGGACGCGCGCAAGCCCGAATCAGCTTGCGATAGGATTCATCCTCGTTGCGGGGAAAACGCTTGGCGACGATGATGGACGCCTGGATCTCCGCGACCCGTGCCGCTCGTTCGTTGATATTGACGGCCAGCTCAGTGCCGGCGCTTTCGGCCTCTTGGGGGAGAGGAGTCAGGTTGCCCATGACTCACTACCTCCTGAGAGTGAAGTTTGCGCAGGGTGGCAAGGCCAACCGTGCGCTGGCAGACCCGGCAGAAGTTCGACTCGTTGCCGCGGCTCAAGAGCCGCCCACAGTGGATACACGTGCGCGGGAGCGTCTTGGGAAGGATGGTGTCGACAAGCCCTGCCAGGTCTTGACGTGCCCGGTCGAGAGCAGCGTTGAGCACGTAAGCGTTGACGCTGCGCCTCACGCGGGCAGCGGCGGCAGCAATCACCGCTTTTTCTTCTGGCGTAGGTCGGAGGTAGATCACGTCTAGGTCACTCTGAGTCATGGTATGCGTAATGCTAGCACCACTCATGGTCCCTTCCAATAGCCCTCAGATTTTCTTGACAGCCGGCTAGGCGTCGGGTAGCCTGACTTCAAAGCGCATTCTCCTTTTGACCCCGGAGAACAGGAACCCTCGGAATCGTGGGGCCGAGGCTCCCTACCCTTTTTGCAGCTCGAACAAATCCATTGTCCTCGGAACCCGCAGCTCGGGGATTTCGATGCCCAATTCAGCCTCCAACCAAGCCGCCACGATGCGCCGGTGACAGAATTCCCCTTCCCGCTCGTAGCAAAGCAGGACCGCATCGGCGCCCAGTTCCTCATAGACCTCACGCGCATTCGGCGCCTGGAGTTGCGCCGTGTAAACCCGGCCGAATCGCTCTGCGTCTTTGATTTTGAGCGCCCAAGCTGGAGGGGCCAGAGGCTCATAGACACGCCCCCGCCAATTGGGGGGTGGGAAACGGCAGACTGCCACCGCTTTGGGGTGATGCCAGCCGTTGGTGAAGCTTGAGGTCTGGATCATTTGTGGACTATCACGTCGCTAGCGACATGTCAAAGCGAAAATGCTAGGCCGCCGCTGCCAGCAGGTGCATCTCCAGCTTCATTAGGGCGTCCCGCAGGTTCGCGCCCGCATACCCTTGCGCCAGATGCAGGAAGTCCGGGGCGTTGCCGTTGGCCTTCCCGCATTCCTTTACCCAGATGCGCAGCAGATATGCGGCTACCTCCTGGGTTCCCAAGGGAGCGAACTTGAGCACCATGCACCGGCTCAGGAAACGCTTCTCGAAGACCGGGGGGATGCCGGTCTGATTCGCGCCTAGCCCGTTGCAGGTGAACACCCAAATGACCGGAGGGGCCACGCCTTGCTCGAAGCCGCCGCCCAACTTCGGGCGAAGCCAGGACGATGAGTCGAGCAGCGAGAGGCAGCGGAGTTGGGCCTTTTCGGTCATCTGATCGGCCTCATTGACGACCGGAACCCAAAACTTCCCGCGCGAAGGGTAGTAGGCGAAGCGGTCTTGCAAGGAATCGAAGGTGGCGACGTCGGCACGTTGGCTGCTGATGTCAAAGAGGGTGCCGGGGAGGTCTTCGGCCAGTGCCATGCCCATCGTCGTTTTGCCAACTCCTGGTGGGCCGATGAGAAGGAAGGCGCAGGGGCGCGGCGATCGGGTGAGCCCCTTGAAGATGCGCTTTGCTTCTTCCAGGCCGGCGAAGTCGTCGATGTGCCGGGGTCGGACCTTCTCGTAAAGGGGGGTGGGGAACACGGGGCCGTCTTGCGTCGCTCCTAGCTCAAGAGCCGTTTGCACGGTTCAGCCTCCTTTCGAGAGTCGGCAGTGGGCGCGCCTGGTTCCGGCACATGGGGGCGGGGCGCCAATAAGATGTAGAGGATGGCAGCGAGGAAAATCACGAATGCGCCGGCAGCATAGAGCAAGAGCGTGACCGCGAGGAGATGCGGCCAAACAAGATAGAGAAGGATGAGCCACAGGGCTACCAGGGTCACCGCAAATTCGAGCCATGTTCCTCGAATCTTCATCGCTTCTCCTTGGTGCGCGCCTTGCGAGCCTCGCGGGCTTTGTCGGCGGCGATCATCGCCGCTCTGTTGTGGATCTGCGCCCACGTGATCTCCAGGTTGTGAGAGCATCCTTTCCCCCGCAGCCGGAGGCCCCAGGCTTCCACGTGGACGACCATCGGTCGGCCCTGAATGATTAAGGGTGTTTCCAGCGTGAGCTTCGTCTTGCGTTCGAGTAAGGCGGTCATCAGCGAACCTCGTCAAGGGGGGCAATGTAGGCGTCCCATGCAACCTCACGTCGGCCTTCCGCCTCTCCCATGAGCAGCGGAAAGGGAACGGCGAGGGTGGCTCTCACCCGTGCCGTCAGAAACAGGCCAAGGAGAATCAGAAGGGGTTTCATGGCTGCCTCCCAAGTTGGTTTATCGTGCATCATGGAGTTACACTAGCGTCATGCTATCGGTTTGTCAACAAAAAAGCGAAGCTCCCTCGAAAATAAAGGCTAGGGAGTTGGCACTGGAATTGACGGGCGGGCCAAGGAAGGGCTTTCCCATTTGTAGCTGCGATTTTACATCGCCAGGGAGAGGCCGGGATTAAGCCCGGCCTTTTCGTTTTCACCTCGTGCACGCCCACTCTCCATTTCGGGCGCCGCTTTTGCTTTTGGCTGCCACCTTTCCTCAGCACCCAACCCCCAGCATCTGGCGCCCTGCCCCTAACACCTGCTCTCCTGACACCCGACACCTGGAACCTGTCTTGCTGTTCCCTAACTTCCCCCTTGCTTTGCCCTCTGAGTAGATGTACAGATGTACATAGGAATGGTAACGCGGCGGTAATCCGTCAAGACCGCAGACCTGAGAAGGTCTGCGCTAGGCGGCGACTGTTGTTATTATTATATAGATATCGTCCGTCGAGGATATGTTGTCATGACGGGCGCATCCATATCAGTCACGCGCTGAGCCGCGGAAGGATTCTTGCCAGCATCGATTTCACTTAAGGGGTGCGCCGTGAAGACGCTTCTCTTACTTGCGGCATTAGGATTACTGGCTGCGTCGTCAGCGGCGGCCCAGGATTCCTACCCCAAAATTGAGGTGTTCGCAGGGTACTCCTTCCTGAACACCGGCCTCACCTTTAACAGGGCGAATGCACACGGCTGGGGCTTCAGTTTGACGGCTAACGTCGACAAGCATGTCGGACTGACGCTGGACCTTGCGGGTCAGTATGGGACGGAGCATATCATTTATTATATACTTCCCGGGGGGCGCTCTACCGCGGGGAGGCAGGGATTCAGAAACCATCAACTGCTCCTGGGACCGACGTTTTACAAACGCCGTGGTTCCGTCACATTCTCCGCCCACCAGCTATTTGGGCCCTCGCAGTTTCATCCGCGGCCTGCGACGAACTTCACGATAGGAACCGGCGGCGGCGTTGACCTGACCGTTCGTAACAATGTTGCGGTGCGCGCCTTCCAGGTGGACTACCTCCCAACCCATACTTCTGCGGGCTGGGCCCATGATGTTCGCATTCAGGCGGGAGTCGTTTTCAGGTTCGGGAAGCGCTGACCGCGCGGCTGTTCCGCTGCTGTGTCCGAATTGGAAGGCCCATGGCGCAGGGGCAGGATTCAGAGGGGAGGGGGCAAATGACCGGGCGAAGGACAGCAGCTTGGTTGGCTCTGTTTCTCGCCTCAGCGATCGCAGGACGCTGCCAGGACTATCCCAAGGTCGAACTGTTTGGCGGTTACTCATACACCCGCACTGACCTTACTCCCAGCCACGCGAATGCCAGCGGTTGGGCCACCAGTTTGAGCGGCAATCTCAACCGACATTTCGGGCTTACGGCAGACTTCGCCGGGCATCACGGCGGCGCCTCTGAGAGCTTCAACACACTCCAGTACATGCTCGGGCCGCGGTTTACGCTGCGTCAAAAGCGGACAACCTGGTTCGTTCACGGCCTGGTCGGCGCCTATCGCTTCGACTCGGGCCGGCCTCTCACCAGAACGGGGATGGACTTTGGCGGCGGACTGGATATCAAGATTGGACGCCACACGGCCTTTCGCATCCTGCAGATTGATTACGTTCCTGCTCGCACCTATGGCACCTGGCGGGACAATCTCCAGGTGCGTACTGGCGTCGTGTTCATGTTCGGAAAACGCTGATGTCCTTCGCCAAAATCACATCTGCCTGATAACAATTGATTTCTCCTTAGCGACCTCAGATATTCAGCGGCATGCTCACGCTCCTGGTTTCACTGATCCGTCTTGTTTTCTCCACACCCGACGCCGGCTGGCGCAAACCTTTCAGTTCAGGTCTGCGCGCTGAAGGTGCAATTCATGTCAAGATCGCAGATCCAAAGGGTCTGCGCCATCCTGCGAAAGATAGGCAGCTTCGGGCTTTGGGATTCTCAGGAAAGGTAAAACTGGCCCTTGCATGGCCCGTGGAAGCACCTGCCACTGCAAACCCGACTGGACAACTGCATTCAGTGGTGGTCAGATCCATGTTATCGGTGGGCCGGGAATCGAAAAAGGAAATCCCGTGTAAAATGTGCCCACCGGAGTCCAGGGAGGAATCATGTTGAGGGCATCTCGAGCCATCCCGATTCTGGTGCTCACCTCTCTCCTGCTCGTCGCCTGTGGAGGTGGGCGAACCAACCAACCTCCTCCCAACCCCACCCCGCTCGATCCGTGGTATGGCACGGCAGGGAACGTGCTTACCTCCGATCGTGGGTTCGACAGTGACGGCACTATCGACTACCTGTGGATCGGGTTCAACTCGAGCGAGAGCTGGCAGGCGTTCCTGGACCTGAATGCTAAATACCCCGCTGGTGGATACTTGATCGGCGGGCGGGTTGTCGTGCTCTCGAGCCATCCCCTGGGCTTCTACTTCGACCCGGACAGCACGGGAGTTGCGGAGGTTGCCATCGAGACACAGACGACTGCGATCGACCTGATCAAGAGCGACCCGGCTAAGTTCACTGAGGGGCCCCTTCCGGGCATGGGTTGGCTTGTTCCTGCGGTAGTGGAGCGGATCGCGCCTTCCCCATGAAGACCCCGCCGTGGGCTTTTCTCTGAATGGACGATCGAAACTGGAAATTCGAATTGAATCCCGCCTTGCGTGCTGTCTCGCTGACGTCCACCAGCACGCCGTCCTCGATGGCCTGGGCCCGCGGGTAGGCGTAGATCACGTCGCCGAAGATCACGCTGTCTTGTGCGTTGAGTGCTTTGGAATCGCTCATGGCCCAGAACTCCACCAGGGCGTGTTGCGCGGCCTCGGACCCCTGGGCAACCTCTGCGAGCATTGCGTCCACGCTGGCCTGGGTTGCCGTGTCCGGGATGCAGCGGCGCTCCTCGTTCTCGTTGGCGATCTCGACTAACTGGCGGTGGTACTTCCGAATGCGGCGCCCGACCAGTTGGGTCTGCTTGGGAGTGAGGCTGCCCTACTTCTCCGACTTCTGCGCGATGTCGGTCAGTCCGTCAGCTGACGGACCAAACTTCGTGAATCCGCGGCCTTTCTGCTCGATGCTGGCGTGCGTGCACTGCTCAGCTAGCGTCTGCCGCTCGTAAAGAGAATGAAGGGCGCGGAACATCGCCTTGCCGTTCTCGTGCCCTTCCTTCGTCCAGTCGTCCAGCAGGGCCAGGATGGAATCCTTCGTCCAGACTTTCGGGGTCGCAACCGTTGTCTGCTCCGTGACGCTCTCCTCGGCTGGAATTGAATCCACTGGGATGGCCCCGATAGATCGGGGCTATGGCGGTGGGCTTAAGTTGTGGGGCTGTGGGATGGGTTAGTGTGGCTTTCTTCATGATGCTAAGCTAGCACATATATAGCAAGCTGTCAAATGAAAGCCGAAGGCGCGGTGAAAATAAAGCACTTAGGTTTGGCACTTGAATTGAAGGCGGGGGACCGGGCCTGTCAGGACGTAACAGGCCCGGCGTCAGGGCAGGCGGGCTTGTTAGAAGGCAACCTGGAGGACGCGGCCGGCTGCGCGGTGGAGGTCCGCGCGTTCGTCCGCGTAGCGGGCGGATTGGCTGAGGCGTGTCAAGCCGTTGGAGATTCCCCACGGCGTGCGCGGGTCGCCGTCCTCACAGTCTAGGGAGCTGGTGCTGTTGTAGGCTGCCTCGATGTTCTTGCGGCTGGTGATGTGCAGTTTGAACAGCTTCTCCACCACATCCTCTTTGCCGTCGCCCAAGCGGTAGGTCTGCGCCTTGGCAATCTGCGCCTCCTGCTCGTGGGCCGAGGACTCGGCGTAGTCCGTCACGGTCGTTTCCAGCTCCCGCCAGGACTTGGCGATGGCTTTGTCGCCCACGTGGACGACCCGGACTTTCCGCACGTTCGCGACGTCCCAAACAATGTGATTGCCGCAGACGTGCCGGTAGAGGAAGGTGGTCAGCTTGAAGGCACAGGCGCCCACTTCGCTGTTCTCGACGAAGAAGCCACGGCTCAGGCCCTGGTCGCTTCCGTCCTTGATGCGGAAGCGCTCGTTGACCAGGAACACGAACATATCGTGGTCGCTCGCGTAGAGGCCAGCCGGGGCAATCAGGTCCCCGACACTGATCGAGAGCCCGAAGCCACGGTCCTCGAGAACATCGGCTTCGGTCGCCGGTCGGGCCCCTGGCTGGTCGGCCCGCGCGGGACGCGCGGGTGGCACCCGCCAGCCCTCGGGAAGCTGCATCAACTGTTCCACCACCTACCAGTTCCAGATCCTCGCGTACCACTGGCTGGTGAACGCGCGGGCCAGCATGTCGCCGTTGGAGCGGTGAAAGAGAAGATAGGCGGCATCGCTGGCCGCAGGATTGTCGGGGCGTTGCGAGAGGGCCCTGAGGCCGTGGTTGATGTCTTGGACCGCCAAGGTTGCCGGCAGCCTCGTCAGGTAGTCCGCGGGCGCGGCGACGCGGCGGCAAAGCTGCCCGAAACCGCAATGCGTGAAGCGGGCCGGGTGGCCGGTCCTGCCGACCAGTTGCACTTCGCCTTCCACCGCCTCCACGCGCAGCTCGTGGTGAGGAACCTTGGCCTCGGCTGCGCTGTCCGCGTATTCCTTGCAGACGCGGTGCATTTCCTCAAGGCTCGAGCACCGCTCGTCCGGCAGCCTCTCTGCCCATTGCCTGTTTGCCTGAAAGAGATTCATGCCCTTCTCCTTTGCCCTCGACTGTGCCTTTGATCGCGCCTGGCAACCGTGAGGGGGAACTTCTAGGAAGTGTGGCTGAACGCGCTAGCGCAAGCCTCCACGCGATAGCGCACCCGACCGCTTGCGGAGTCCACGATGGCGTCGCCGTTGAGCAAGACGAACACTGCCTGCTGCTCGTGCTCTTTCAAGCGTCCGAGCATGCGCGTGGCTTTCCGGTACTGGTCGTAGATGGCTTTCGCCTTCGGACCGAGGGTCATAGGTTGCTCTCCCGTCTCCCTGGACTGTGGCTGGTTACTGCCAACCGTGAGGGGAATTGAACGCGTACTTTCATGCTGCTAATGGATGGCGTATTGCACGATTTCTCAACAACAAGCTGAAGACCCAACAAACAAATAATGCCCCGCGCAAGGCTGCGTTTGGCACTTGGCGTGAACCGCGCGCGTGCCGCAGCGGCAAGGGGCGAAAAGAAAGGCATAAGGATGGCATTGGAATTGTGTGAAAAATTTTCTCATTTGCTTTTTGCTGCCGGTCTGGCACCTGGCGTGTGTTGAGGATCGCGCCCGTCGCGTCTCTAAGCCATGAGGGGAGAATAAGGTACGAGCAAAAACGTCATACGGGGGCCTGTACCCATCGACGAGGATGGGGCAAGGGGAGAGTATGGCCGTTACCTCGGCTCTAAGCTGTTACAAATAAACGGACGAGTCCACGCAGAGGGCAAATTGGAGTGTTTTTTGACCTCACCCAGACTCTCCGAGTTCGGCGAAGGTGAAACCAAGGCGAGGGCAGTTAGGGTCGATCTTGGGATGAAAATGGTCGTGCTAAACAAAGGGCGAGAACAAGTAGCGGCTCAGCCTCCAGGATGCCGACTTCACAGCCAAGTGATCGGCGACATCAGAGAAGATGCCGCAAGGTGCTCGGGTAGTTTCTGAATCGGCGACAATGCGGAAGGCACCCGATTCTGTCACCAGTGCGGGATTGTCTTCCTCAAGTCTTAGTTTATGAGAAGGGCCGTAATCAACATCTATCCGGGCGTGCCCAAAGACCCGCTGAAGGATGGGCCGTAACTTGGTGATTTTCTGGCGTCGCTAAGTCAACACGAAGCGCTTACGGTGGGAAGCTCATGCGGCCCGGGTGGATCGGAAGCACAGGACGGAGTGGACTCGTGAAGCAGGGCAAGAACTAAAGCCAAACGAACCTTCCTCGGTGGTGTCATTTCCGCTGAAGTCGGACGCTCCCCCCGGATTCGTGACTCACGCGCCACGCCATGTGCTCCTGGCGGCATCGTCGCCCTTGTCACCAACTGGAATCAGATCCCCGCCGACCTGATTGCGCTCACCGTGGCATCGGGCAACCTCTTCTCTCTCACTTTTTCAGGGCCTGGATCCTCTCCTCCGCGTGCTTCTGCAGGGCTGTTCCTCGTCCTAACTCTGAGGCCTTCGTAAAAGCTTCTATCGCCTCTGCCTTTTTCCCGTTGTCTGCGTAAGCTTCGCCCAGGCGAAAATACAGTTGAGGATTAGACCCCTCAGACAGGGAGATGGCCGTCCGTAACTCTTCGATCGCCTTGCTCAATTCATCGCGATGCATGTGCACCAGGGCGAGCGCTGTATGGGCGTCGGCGGCAAGAGCGGACTTCCGCTTTTCAAGCTGCTCGTCGGTCTCATTAGCCCGCTTCGGTAGACTCTCAAGGAGCTGGAGCGCTTGATGGGCGTAGTTCTCCGCGGTGGCAAGCCGCTGAGCCGCAACGCTCGGAGCTATTCGCAACATTCTGGGCTGCGATACGGCAACCGCGACCATGACGATGCTGAAAAGGTTGTCGGGATCCAGCTTCAGGCTTTTCTCGCCGTACTCGACGAGGCGGTCCAAGTCGCCCTTCTCCCCATAGGCTCTTGCCACCTGGGCATAGACATAAGAGAGAAGCTGGCTGTTCGGGAATCTCCTTTCAAACTCTTCGGCCATCCGGACCCTTCGGTCAGGATCTAGCTCATTCTGCAGGGTCTGGAAACCCATTGCTTCTTCGTAAGTGGCCTGAAGGGGCACGCCGGTCGCGCTGGTCAGAGTTGCGCTTCTGGCGCTGCGGCTTGTCGGGCCCGCTTTCCAGATAGCCTGCAGCATGAGATCATCAGCACCGGCCTTGCGCATTTTTGCTTCAATGTTGCGGTCCAAGTCGAAGTTCACGCCCCGCTCATCCAGAGTCCTGAACACGACGTCCGGCTCTTTCTTGTTATTCTTGATAAGCTGCCGGACTTCATCTTGGGTC
>Ga0315309_1001031_pt1 | contig 16825 bp, 15 predicted proteins | sample TDP4_MG_FD_203080 | JGI IMG/M metagenome (GOLD analysis project Ga0315309, IMG submission 203080) | Freshwater sediment microbial communities from Lake Towuti, South Sulawesi, Indonesia - TDP4 | ecosystem: Environmental > Aquatic > Freshwater > Lake > Sediment | place: Indonesia: South Sulawesi... | reverse complement strand
GAATTTCAATCCTACAGGAGACTCGTCGAGCTTCAGAAGTTCGCATATCGTTCTTTCGAAGTCATTATACGCCATCATTAAAGGCACCGTGAAGCGTGATTGTTTTATCTTGTCAATAAATCTCTTTTTGTTCACAGATTGATTGAGAATAAATATATATCACTGACCTTTCAGTCATATTAGGAGGAACGACCGCAATCGCGCATGTCGGCTCTCAGGTGGTATGAGTGAGCGGCGAGGTCATACCCGAGGCTCTCAAGCGGCTGATGGGTAGGCTGGAGAGGTTTGAAAGCGTTCAACGTTGGAAGCTTAGGGTCTATACGAAGAGGAGCAGAAGTCTGCATACCCTGAGCGCCTACTACCCTCGTCTCGACAAGTTCTGGCAGTTCACAGGCATGAACCCTGACCAGATGGTTGAGAAGTATCGCAAGGCGATTAGGGATGGTCGAAGAGTTGACTTCGAGTCTAAGATTGACGCTTTCACAGGAAGTTATATTCAGAGTGGAAAGCTGGTCGAGGCGAGGTATATCCACGCGGTGCTCTCAAGCTTCTTCAAGGCTTCAGGGATCACGGTTGAGACAGAGCCTCCGAAGGATTCGAAGAGCTACCTTGAAGTTGGAACCCCGATGCCGACAGACGAAGAATTCCAGGCAATGTACGAGCACGGCTGCCTCGACCTGAGGGACAAGTTCCTGCTTGTATTCCTACGGCAGACAGGTGTCAGAGCGGGTGCAATTGAAACGTTCACGCTGAAAGATGTGAGAGATCTGGCGCTCAATGAGAAAGGTGAACCGGAGCTAAAGAACGACTTCCCTGCAATAGTTGTGTATGCTGGGGAGCCAGAGGCGTATGTGACCTTCCTTGCTCCTGACGGAGCCCAATTGATGATCCAGTATCTCAAGGGGCGAATGAAAGGAAAGAAGATCCATGACGAGAAGGGCAAAATTGAGAGAGCAGGAGAAAGACTCACTCCTGATAGTCCATTGCTCGCTAAGATCACGCTAAGAGGGCAGTCCAAGAGACAGGCTATCAGTTCAGCGATGGGACGTTCACTCATCGAATCGATAGTTGGACGAGCCGGACTTGACAAGAAGGTCTCACCCCAAGGTCTGAGACGACTGTGCCAGAATCTACTGGAAAGAGGAGGCGCTCACCCGACGAGGATCGAAGCGATCATGGGTCACAGACTGGGCTTGAAGGGACATTACAGCATGGGTGGGATGACCTCCGATCTTCAACAGAAGATAGAGGAACTTCGATCTGAATACAAGAAAGCTGAATCACAGATGAGAGTATCGCTCAGACAAGGGCTGAGTGAAGATGACGTAAGGAGACAAATAATCCTTGAGAACGCACGCGTAACCTTCGCAGATAGACCTGACGTACTCAGGCAGATCGAGGAGGCTGTCAAAGTCAGAATGAGGATCAAAGATATCCGCAGACTCCTACAAGATGCGTCAAAAGAGGCAGAACCTAAACATCGTTTGCGGCGACGCGATAGACAGACTGTGAGATCTTCAGTTTGCAGCGATGGAGCGCACTGCCAGCGAATAGTGACTGAAGATCAGCTCGAAGCATATCTAGCACAGGGATTCAGGGTTCAACTGGTTCTACCGAGCGGTAAAGTAGTCGTCGAGTCCACAGGTAGCGCGTGCTAGCCATCTGAGGCTGCATTTCGTTCGAGACCAGATCTAATCATCAGCCTCACGTCCTTTAGCGCCAAATCCCCATTATGGAAGAGCATAACGCGATGCTCATTGCGATTGTCTATGCCGAGAGAAACGCATACGAAGTGAGAAGCTTCATTGATCCATTCTTCCTTTCCTTTCAGCTCGTTCCCAAGGCGGTGGTAGATGAAATCTCCCAACGTTGCATCTGAAGTCCAAGCACTTGGATTCTCCTCCAATCTATCTAATATCTCAAGCGCAATCTGCGAGCCCACTGATGAGAAATCGAGAACGTCGTCCACGTTCGCTCCGCGATAGTATACTCCTCCTCTTTGTTCGGTCTTTTTCTTTGCCTGTTCAACTACCGCCCTGAAGTCTCTGAGGTCACCCTTGATATTGCATCTCTGACAAACATCCTCAAAATACTTGGTTATCACATGAGGCATCTGTTCTTTTGTCTGTTCTGATAGGATCACCGCTGGTTCTGTTGATTCTCCCATTGAAGGAATGTCAAGACAAACTTGAAGGTAGTCGGGATTGGGGTAGTCAGTGGTGCATTTCAGCACTGTTCTGCTGACCAAGCCTAGCTTCCGCCATTCTTCTATTTTCTTTCGGAAATTCCGGTGAAGTCCTTTCTGCAGTCGGATATCATATGGTAAGTACATGAAGATGAACATCGTCACACCCCCAGATTTCGGATTTCAGGCTTCTACAGACTTTAGCTTATCGACCTTCCTTAGCCACTTGCTCACTTTACTTTCTTCAGCTCCCTATGCACCTTGTAGAACCCCAGATGTATCGGGTTGCACTCGAAGAAGGTTGAGAGGAACTCTGCGGCAGGATCGACAAGCTTCATGATCTTCTCTCGATTGAGCAGTACGCTAAGCATGGTAGAGGGAACAGTTAGGACATCTTTGAGCGCAGCCAGTGTAACAACAGAAGTGATTATTGAGCCAGTCAGCGCGACACTCCATACCTTCTTCACCCTTGATATGTCCTCAAAGGTCGGAACCACATCCTCATACCATCTCTTCCTGAACTCTTCCCTTTTCGCTATGATTGTTTCCTTCTCGCCTCGGTCAAGTTCTCCTCCTCTAAACCTCTGCTTTACCGTTTTATCTATCTCCATATCCAAGCCCTTGACGGCGCATACGAAGTCCTCACTATGCTTTCTCACAGCATTGATCTCATCAGTATCCATAGTCTGTGGTACAGTTGCTCCAAGATTTGAGTAGACATCAGCCAACCAAGACGGGGCGAACAGTATTTCACCAGCTATTTTCAATTCCTCATAGAGCATCGATGCCCTATCCCGTAGCTCGGAAGGGAAAACTGTCGTTCCTCTCAGACCGTGAACGAAAGGATCAACAAGGATCGTGTCTAACCAGTTGATGATGTTTGCACTCACGTTTGGGCTCCCTTTGGTCAACTTCCTGATCTCGTCGAATTTGATGTGCTGAATCACTCCAAAAACAGAGAGACTTACATAGCTGGTGGCAGACGACCAATAGTAGATCTCCTCTGCTTTCGCCCTACCAAACAGTCGCTGAAATTCCTCTGGAACTATCGCTCCTTCAAGAAGTGCTTCTCCTTCCTCAAAGGTCCTGTTGAACCGATCTCTGCTTCCCACCAACATCGTCATGTACTCTTGAGTTCGGACGCTAGCAGACGGAGAAACTTCAATCAAGTCATCTAGATAATTGAGTCCTTTGTAGCGTCCATATGACATGCTCATGAACGCTTCGACCCAGCCCTTCTTTCTCCATTCTACAACCTGATTGACGCTGAAACCCATCATATCACAGAACTTTTCAGGTGAGACCAGGGGAGGAATCGGCACCAGAACCTTCTCAGATATCGGAATCAGCAACTGAGGAGAGACATCGGGAATGGCGGAGTAACACACTCTTTGCTTCCCCAGATCGAACTTGTCCTTGTAGAGGAGCCAAATCTCGCTCATCTTCTTTCTCTGCACCATCTCCTTGATGTTCTTCTCTGCCTGCTCCCTCTCCCTCGCCTCGATTTCCAGCAGTTCCTTCTTTTCCATGACCTGGGTTCCCCCCTAAGCAGATGAGGTCTTGGCTTCAAACGTATTTGAGATTAGCGCGTGCTCGAATGAATCTCGAACACATTTATCCTTCGAGAGGATAGTCTAGAGGGGGGAATAGATGACTCAGATAGCCGGAAAACTTGGAACTGTGACTTTCGAAGTTGTAACGGACAACGAAGAAAGCAAAAGCCTGCTGCACACGATAATCTCTAACACTGTGAATTCCCTGGTCAATCAGGACACAAGTCGTTTAAGGCATATGTTGGACAGTCGGATTCAACCAAGGAAAAGACCTGCAGGGGCATCTCCGGCTGACAAGTACTCAAGAGAGAATATCGAGGAGCCGAAGCTGATTCCTTTAGGTGGGCAATGGGCATATTCTGTCTCAATCGTCGTCGATGAGAGGGGAGAGAAGGCAGTTCGCATAGCGAAGGGGCAGATCAAAGGAGGTTACTATAGGGATAAGGAGACTGGTCAAATGGTTCTGAAACCAAATGATCCAATGAATCCAATATCGCTTGTCAACAAGATCAACATCAAGAAACTGTCCGAATGGAACAGCCTCCAATCCCCTGTGATTGACCGTCTACAAGCAATGGAAGCACCCCCGAAGTGATATGATCATGCTTGACCTCGTTTTGAACTTATCAGGATGGATAATCGGCTTTATCTCATTCTGTATCGCACTGCAAGAGCACCATGCGAAGAAGAAGATAGAGAAGGCTGTTGAGGATCTGAAGCGGACAGGATTCTCGAACGGTCTGAAGAAGACGCTCTCTATGATTCTGCCGCAAATTCGTGAACTCAGGATGAATGAAGTGGCTCAATCCATCTCGCAGAAATTCCTCCTTGAATACCTTAGGGCAACGAACGTCGAAGACGAGAATATCTTGACGGACGTGTGGGAGAAAGTCGCGTTTGAAACCGGTAACATGATTCAGACAAAGGTGCAGGAGCAAGTGCCATCAATTCCCAAAGGATTGGCTGAGTGTGTCACGTTCATGTTTCTCTCCCACTACTCAAAGACCAGAGCACAAGAGTATCTAATGACAATCGCGAAAAGGGACAAGAGTCTTCAGGAAAGACTAGGTCGTTACTATCTCGCCCTCAGCAGATCCCCAAATGACTGTTCTGATCTCATGAACCTCTACAATGCTTGTTCAGAGGAAGAGACTGAGGCGGTTCTTATCTCGTTGAAAGGAGAGGAATTGACCAGAGTCGCCGAGCTGTTCGCCAGTGAGAAGTGGAGCAAGAGGACGGTCGAGAGATTGAGAGAGTACGTACGGGTCAGGCAGATGTCTTACAATTCCCTCGCAAGCAAAGTGCTTGAAACGAATCCAATTCCGAGGCTCCACATACTTTTCAAGAATGAGGGAATTGAGACTGAGACTGAAGAAGAGGAAGAAAGGACTAGAGCTGTTCGGGGAGCGCTTCTTGCTCTAAGGAGAAAAGGAAAGGCGGACCTTATAGCTCCACTGACCTCTGTCTATTTCATGAAAGACCCTGCTGTTGTCAACGAACTCTTGAGTGCGTTGCCAACAGGGGAAGAGAGCAATTACCTCGTATTCACTGGGGCAATCGACCCGTTGACTGTCACTATCAAGACCTCGGACAGACTTGAAGGAAAGCCTGCGGAGTTATATGATAGGCTCCTTAGATTCAGAGATTACAAAGAGTTCTATGAATCAATCATGCTCAAGCTTGGTGTTAGACCAAGCGAGATAATCGAGACTGCTGACCTGAGCTTTCTCGTAGAACCGATAACCCGAGAATTGTTCGATGCATTGCGTCGCAGATCAAAGACTGTGATGGATGAACTCAGCAGGTTCAGTGGAAGAAGAATCTCTTTGCTTACGGATCTTAGGGATTTGGATCAAGACGACGTCGGTTATCTTGGCACGTTGATCGCCGAGCACTGTGCTCTGTCTCAGTCGGCAAGTCGAGAACTGGCAGTCAAGATCGTGAATGAATCGAAAGAGCTGTACGACGCAATCTACGGGTCAGTTTAATAGTGGGTATTGACCACACACGAGGGCACGTTGTGCGATCGAGAATGCGATTCGTGTATGAGCCTTCAATCTGCATTCTGTTGGTGGCTTGTTATGGGACGCGAAGAAATCGAGGTGAAGACTGAACGGTACAGGTTCGTGATCGAAGGAACGAATGACGAGAGCGTTGCGATAACAGCTAAGCCATGGAACAAATCGGCAACTGAGGACGATGTGAAGCTTGTTCAAGAGTTCCTCGGAAACATGGGGCGATGGGAAAAGCTCGTATCATCAGCAACAACTCTCCTTGGTGCTCTTGGTTTAGATAAGGGTAAAACATTCGACTACAGGTTTGGGCAAGATAAGTATGATATTGACCTAGGCTTGGATACCTCTCCCTTTGGCGCGATTGTGTCAGGTATCGTCAGGCTGAAGGAATTGGAATACAACAGAAGAGCTATGGAGGGAAGCTGCTTTCTGCCCGTGAAGGAAATCGCCTGTCAGATAGAAAACATCTCAAAGTGGATTGATTGGAGAGACAGCTTTCTCTTTTCTTTGCGTGGCTAGCTTGAACAACACACGCTCATTCTGACGCTGTGAGCTTGTTGGTCAGGATTCTTCGTATCTCATCCTTGTCGAGTGGTATCCTTTCGCCATCTATCTCTAGCCAAGCACCTTTCCTAGCCTTCATCTTGTCATACAGCCACGTGGCAAGCAGCTGTGCACCCACGGTGGTTACAAAACCTATCACAACATATGCTATCTGATCCGCTAGCACCGACTCCTGAAGCAAATGCCTTGTGACTTTCACGAAAGTCTGTTCGTCAAATTGGTGTGCTATCTCGCTTCCAAGTCTGGTTCCCTCTGGACCTAGTGCACCTACACGAGCTTCGACCTGGGGCAAAAACGAGTCACCTATGTCAGGTTTGAGAGCGCTATTTGTTAATCCAATTTCTCATAAGTGAGTTGTCTTTGCAGGATGTTTTCTCGTCTGAGTTTCCTACTCCCATCGGATAAGAAGGGAAAACGTGCCTTATCCCAATCGGCGTGGTAAAGTACTGATTCCAGATCTCCTTTTCTTAGAGAGACGATCCGAAGGTAAGGAAAGTTGCTGAAGATGGATGTCTTAAGGCTATCACCATGTGTCTTGAGCGATTCCTGTGCATCTTTCACTGCATCTGGATACTCGTCTGTGCTTGAATGAAATCCAAGTACTAGCATTGCCCTGTCGATTCCGTGTTGGAAGTAGGTCAAGACCTGCCCAAGACCATGGTAGAAGGGAGTCAACATGATACGCTTGTAGCGTTGATGGTAATTCAGTATCTTGAACTCGAAAGCTATTACCGTGTTCTGCTCTGGATGATAGGCGTTGACATAGACACTCAAGAGGTCTATGTCCGGCGTCACCTTCAGATCCTTAGCGATCATGCGAACGGCATAGTAGTAGTCACCCAGACCAAAACGCCATTTCTTCATCACGAGACGCGCGAGATCACGCTCGTCAAGAATAGTGTTTGACTCAGAGTCGGCGGATGGCAAAAACTTCTCCTCTTGCTCTTTGTCTAGTTCTACTCTCTATTTGACGTTTTCAGACCCTCTCGCCCCTTGTACTCTCTCCACTCTTCAACCGTCTTCTCCCACTTGAACCCCAGCGTCCTGCGCCAGTTAGAAGCCGAATCGAGCTAGGGTCTCGACTTGTTTTATCGCCATCGTCTGGCTGTGGACTACTCAGATGGTTACCAGCTTTCTTTGGTACCGGGAGAGGAAGGCTCTCTGTTCTGGATTAAATATGCTGTATGTCGCTCCATCTTCTTGAGCACCAATATCGCTCTTGTCAGTTGCCAGCGATATCTTCCAAGGGTACAGAACCTCTTGCAGGGCTTTCAGATGATCGACAGGTTTCGTTCCTAGTTGTTCTTCGCTTAGAAAGCGTCGGAATTGCTCGACGTTACTTATGTCGGGGTTTATTCTCTCCAATACTTCTCTGAGATCAGCAAATCTATTGAACTCGTTTCCATATCTCTGCGAAACAAACCATATGACCTCTGCGTACACAATCTTAGCATGAGCTATTCGTTCTCTCACGTAGTCTAGGAAGTGGATCGGTGGGTCTCTGAACTGTTCCATGCACGCTTGTGCAAGTTTTTTCGCTTGAATCCTTCCGAAGTCCTCCCTCCAATTGACAAAGCCATTACGTTCCTCAGCCTTGAATTGGACATACGATATGCTGCCGACAGTCATTCCCTTCTTGTCAATAACGGTCAAGGGCGAATTGACAATCACATTTCGTACACCATCTTTGACCGGATCTCTCAAGCCACGAATGTACTCCTCCTTATGCAGCTTCCACCTTTCGTGGTCTTCTTGGATGCGACATCTACTTTCCTCGTGATCCTTCCTCGATTTTCCGACGTTGATTTTTGAGATCCATGCTTCGTCTTGCTGTGTCTCTGGACGGAGGTAGGATATCTCTGGGTGCTGTATGTTCTGCCATTTGTAGAAGGTGAGCTCAGTTAGAAGCACTATCAACCAGTCCAGCCCGTTTCCCTTTCCTCGTGACAACCTGAATAAGGCTGAATCATAAAGGAGATGAGTGGGTCTTAGTGGTGCCTTCAATCTGGTCGGTGTTTCAGTTTGCGGTTTTCCTCTGAGTTTTCTTATTGCTTGGAGTAGTCTTCGATCTTCACTTCTTCGATAAGATCGAATAAACTTGGCTACTTTGATACCGTTCCAGCCATACGGCTGTGAGTCAGGGTATCTCGACAGCTCCCAGATATATCGCCACAGCTTTGGCTTCGAGGCTTCTACTGCTAGATCGTAACATGCCTTCGAGATTCTTCTTGTAGTGGGGTCCTTGAAGAGACTAGCCAAGTTGGACGTGTGTCTTTCGATGTATCTCCACGCAAGATCCTCACTCGTAATGCTGTAGAGCGCATAACGTCCTTCTTTGCGCTTCTGTACGACCCCTCTGTTGTTCAAGATTCTCAGGTTGTTAGCCACCGTGTTGCGGTGGAGCTTGGTCAGATGAACTAGCTGTGTGAATGAGAGCTCAGAAGTTGATCTTAGCTCTTGAAGCAGCTTTACCTGCGATATGTATCCTGAACCCTTTGGTCTCCCCATTCGACTCGTACTAAGAAAACCGCATTTCTACTCAAAAACGTTCTATTGGCGGACAGATGTGTTCCCTATGTTCAGACCGATCCCCCTTCCCGAATTCGAGCGATATCTGATTGAGGCGACTGATGGAGACAAGATTGCTATATGCTTCAAAGATGTCGAAGAAGAGAATCTCTTCGAGATCGTCAACATACTCAAGGGATTGGAAGGAGGGAAAGAGATCTACGTGCTCTTATGGCAATGGTGCTTGGGGGTCGAGGTCCATGCCACAGCCAGAATACCGTCACTGCGCTTCTTCGAAGAGGGAAAAAGGATAACCTTCGAGGAACTGGAGGCAGAGTTTTCTAAGAAAAGTGAGTTCTTCAAACAGTGCTTCTATTTGGACTCAGGGTGCAGGTCTGTCCTTGTTTTGACACAGAAGAACCATTCGAACCTACTAGTCTTGAAGAGAATTAGCGCTCAAAGAAAGGTGGAGGTACCGCCCTTCTACAGGAAGGATATGGAGCGACTTGGATAGAGGTATATTACGATGTTGACCACGGGGCGGAAAGGCTGTTGCTTTCCAGAGACTTGTCCACTGGATAGGACGGGATTAGCTCTTTGAGACTTCGTGATCGATTCGGAATCGCAATGAGTCGAGTCATCGACAGAACCGATCACGCGACAGACCAGATGGAGGGCTTCATCAGATTTTACCGATCGCAAAATCTCAACATCATTCCCGTAAGATATAGGGACAAGGTGCCAATTGGAGAATGGAAGAGGTATCAGTCTGAGGTCATGTCTGAGGATGAGATCCAGAGGAATTTCCTTAGCGGAGCTGCTGTCAACCTCGGGGTTATCTGCGGTAAGGTCAGCGACAATCTGGTCGTCATCGACTTCGACGACAGAAGTACTTACAAGAAGTATTTCGCTTGGGCAGAAAAAGATACCTTCGTTGTGCAAACAGCGAAAGGCGTTCATGTCTATTTCAAAACAGATTATCCCGTCCGAGGCTTCAAGATTCAAGAGCTGAATATCGATGTGAAGGGCGAAGGCGGCTATGTTCTTGCCCCGCCTTCCATCCATCCGAGTGGGAAAGAGTATAGGGCTCTATCGAATCAGCCGATCGCTTCTTGGTCGGGTGACTTCAAACAGGAACTGTACGAACGCCTCAAGATCAAACGTGAACCTGAGGAAGTGGACATCAACAAGCTTCTCGACGGGGTTGAGGAAGGGGAGAGGGATGAGGCAGCCATCAGAGTAGCGACATGGTATCGTGGACAAGGGCTAACGGAGGAACAGACTGTAAGAACCCTGAAGGAATGGAACCAGAAGAATAGACCTCCGCTCGATGAACAACAGCTACTGAAATGTGTGAAGTCAGCCTTCAAACCTAAGGAGCCATATGCCTACAACTTCAAGACAACAGAACTCAAACAAGAACTCACTCCCGAGATCGAATCCTTCCTTAGAGATCCGAACCTACATCAGAACATTCGAGATATCCTCGACTTCAGAATCTTCGGAGAATCGAATCTCAAGATGCTGTACTACTACGCGTCAATCGGCGCAGCTATCACAAAGACTCCTTTCGGCGTCATCGTCGTTGACGTACTTGGAACGGGCAAGAGCTACGGACAGCGTGAGCTACTCAAAGTGCTTCCTTCTGAACGTGTTGACCAACCGACCTCGATCAGCGACAAAGTCGTCAATTATCTCGGCAGCAGGTTTCAAGGAAGAATCGTCAGGATCGACGAGATCTACAAGAAGGCGTCTGAAGAGAAGGAGGAAGACCAAGGACTACCCTACATTAGAATGTGGATGTCAGAAGGTAGGCTTGAGCATTGGGTGACTGACCCAGAAACGAGGAAAGAGATCAAGATCGTGTCGGACGGTTGCCCGCTCTTTCTGACATCGACAACTTACGAGGTGGGAGAGCAGTATGGTTCCCGCAACTACATTGCCCATGTTGACACTTCGCAAGAACAGACCAAAGGAATCCATAGACAGCAAGCCACTTTCGACGCTATCCCTGAAGTGCTGTTTGAACATGAGAAAAAACAGATGATGCTTCTCACTCAAGTCAGCAGATGGCTCATGCAGAATCCCGAAGACGTCTTGATACCCTTTGACTTCAACTTCCCATCCGCCGAGCCTAGACAGAGACGTGAGCGCCCGAAGTTCACTCACCTAATCAAATGCGTAGCCAACGTCCACCAGCTACAGAGAAGACAGATGGTGATTAACGGTGTCAAACATATTGTAGCGGAGCCGAAAGATTTCGAGATCGCGATGGCTGTCTATAAGGACTTCCTCAAGTCCTCCATGTCAACACTGGACAAGTATGACCTCAAGATCCTCGAAGCAATGTCCACGGACCATGAAAGGCAATGGAAAATCAAAGAGCTTCACGCAGAAGTGAGAGAGTCAGTAAAAAGCGAGGCTACAGTGAGGAAGAAGCTGCGCAACCTCAACAGGCAAGGCTATGTTGCCCTAGAACAAGAAGAGAGTCGAGCCCGCAGCTATCTCTACCAGTTGACCTCTCGCGCCGCAGAGCTGCAAGCTGAACTAGACATCAGAATCCTCGATGAACGACCATGGCTACTTGAACTCTACGACAGACTAAGCAAAGGTGAAGACCCCCAGAAGCTCAGAGAAGAGTACCTAACACGGTTCCAAGCCCCCTCGCAGGAAGAACCGCCTTCACCTGACGCACCACATGCTTCAAACGCTTCACACGTCATATTGGAAACCGGAGAAGACACTGACAGGAAACCCCAAACCTCCAATCCTGACGAAAAACGTGTGAACCGTGATAAGCGAAAACCCAGCTGGCTAGAGGAAGCGATTCAGAAAAGCTGATCAGACCCGTCCAATGGCAAACCTCAAAGTACAATCCAAAAACCATGTATCGAAAAGGACAGGTTTCGCCCCGTCTGCAGGGTAGCTATCCGCTATCAGTTCTTGGTTTTGACCTCGCGGAGATTTAAGGGTTGATAAGGAAGAGAGAAGATCGTTTCTCTTGCGTGAACTAAGGATAGCTGAGATATGCCAGCTTCCGGGATCTTCTTGATCTGCTTTCAGCGGTCGAGCATATTCGTGTTATTGTGATATTGAGTGGCGAGCCTGAAGCGTGATCCCTATCACAATATCACAGCAATACATGATAACTCCCAAACTTCAGCAGGAAGAAACCTCCCCTAGACACCTGTTTTAGGCAACGGGATCAACAACTAGATCAACCTGATTCAGGGAAGATAGAGAGGAATTCCTCTGCTACAGAGCAAAGCAGAGCAAATCAAAGTAACTGATGAGTTCTTGAAAGCCATGATTGTTGAGATTGTCCGGTCGATTCCCATGATGGCGCACCCTAAGGTTTCTCGCAACGTTGAGCCATGTCAAGAGATAACTAGGGGATTGTTTCCGTGCTCGGTTGCCCCTTTGAGTTTCTCACTGTTTCCACCCTACTGTCGTCATGAACCGCGAGCAACCCAATTGGAGGATCGTAGAACTCTAGAATCTCTTTCAGCTCTTTCATCTTCTGATAATCATGTTGAATCGCGAGGAATGTTGGCGATCTCTTATTCTCCATGTAATAGCGCAAAGCCTGACCCACAGACCTGTCAAGCTTGGCGTTTGAAGCCTCAGTTCTCTTGCATTCAACATGTATAGTATGATGGACTTCCCATTGACCAGAAGGGGTCATGACTTTGAATATAGCTAGATCTGCTCCGCTTTTCTGCTTTCGCACGCTTTCATTCGGATGCTTCTTTCTAAGCCAATCGTAAACGCTATCTTCCACCTCTGATTCTTTCAACCATTATCCTCCAAACCGGTCTTCTCCATCTTCTCGACCAAGATACACTTGATTTGAGGCGCACGAAACGAGTAGTCCTTGGGTTGCGTCGAAACTTTTCATGACACCGTAAGGCTCTCTTAGAGCTGTGACGTCTACCGGAGAAGAGCCAGATTTGACTCTCTTACGGGGTGCTTATAGGGTGAAAATGCCAGAATTGATTGTGGGGAGGTTGAATGTCCACAGCGAGTCAGTCTAGGGTCGAAGAACTCAACATACAGGTTAGCGTGACCGGACCGTATGCCAATGCTTCAGTTCCCACTCTCAACTTGAAACTAGAGTTCAGTAGCTTAACGGAGCGTAAGTTCTGGATTCTACCTTTCGTTTGTGAAATCTTCCTAGCAAAGCAACCCCCCGACCTCTACCTAGGTAACGCAATAGCCTATCAAGAGGGATCGAGCGCCTCCCGCCTTCAAGACGCCTTTGTGTACATGAGAGAGAGGTCTAGAACCGACTTGGATGTACGGTTGGAGCTCGGGTTCCAAAAACTTAACGTCATTGAGGCTATCAGGAGGAAATTGAATGAGAGAAACCTCTACCTCAAGATGGGAATCTACGGCTGGATACAAACAGACAAAGGAGAGCTCAAGACAGTTGCGACGCGTATAGATCAGATCAAAGTGCCGGAAAGCGACTGGACGAAATGGCTCAACGAATGGGGAAAAGAAACAAGATTGATTCCAATCACAGGACCTGCTCTAGCACGGTTTGAAGACTTGAAGAAATCGTGGAAGGTCGAGGACGACTCAGAACTTGTGGCACTAATGGTGGATGAACTTCGTCAAACTTCAATAAAGAAAGAAATAGGGTTCGTTTGCACCCTTCCACAAGTCAGATCCATTCAAGAGAAAGTTAAGGATGTTCTTGGCAGAGCAAGCGATGTTCCGGAGATTATGGCTACCGGCTGGGTTGATCAGATGGTTGTTCCAGATCTTTTGAATTTGGCGCAGCGAGGAATATCCATACGGCTAATTTTGCCTGCAGGGGAAACAAAGCAACCTTCTACAGATGTGAGCGATGCTCTTAAGCATCTGTCAGGCGGTAAGATTGAAATTAGAAAGAACGACATGCTCCATGGGAGAGTCCTCATATCAGGAGATAGGGAAGCAATCATCGCTTCTTCAGATCTGAAGACGGACAGCTTGGTTCAAAATAGAGAAGCGGGGATTTACACAACAGATCCTGTAGTAGTCAGACATGTAATGGACTTCTTCAATGAAGTTTGGAAGGAAAGGACCTAGTTCCTCTGTGAAACGGGCAGTGTCCTGCCATCATGCGTTATCTCTCTTCACGGACAGGATTGCCTTTGTGATTTCCATGACACGTTCGCCGAGAGGCTTTCGCAAGATTACTTGCACTTGGACAGTGTATTGCTCCATCATTACTACGACATACTCATTGTTCGAGTAAGCTCGAATCACTATGGATTGATCACTCTCAATGGGTTCCGACGGAGTCAGCCCTAGCTTCTCAAGGGCATTCTTCAAATCGCCAGTATTCGGTTTACGTGCAGGTGAGAGAAGAATGGCTCTGACTTCGAACTCTGGCGGAGATGACATTATTGTGTACTTGTATTGAGAATTCTTGAAAACCTTTGTTCTAGGGTATAACTCAAGCTGTTGTTCGAGTGTCATTCGTAACTTATCGTACCTTATTGCTAACGTCGCCAGCACAGCATGTTCCCGCTCTATTCCTTCTTTCTCTAACGCTTCAGAGATCCTAGCCGCTCGCCACTGTGGAATCAGATGTTCCGGAGTCCCTGAATCCCTTGCTTGGCTCGTAAGAGAAACACGCATCTTCCTGACTCTCTTTGCAAGAGTCACCATTTCCTCCAGATTGATTCCTGATGCCGCCTCGCCGAGAGTAGTTATCGCTCCGTCTACGTCTCCTATCCATAGATCGTCAGACGCGAGGTTCATTCCATGCAGCAATTTCTCAAATGCCCTAGAATTCTCCATGAGCTACCCTCTCACGACAACCAAATAGATCCCATATCCCTGTGTTTCCTGCTTTCTGGATACAAGCGAAAGAAGACCATGCTTGGACGTATTGCCTATCGATTCCTTCAACTGGCAGAGCCCGTGACTAACGCTGCCTTCAGTCAAGTCACCTGTACTGCTCTTTACCTCTGCATAGAGCGGACTTGAATACATGCCTTGTATTATGCTGGACAGAACCTGACGACGATCCCAAATCAAATAGTCACACGTTAGATAGCTCGCAAGCTTTTGAGGACGAAGATGCCCTATGTTGCGTCGATTCAGCCGGCGTCGTTCCACAAGAAAATAGACAAACAGTGACTCTCCAATCTGACCAGAAACATCCCCGGAGTAGAACCTCGAATCCAGATATCTCAGGTGCCTTGGAGGAGGTATGCTTGGTTGAGATGAAAGAGCCACCACTCCTCCACTGTAATCAAGAAAATGTCGGTCGATTCCATGTATCCGCTTCTCTGTGTACCAGCGGTTGTAGTTCTCAAGGACAGTCCGATTGACTCGGAACGAATCTAATGGCGGGAAGGCTGAGATAGATGAGACTATGTTTGATGCCTTTTCGTCGATTTGGCGCTCAGTCAAATGATGAAGGGCTATATGACCACTTCTGAGGTAAACCTGCACATCATTGAACAGGGTCGGAGAAGAAGAGGTCATTTCTACCCTTGATATTTCAGTCCGATCTCGACTTAAGTCTTAGCGCGTCTCGCAGCCTACGATAGTGAAGTAGTGGGGAAGCAGCTAGAGGTGCAGAGGGTGCGGAAGATGAGGAGGGGACCAAGAAGAATAGGCAGGACCGTTAATAAGAGAGAAGGGAAAGCCGGTATCCCCAGATACCTCAGCAACCTCATCAACCTCCACGCCCTCAACATGGATAGAGGAAATCAAGGTGTCCGAAGAATCCGAAGAGCCCGAAGGTAGTCCGGGGGCTATCCCCCTCAATCCCCCGCGAAGAACGAGAAGGCGGGTATCCCCCTACAATCTTCAACATTGGAGACGTGAGATCATCTTGTCACCCAACGTTCAGATAGCTTGCTAAAGAGAACGTAAGAATTTCTCGACGTGAAACATCGAGCTATCAGGCTGAAGGTACACGAGATAAGAAGATCCCCTATTGAGTTCGCCAACTCTGCATGATTGTGACGAACAGCTTCATGGTAATAGTTGCGCAGTCTTGCCCAAGCTTTGACGTTCTCAATAGTGACTGGGTATCTGTCACCTACCTCACCGAAACCCATCGTGGCTAAAATCATGTGCTTCTGCATATAGACTACTGCTGAACCATCATCCAATTGGTCAATCGCATCAAGCAGCGCATCTACGAGGTTTGCCATCACCTCTGATGATCACCTAGGGCTCTTTAGTCCTTTTCTTGTTTTGAAGCAACGCACCTATGTTCGTGATCTGCAGTGCGTGCATCCAACAGACCAGAGGAGAGTTTCTAAGCGATCCACTGTTTTGAGTTCAGTGCAATACGAAGCTTTCGAAGTGCACTGTATGTCCCATGAACAACTCTACGCTGTAGCCTAAAGTATTCTGGATCATACTCATCCGACGAGATCTTATGAGCAGGTGCATTCCTTTGATCTCTTATTGATCGGAACGTTGAGAGAATATCATCCTTGTAGTCCAGTTTGTATTTCGAAAGAAAGTCAGACAAGAGCTGAATCGTTCCTTTGTCTCGCACTTTGATTCTGTCATGACCCAATGGCATTTCCTCCGTAAGGTCAACTTTTCCTCGAAAGAAATCCTTGTTTAGATTCTCAGACATCAACTTGTCAAGGATGTGAACTAGAATATAGTACTCTTTGGTGGTAGGTTTTGTTATCCAACCGAATCCTTCTGGACGATTCCTTTGATATGTCTCTCTGAAGAGAGGGGGTTGTCTTCGCTTTATACAGATATTGTTGATCTCGTGCATTTCGTTTAGAATAGCGGCAAATGGAGATACTCGTTCACTGAACTCCGCATCAAAGCTGGTCTTTATGAATTCTGGGTCTACCGTACACTTCTCTTGAACCTCAAATGATGACCAGTAGCTTTGGTGACCTACAGAAAGCTGACCTAGATCTGCAAGAATAGCGACGACCACTGGGTTCATTGAGACATCATAACCAGTCCCAAATCTCTGGAGGATCACCTTGTCCTCTTCCGGCACAGACTGACCTAGG
>Ga0315309_1001029_pt1 | contig 16881 bp, 16 predicted proteins | sample TDP4_MG_FD_203080 | JGI IMG/M metagenome (GOLD analysis project Ga0315309, IMG submission 203080) | Freshwater sediment microbial communities from Lake Towuti, South Sulawesi, Indonesia - TDP4 | ecosystem: Environmental > Aquatic > Freshwater > Lake > Sediment | place: Indonesia: South Sulawesi... | reverse complement strand
CCAACCAGGAGCGACGAAAAGCACGATTGAAATGGCAATCATCACCACCCATATGGTCGTGTACTGCCGCCTGAGGAAAGCCGTTGCACCTTCATGGATGGCATCAGCTATCTTCCTCATGCGCGGAGAGCCGGGATTTTCTTTGAGTACCAAATGCGCGGCTAATCCTGCGACAGCAAGCGCTGCGAGCGCGGCAATAGGCGTAAGGAGTTCTAACACCAAACCGTCACCCAATCCGACCGTTCACAGCAAGATGAGATTTTCCACGTAAATAAATTACTGAAACACCTCGACTGCGGATCTCCTTGCGAAGGGCGGAATCAGTTGTACCGACCGCACAACTTTCTCCAACCAAATTTAAGATCGCCTCATCGGCCGGTCCCCTGGTCATGACCTTTTTACCGCGAGCGGCGAGGGCTAACCCAAGCCTTGCGGCGGAGCGCTCCATCGGCTTGCCGTGCGAAGCGAGCCCTTTCAATTCCTCGATCACGGGCACCGGGATCACGAGCGTGTAGCGTCCTTCAAGCAGCCTGTCCAGCTCGCTAATCACATCGACCCCAAAAAGCCCGGGTATCATCAGGAAACTCGTGTCCGCGATCACCTGCAGCTTTGCCAAGATTTTCCCCCTGTTGGTGATATACGCATTTCAGCTAACTTATGATCCCGTGTCCTATGAGGCGCCATCTGCCCGCGATTCGTCGACTTATAGCAGCCCTAGCACCCCGTTCGGCGCACACAGGCAGTTTGAGCTTGACTTCCGCCTGAGAACCCCGCGCGCTGGTAATTGTCCCAGCAGTCGTGGCCGTGCCGACGTTTACCATGAGCGGTTCCCCCGTGGTGAGGGGCCTTACCTCAAGTTCCTCGGCAGTGCCAACGACCCGCTCCATGAGGTGGACCTCGAGCTGAAGGGTTTCCAGGACCGGCGGCAGGCTCCCTGGAGCTCCGGCTATTGTCCCAGCCAGATAATCGGCCTTCGTGAGGGATGGATCGAGCTTCGTGCCCACGCCTATCAGGCCACCTGGCGTCGCTTCCTCGACGGGCTCGCCACCTGCCTGTAGACTCACGATTTTAGATGTCAAGTGCTGCCATCCCGTCCTGCCCTCGCGGGTAAGCTGTATGCCGGGACGGATCTCCACATTATCGCCCACCCCGAACTTACCCCGCAGCAATGAACCTCCTATTACACCCCCCACCAAATTCTCGGGCTTAGTGCCAGGGCGATTGACATCGAACGATCGGGCGACGTACATGCGCGCTGAAATCGATGGATCATGTTTGGGCGTGTGTATATGCTCCTCGATGGCCTGAATCAACACATCGATGTTCGCCCTGTGGATGGCGGATATCGGAATTATTGGAGCATCGCGCGCCCGAGTGCCTTGGAGAAATTCCTTGATTTGATTATAGTGCTCAAGGGCTTTCTCCCGCGAAAGGAGTTCTATTTTGTTCTGAACGACGACGATATCGCGAACTCCAATAATATCTAAGGCCATCAGATGCTCTTTGGTCTGGGGCTGGGGGCATGTTTCATTTGCCGCGATCACGAGTACTGCGCCATCCATGATCGCAGCTCCTGAAAGCATCGTAGCCATGAGGGTCTCATGTCCCGGGGCATCGACAAATGAGACGCGGCGCAGGAACTCGGTTTTTGAGCCATCACGTGGGCATGTTTCTTTCGTCGTGTAGAGTCCACATGATGGGCATCGATAAAAGCTCGTGTCAGCGTAGCCCAAGCGGATGGAGATCCCCCTGCGAAGCTCCTCGCTGTGGGTATCCGTCCATATGCCCGAGAGGGCCTCCGTTAAAGTGGTCTTACCGTGGTCTACGTGCCCGACCATGCCTATGTTCACGACGGCTTGAGGCATTCAAATCCCTTTAACATCGACTGCTATCACTTTGCATTTTGCATATAAAATCGTGCGAGAAATTGAAGCACTGTAAAGAGCCGGTGAATGCTATGTTTTCGCCTCTTTCCCCGGGATGAGTTCCTCGATCGACTTGGCACCCTTTTTCACTATTTTCGCATTGATCTGCACGGTGTCATCCGAGACCCTACAACCACGGACGCGCTTGCGCCTGCGTTCCCCCCGCCCCCTGGGTCTAAAGCCTGGCCCGCTGGAAAGCAATACAGAAGTGCGCCCCGAGCCAGCGACATCGGCGCGCATAGGAAATCCATCCTTGTCCGTGCCCCCGGTGATCTGGAGCTCGTAGCCCGATAGGCCGGTGATCTCACCGTCGAACTTGTCGCCTATCCGGAGGCCCACGAGCCTCCTTGCGCCCGGCTCGCGAGCTTCCAATTGGTAGCTCTTGCCCTTCTCCGGGTCCGCCACCACGACCTTGAACGCCATCACATCACCCCGTAATTCGGATCCTCGCGCTGCTTGATCGCGATTATCTCATCCATCACCGCCAACTCATCCCCCGAGAGCAGGTCCTTCAGCTCGGTCTTGAGGGCAATAACATGGTCCCTAGGGATGTCCACGTATAAAACATCCCCCTCCTTTATGTGGCGGTCGACTATTGCCCCCTCTATTGAAACGGCCAGCTCATCGCCTAGCTTCGCCTCAGGCACGGTCTTCCGCTCGCGTTGAATTTCACGTATTATGCCCACCCGACGGCCGTCCTTCCGCATGACCGGATACTTCGGCTTTATCACCCCTCCCAACACATCCACGCCGACTATTGCCGGATGACTGCGCCTGAACACAAATCCCAGCTTCAGGGTGAACTTGCCCGGCCTGATGAAGTTTTCTAGGCTCTTAGCTCGAATTTCCTCCCGCTTCTGCTTGCTCCAATCTTCGTAGGTTTCCATCAGCTTGTAGATCACGTTCTCCTGGATGATGGGGATGCCCTGGACCTCTGCCTCCAGTGCAGCATCCGGCAACACCTTCACGTTGAAAGCCAGCACGGCCGCGAGCAGAGGGTCACTTTTTGCGACGGTGCCGGTCTCGACGACATCCCGCCTTGAGACGTCACCGATATCGGCTCGGCGGATCGCTATTCCTCGCTCCCTGAGCTGCCCCTCGATGGCTTCGAGTGAACCCAGCGCGTCCGCCTTGAGCACCACACCATTGATGTCGGCCTGCACCCTAACTCGCTCCATCTCCCTCTGCATCTCCTGCCATAGTTCTTGGGCCTCGGACTCATCCCTGATAGCCCATACGGGGCCACCTGCGACCGCGCCTTCGAGACCTGGTGCGGCGACCTTGATTCCAGCGGCTGCGGAGACCCACTCAACAGGTCTGAACTTATCCTGGGGATCCCTGATCTCATCGAGCGGCTTCGGCTGAAACAGTCCCCGAACCCTTGAGGTGATGACTCTATCCAATCCCCCCACAGCAAACGAGTCACCTCGGGCCAACGTCCCGTCGTAAATTATCACATCGATCGCCGTGCCCAAGCCTACCTCCTCCTTGACCTCGAGCACCGTGCCTCGGGCTGGGCCCCTCATCTCGACTGTCAGCTCCCTCTCGAGGAAACGCTGGGCCAGGCCGGCGAGCACCGCGAGCACCTCGGGCAGACCTTCCCCTGTCTTCGCGCTCACAGGAACGATGCAAACCTCCTTGCGGAAGTCGCCCACGCGGTCGAATCTCTCGCTCTCGAAGCTGAGCTCGTGGAGCTTGCCTATCAACTCGTAAATTTTGCCGTCGAGCGAGCGTTGGACCTCGCCACGCTGCCTCGCGAATGAATCGAGGAAGCATGCCTTTGGGATCCTTCTCCAGCCGGGCAATAGGTCTATCTTGTTCGCGGCGAGCATGAAGGGAGTTTTATACGACTTGAGGATGGCTATCGACTCGAGCGTCTGGGGCATGAAACCCTCGTTGATATCCACGACCAATGCTGCCAGGTCTGCAAGCGCCCCACCCCTGCGGCGGAGGTTGGTGAATGCCTCATGACCGGGAGTGTCGATGAACAAGAGTCCAGGCAGTTTCACCTCTATTCCAAACTTTTCGAGCAGGGCGCCGCATATCTGCTGGATGGTCTCCAACGGCACCTCGGTTGCCCCTATGTGTTGAGTTATGAGCCCTGGTTCTGCCTCGGCCACGGCTGTGCCCCTGATCTGATCCAGCAGCGTCGTCTTGCCATGATCTACGTGCCCAAGCACCGAGATTATCGGCTGACGCACTTTTCTTTCGACCATCTTCATCGCCCATTTCAATAGATGTTAGCTCCTGATTTATAACGAGGCGCTAATTATTGTCCTTTTTGAAAAGCAGCTTAGAAAAGTGTTGAGTAGGCATTATACTCGTAAATCCCATGGCAATCCGCGGCTCTGTCGGCTGGGCTTCCAAACCGCCGGAGAGACTCTCGCACCTAAGGTAAACTAATTTCCCCAGTAATGGAACTACCTATCGTTATTTCCGAAATTGTCTTTCCGCATTCAGCTATCGTGCGCAGGTCTCTGATTATGGTCATTAAACACATTGCTACATGAGCATCCTTAATCCGGGGCATCACCTTTTTAACCGATTCCTCCTTCATTTCCTCAAAACGGTTAACGGCTTCCACCGTGCTATTGGCTAGCACTATGTCCCCCTTGAAAAACGCTTTACATGCATCGGAGATTGTCTCATGTGCTAGCTTGCCGAGCTGGATTACCTTTTGTAAATCCATATCACTTATCTCCTTTTTTCCGAGAGCTAGCAGGTTCTTTGCGATATCCACGGCAGAATCCGCTATTGACCTCATCCCGCCTGACACCCTCTGGTAGAGAGCTAAATCCGATGTCCCCTCTAAGCCGACCTTCTTGAGAATGCTTTTATCGTAGATTGCGGCCACGAGTTGTCTCATGGCTAGCCAGTAAATCTTGTTGACCTCATTTTCCCGTTGCATTATGTCCGCCGCTAAAGATGAATCTTTATCCTTCAGCGCCTGCAGAGCATCTATATGCATTGAGGAAGCTAGCCCACACAATCTCTTTAAAAGTGGCCTGAGGGGGAATTTAGAATGGTTTACCAGAGATTGGATTGCGACGTGATCCGAAGCTGCTTCAATGATCCCCAAGCCCAAAAGACCATCGACTGCATCACGGATCTCGTCCTTATGATTTTGACTTATCCCACGCTTGGAAACTACTTCGATCAAATCACAGCCCCTAATGTATCCTCCAATGATGAGCCTCCTAAGCAGTCTGGGCTCCTTGCAGCGGTCGGCGTCTATTTTGATTTTGAATTCCTTTTTTTCTGGCGTGACCCCGGGGACAAGCCTTAATGATCCGTCCTCTTCTTGGGTGATGTTAATTTGATCGCTCGGCTTTAGTTTATTTTCCTTGATCCAATCGGGGGGCAATGTGACCGAAAAACTTGCCCTGCCCACGAGTTGCAACTTTCTCAGCTCCACAACAATCACCCTACTTACAATATTCTTATTCTTAATACTTCATAAATTATGTAAGTAAGATATGATATAAAAACTTATATATATAAAAACATTTTGTTATCGTTATGGCAATCCGCCTCTCTCCCTTAGGGTATGTGGCGGGCCGCGCGCCGCCCCTCCAAGTGGGTTTTCGATCCCACTTTCAGCCTCTTGGCGGCGCGCGAATGCTGTTTTAAGTTCGTCGCTTTATCGAGATTTTAAATTTTAACCTTGTTTGAACGCTCCTAGAAAAGAATTTCAGACTCTTCAAAAAATATTTGCATCTCCCGCTCAGCATTTTCGGGCGAGTCTGCTGCATGAATGACATTTTTGAGGACACCAAGGCCGAGGTCGCGCCTTATCGTGCCCGGCTCAGCCTTCGCGGGGTCTGTCGCCCCAATCACCTGCCTAAGCCTTCTGACGGCACCCTCGCCCTCCAAGATCATAACAACCACGGGCCCTGACATCGAGTATTCGATCAACCCATCGTAGAAAGGCTTGCCCTTGTGGATCTCGTAGAGCCTCTCAGCCATTTTCTTATCGACTTTGAGCATCTTCATCGCCGCCACCTTAAACCCCTCAGCTTCCAGCCTGGCGATGACCTGTCCGATGAGGCCCCGCGTGACGGCGTCGGGCTTGAGCATGGCGAAGGTCCGCTCGATCATGTCTTACCCTTCAACCGTCTATATCGCTCCGTCCACCTAACTCGGTGCGGCTTTCGCCCCAGCCTCATGTTTCGCTCGCACTTGCTCGAGCAGAAGAATAGGATGGTACCATCGCGTTTCACCAACATCAGGCCTGTCCCCGGCTCGACGCGTCCCCCGCAGAAGGAGCACTTTCGGGCAACTGGCATTATGGCACCCTTATCTCCCGCGCCTCTCGCTCTGTCTCGCGGAGCATCAGGATGTCACCCACCCGCACCGGCCCCTTAACGTTTCGGATTATGATTCGCCCCTTGTCTCGACCGTCGAGCACGCGGCACCTCACCTGCAATATCTCGCCGGTTATTCCCGTGCGGGTGCGAATTTCTATGACCTCGGCCGGAATGCCGAGCTCAGACGCCATTTGACTCACTTCTTCAGCTCTTTGATGCGCTCGATGATATCTTTAACAGTTGAACTCGCCTCACCTGCCTCGGCTATGGCGATGGCGGCGGATGGGACATCTATGCCCGCGGCCGCCCCGAGCTCGCGCTTGCTAGGCACGTATACGTAGGGCACGCCCTTTTCGTCGCAGAGGGCAGGCAGGTGGGCGACTATCTCGGCAGGCTCAACGTCCTCAGCGATGACGACGAGTGCGGCATGCTTGCGCTCGATCGCCTTCGTCGCCTCATTCGTGCCCTTCCGCAACTTGCCGGTATCCCGCGCCACCTCCACTGCCTCGTAGGCCCTGTCCGCGAGCTCCTTCGGCACCTCGAATCGAACATAAATTGGCTTAGCCACGACAAACATCTCCTTCGGATTCACCTCTCTTCATGAGCTAGTGCTCGTATCACCTGAGTCGGCGAAGTATTTTAAGGTTACCCTACTCAAGATGGCGAAATTGATTTAAGGGGAGCCGTCAATTTTACGAAAGGAGGCAAGCGCGTAAAAGAGGAGGTGGAGGGAAATGCCTTTTTGGGGTAAGAAGAAGCCCGAGGTTGCCCCGATAGGGAAGGAGGAATTGATGAGAAAAATCTTAGCATTGAACAACCCTTCAAACCCTTATGAGATCAAGAAAAGCGATGAGACAGATCTGGCAGTGGAGTGGAAAATTGTCGAAGCGAAATGGCGAGGGCGCGGCGGCGCGGAGGAGGAACTAAAGAAGGGATACAAAGCGTGGATCCTTTTGGACGAGAAAAGCCACGAAGCTAGATATTGTGAGCAAAAGGAAACCGAGGAAAAGAAGGAGAAACCAGGCATCTTCGGATTGGGGGGCATTAGCAAGCAAAAAACCACATTCAGGGGGAAAATGTTCTTTAGCAAAGAGAAGGGCGCGATGTATCAGGGTGGTCAAAAAGTTTATGGATACGAGTTCGACGTGAAAAAAGTTCGTGACCCCATTAAAATGGTAGTAGAAGAAAGCGGATGGCAATTCAAGCAGGTGATGAGAAAGGCTTCTGCAACGTACCAATAAAACATTAGATAAGCCCATCTCTTTGTGGCCTGTTGAACTAGCGATGCCCATAAACCGCCATTAGCTTCGGCTCGACCGCATCGATCCTCACGAAGCCGAAGCGTTCGAATTGCACGACCTCCCCTACTTTGAGGTCCGCGACGGCTGGCTCAGCCAATCCATGCTCGCGGGAGTTGTCGGGTTTTATGACCTCCACTTCTATCGCCTTGGCTGAGACCCACTGAACCTTCGGCACGTCCGCGAGTTCAAGGCCACGGAAGTCCGCCTCAGGGGGTGGGCCAAGCGAGCTGAGCTCGACGTTCATGAGATCCTTCAGGCGAAATATCTGCCCCTCCCGCATGCTCGAAACATCCTCCCTGGGTAGGTAGACCGTTAAGATGTCGCCTTCACGCAGGAGTGGCACTGCTCGTTTGCCCCGCTTCGGATCGCTCGGGTGTAGTCGCAGATGGGCCTCGCGCAGCTCGGGCACGCCTCGTACGACGAGCTTCACCGGGTTGGGGACGAAGAAGTATCGATTTGCCCCGGCATCGACGAACTTACGGTTGTATGCAGCTAGCGTTTCCCAGCTGAAAGAGGCATCGACGGGCGTGGTGCCGATGTCGAGGATGGCCTGCCTTATCGCCTCGGGTAGGAAGCCCCTCCGCCTGATCGCCGCGATTGTGCCCAATCGTGGATCATCGTAGCCCGAGAGCTCCCCCGTCCGAATCCCCCTCATCGTCCAGGTCTTGCTCAAAACAGCGCCGCCTATCGTCAGACGTCCGTGCTGTATGGCTATTGGGTACTCCCAGCCGAGGTGCCCGAAGAGGGTGCGTTGTCGCATCTCGTTCACGACGTGCTCCTTTCCCCGGATGATGTGCGTCACGCCCATCTCGTGGTCATCGATCGAAACCGAGAAGTTGTAGAGGGGCCAGACGCGGTACCGTTCGCCCACGCGGGGATGTGGCACGCCGACGACCCTCAGCGCCGGCCAGTCCCGAACGGCTGGATTTGGATGTTTGAGGTCCGTCTTTATCCTCACCACGGCCCGCTCCTCGCCATACCCTCCAGCCCGCATGGCATGCCATCGCTTCACCTGTTCGCCCGCGGGTAGATCTCGGCAGGGGCATGGCTCGCCTCGGTCTCGCAGCTTCCGGAAGTCCATGACCTCGCAGGTACAGACATACGCCTTGCCAGCGGATAGGAGCCGTTCGACGTATCCATAGTAGATCTCCAGGCGATCCGACTGTATGTATTCCTCGTCCCACTCGATGCCCAGCCAAGTCAAGTCCCGTCTGATCAGGTCGTACATTTCGAGCATGGCGTTTGCGGGGTTGGTGTCCTCGAAGCGGAGGATGAATTTTCCCCCGTACATGCGAGCGTACTCGCGGCTGAGTAAAGCCGTCCTGATGTGGCCGATGTGCAGCGGCCCATTTGGATTTGGGGCGAAGCGGGTCACCACGGTTGGATATTTGTCGACGTCTGGCAACTCCGGCAATCCACGTTTTTTCTCCGGGCGGGGCGCCTCAGGCGGGCCGAGCTCTCTGAGGCGGGCGAGCTGTTCAGCAGCCGAAAGACGATTCACATCCGCCACGACCTCTTCAACGATCGCCTTGAGTTCCTCTGCCTTAGAACGCAGCTCCGGTAATTCAGCTATTAGCTTGCCCATCACTGCCTTCGGACTCGCACGGCCTTTGTGATCGGCCGCATTTGCAAGGGCCCATCTTAGCGCCGCCTCACGGACCTCCTTCAACTAACCCCCCGTAGCAATATTCTATTCTAGATTTACCGTTTGAAACATATGGCAGCCCTAAAGATATAGGTTCAGAATTATCAAACTAACAGGACGACACCTTCAAAGCTGCCCTTGGGATGAATTCCATGAGACTGGTCACATCGCGTGGACACCTTAATCAGATAGAGGAAGATGCTCGAGCTCGAGCGCCGATAGAGGCGTGCGGCATTTTGGTCGGTAGGGAAAAGGAGAGCGACTTTGAAGTTCTAGATGTGGTCAAGGCATCAAATGTAATGCATTCCCCCACGAGGTTCGAAATAGACCCCGAAGAACTCTACCGAGTGATGAAAGATGCCGAGGAAAGGGGCCTTGATATCATTGGCTTCTATCACTCACACCTCGGCTATGGCACAAGGCCTTCCGCGGTGGATTTGGAGCACATGAAGTTCCTACCGAATCTTGTTTGGCTGATATGTGACATCTTCGCCGGAGGCACAAGGTTTGGGGCATTCACCATGCAGGGCGACAAACCGGTCGAGCTGGGGCTGGTGGTGACTTGACAATTGTATACTACAAAGGCATGGCTTTCAAGGTCGATCCGGGAGTCTATGAGCCGGCGGAAGATACATTTCTACTCGCGGATAACCTCGATGTGGGGCAAGGCGAAAACGTTCTTGAGCTTGGCACAGGCTGTGGCATTCTAGCGATTTTAGCCGCCAAGGCAGGAGCGGAGGCAATCGCGACTGATATAAATCCTGCCGCGCTCAAATGCGCTAAGGCAAACGCTGTTGTCCATGGTGTTGAAGATCGGATCGAACTTCGCCTTGGAGATTTATTTGACCCCGTGGCGGGCGAGTGTTTTGATCTTGTGGTCTTTAACCCGCCTTATCTCCCAGTTTCGCGTGATGAGGCGCTAGGCACTCCGCTCGACTTAGCCTGGGAAGCTGGCCAGGATGGCAGGGCAGTTATCGACCGATTTTTACGCGGGCTGCCAAATCACCTAAAACCTAACGGGCGCGCGTCATTTGTACAATCATCTTTAACTGATATTTCAAAGACCCTTCAGGTCCTCAAGATGGGCAATTTTCATGTCAACATCAAGCGGAAAAAGGTATCATTTGAAGAAATTTTTCTGCTGCAGTGTTATTAATTCTTTTTCCATAAAATTTTTTCGAATGAATCGACAACCAGAGATAGGGCACGAAAATTAATAGGGCCTAGAAGACCCATAAAAGTTGAAAAAGCCTGTGCCGTTGAGGTCTCGAGGAGATTAGACCACAGAAGTTCATGCTGCGGAGTACATCACGCCGATCACGAGGCCGTGAATGTTTCCGCTTGGCACCCAATACTCTTCAGGTGAATTGTCCCCTCTGGTCTTGAATTGATTTTCTCGGTCCCCCGCCCCCACCTCGATTATCCTGTGAGCTATGTTATCGAGATAGGGCCTAGTCGGATGTTTGTATATGATGATATCACCCACCCCGAGCTCAGCCATGTTATCAACTTCGACCCAAAGGACCGAGTCGCCATCACTTATCGTCGGTTCCATGCTGCTCCCGCTAAGAACAGAGCAAGAAATCCTCCGATCAAGATAGGCCTCGTACCCGTGGAAGTATTCGGTCAAATTGTCTATTCCTTCCGGGAGGGATGCCGTGCGCCCGGGTCTCGACCAAGCGCTAAACCACCCGACCCCCATGATCGCGACCAAGACGAGCAACGCAAGAATCGCCGCAGTCTTTTTATCTATCGAACTTCGCACTTTCACCCTCCTTGCGAGGTACTTCGCTATATGATATGGTCTTTGTTAATATATTTCGTGAGTCTGTCGATCTTCTAGCTAACGCTAATCCAGCTAAAAAAAAAGAAAAAAGTAGGGAAGTCCTAGTTTGGTGGCTTAACCCCACAGTTCGAGGCTCACGTTGTCCAAGCTCATGCTCTGGCCAGCCAACAGTGTCTTGTTTTGCCACGTGGATTTTCTCACGTTCGCGTAGATGCGGGAGCTGGTGGGTACAGGCATATAGTTATCTTCTTCGGCATTCGTAGAGTACGCACCAGTAATTGTGATATCTCCGCTAGCAGCTAGCCATACCTGTAGGTTTTCTTCTTGGACGTAGGCCATGTTGTCATCATGCCCCACCACATCGACGACGATGTCAAATGCTACGCCATAGGGTATATTCGCAGTCCCGCCGCTGGTACTAATGACGCCGAGCCGTTGTTGGGCGGGACCCACTGGATATGTTGATAGGTTCTCACTCATGTTCCACGTACCACCATTCCTCATTATGTGTATGTAGAGGATTCCTGAGTTAGATCCCGGCGGCAAACCAAAGACTTTTCCTGGCGGCGCTCTTGCCGTTACACTGGCAGTTCCTGCAGGCGGTGTGGGTTCGCCTCTGAGGATTGCCCATGCCCCTAGTCCTACTGCCACCACTATGATAATCGCTATTGCCCAAGGAAGTTTACCAGTCATTACTTTTTCACCTCCCTTTTTCCCCATCTCATGAGTTTAATTAGTTTTAAATTATTATGCAGTTATATAAGTTTTATGAAGGATTGTTTCATACCTCCAAAAAAATTTTCCATTGTTGTTGCCTCATAGCCAATTTCGTACCAAGAGTTGAAGGAGATTCTAGTTGACGTAAGTAAGGATTTTCGATCAATGAAAAATTTGAGATGACGAACCAATTCGTAACTGTGGCAAGGACAGGCTCGAGAATATTGGCAGGTAGCCGTACCTCCCGTCCCCTCGCATTTTTAGCACGGGCCGGAAACACAGGGGGAGATTTCAAGAGCACCGAGAATTAGCGTTTAGGGGCAGGCCGACTGAGAGCCCCTCTCCGTGCTAGCACCTTCAGGGCCTCGATGGGTTTTGCTTCGAGTTTTTCCTCCAGCCCCAGGATGAACCGGTCAGCTGGACTCCCCCCAAGCTGCCAAAGATCGACGTAGATTTGAGCAAGGGGGGCCGCGCCGTCCTTGCTCGTCCGGGTCAGATGTGGATCTGATTTTAACACGAATACGTTTTTCCGCTCGGCGCGGCTTTCCGGGAACCTCCGTCGCACCTCATCTGGGTCTGCATAAACGTGTACCTCCTCGTAATGGGTTGGGGTCTTCCCGAACCTCCTCTGGTAGCCAGAAAATGCCGTGAAGATGGCACCGCGCGGCATCTCACCTTCAATCTTGGGCACCGAGTCGGGCGAGTGGGTAGCGTACAAGATGTCGCTGGCGAGGGTGCGGGTGGAGGCCCAGTAGGTGAGCACCTTCTTCGGCTCGGTCACCCTGAAACCGAGGGGCTTCTTCTCGATCGCGCGGAACTGGTTTAGCTTGGCCACCACGCGGTTCACGGTATCCATGGAGAGTTCGCACGCCTGCGTAAGCGATTTCTGGCTCATGAATAGCTCGTTGCGCTCGTAGACCCGGTGGAGGATCTCGCGGAGAACTCGATTGACCTTTTTCATACATTGGTGGATTTTTTAGTTTTCTTTATAAATGTTTCGGAAAAACCCGATATGAACTTGGACTAACCGAGAAAGAATTTTTGTTTTTGAAGGTTTCGGGGGAAGCCGTGATGGCTGGATTAGCTTTCCCGCCTTAAACGCGCCGAAAACCGAGATTAGAGTGCAGAAAAAGGCGAAAAATTGGTGGCCACCAATGGAAACGCCTATTCGAGCAACAGGAAGGGAGCTCCTTTCAAATGACAGGGTTAATCAGACCGATTTATGCCTAGCCACGGGGCTCCCTCCCTGGAAGATTTCGCGTTTGTTCAAACGGCTTGAGCTCTTGGGGTTCATCAAGGCCGAGGAGGAGCCCCGTTTCACCCGGGGTCGGCCCCGAAAGCTCTGCAAGCTCACACCGAGCGGGATCGAGTACTTCACGGGCCTGCTGAGGGAGCGAACGATGAGAACCGTGCCAAGGGCCTTGCCCCTTCCGTGGTCCGCGCAGAGGCGGGCAGGTGAGGGAGATGGGTCGTAGCTTGTTCATGTTGGGGCGGGACGAGTTCGGTCGCAAGGTAGCTAGGACATTCGTGTTTATCCTAGTTGCGATGATGGCGGTGAGCATGCTTCTGGTTGTGGATTCGCCCCCCGCGAGCACCACCTCTCAGTCGTTTAACCCGTCGGGCTACACCCTATTGGAGAACACGAGGCTCCTCAGCGGGACGATCGAGAACGTGGTGAGCGACGATGGCACCTACATGACATTCAGGAGCTATGCTTCTGTCTACGACCTGAGTAATAAAGGGCTGGCCGCCTACGGTGAAGGAACTGTAACAACGCCCTGCTACCGGATATGGGATGGCGCCGCTTGGGGTAATGAGCTAAGTGCAAATGCGACGGCTGCGAGCATCGAATGGGTGGTGTTTGTCTCGGCCTTCACCGAGAACGAGAAGACCCTCGGCACCTTGAGTTCTTCAGGTGGCCTCTACGTTCAAGTTTGGAACGGGACCAGTTGGAATACCCCCCTGCTTTTGAGCAACGTTGGTACGACCGTGGACGCTTACCGTGTCTTCGATATAGCCTACGAGAGGATCTCTGGTAGGGCTCTGGTGGTCTACAACAAGAACAACTTGGTGGACCTCTATTATCGGATCTGGGACGGTTCCTCTTGGTCTGGGGAAAATTCGATAGACATCCCCCTTGCGGGCGCAGTCTACTGGGTAGATATGGCATCCCACCCGAAGAGCGACAACATCTCCCTGATCGCGCTGGATGCCAACACCGACGTTTACGGCATGATGTGGGATGGAAGTACTTGGCAAAACATGGGCGTCACGGCGGTTTGGGATGATACAGCTGCTTCCGCTACCAGATTCTGCATAGCGACCGAGTTCGAGCAAATCAGCGGTGATGCGATGTTTGTATGGGGCGATGTTACATCCACAGATATGTATTACCGTACTTACAGCGGTGGCGTGCTGTCAGGCAATACTCTGCTCGACTGGCCGAACGCAGGGGGCGTCAGCAGGTGGGTGAGGTTGGCAGCATCCCCGGTTGGCGATAACATGATGCTCGCCGTGAACGATGCGGGAGCAGATGTAAACACCGCGGATTGGAGCGGCAGCGCGTGGACGACTCATGCTGAGCACGACGACGCTTCTGAAGACGCCGCCAACTTCATCTTGGATGTGGTATACGAAAATGCGAACAACTATGCTTGGCTCTTCTATGGGGATGGCGCCACTGTCTCCAGAAAACGCTGGACTGGCACTTGGAGTGCCGCCACGACAGCTGGCGACGACACGGCAAATGTCAGGTTGGCGACCATCCTAAAGGATAACACGGTGCATGCTTGGGTCCTCTATGACTCCACCGCCACCCCCCTCGCTGAACTTCTGGAGATGCACAGCACTGCTGGTGCCGCGTGGACTTCTCTCGTTGCTATTGAAGCTACCCCGAGCACGACGGCAGACCCGATGTGCGAACCGTTTGGGCTCGCCATGGATATGTACATAGGCAGCGTGTATACTGAGAACGTCGAGTTCACGGGGACCTCTAATACAAAATCATGGGACAACCTCGTGGTAACCGTCGACTCGCAATGGACGGTCGCAAGCGTCAACGTGACGATTCAGCTCTGGGATTACAACTTGGGCGACTGGGCCCCGAGCGGGTCCCAAGCCTACCTGAGCTACACCTCGGGCGTCGCGAATACAGATGAGACGCGCGTACTGACAATCACTACGACCCCGGACAACTACCGGGACTCGAGCGGCAACTGGAGGCTTAGGATAAAGGGGGTTAAAACGACCTCGACGCGGTTCAACCTCAAGGTCGACTTGGTGGAGTTCAAGCCGTCTTGGGCCCAGTGGAATGTGATTGAGACATGGACTGGAACCGTTAATGCGCCCGCTCAATGGTACGAGATCGAGACATGGACCGGAACTGTTAACGCTCCTGCCGCATGGCAAGAGATTGAGACATGGACAGGCACGATCCAAGCGCCAGCCCAGTGGCAGATGATCGAGACATGGACTGGAACGGTCAACGCCCCACCGCCCCAGTGGTACGAGATCGAGACATGGACTGGGACGGTTCAGGCACCTGCTGCATGGCAGATCATTGAGACTTGGATGGGTACAGTTAACGCACCTGCCCAATGGTATGAGATCGAGACATGGACTGGAATGGTCAGCGCCCCAGCTGCTTGGCAGCTGATCGAAACTTGGACTGGAACTGTTCAAGCTCCAGTTGCATGGCAGCTGATCGAAACTTGGACTGGAACTGTTTCAGCCCTGGCCCAGTGGAACCTCATCGAGACATGGACGGGGACGGTAACTGCATCCGCTGTATGGAGCTTGATCGAGACTTGGACAGGCACCGTAAGCGCACCCGCTGCATGGAGTTTAATTGAAACTTGGACAGGAGCCGTTAGCGCCCCCGCCGAATGGAACATGATCGAGACTTGGACAGGCACAGTTAGTGCTCCTGTGGCGTGGCAACTGATCGAGACCTGGACCGGAACCGTCTCAGCTCCCGCTGAGTGGAGGCTAATTGAAACTTGGACGGGTACTGTCTCAGCTCCCGCTGAGTGGCGGCTGATCGAGACCTGGACGGGTACGGTAAGCGCTCCCGCCCAGTGGCAACTCATAGAAACTTGGACGGGCACGGTTACGGCACCGGTTACTTGGCAGCTCATCGAAACCTGGATTGGAACTGTGAGCGCTCCGGTCGAATGGAAGCTCATTGAGACCTGGACCGGAACCATTCAAGCTCCTGCCGAGTGGCAGCTCATAGAAACGTGGACTGGGACTGTTCAAGCACCTGCCCAATGGCAACTTATCGAAACATGGACTGGAACCGTTCAAGCGCCTGTCGAATGGCAACTCGTAGAGACATGGATTGGGACGGTCGAAGCTCCGGTCGCGTGGCAGCTGATAGAGACCTGGACTGGCACGGTCTCAGCACCAGCCGCCTGGCAACTCATCGAGACATGGACAGGTACCGTAAGTGCACCAGTCGCATGGCAAATGATCGAGACTTGGGCTGGGACGGTTAGTGCACCAGCCGCCTGGCAACTTATCGAAACATGGACTGGAACGATTCAAGCTCCTGCCGAGTGGAAGCTCATTGAGACTTGGACTGGTACGGTCTCAGCACCTGCTGAGTGGAAGCCCGTCGAGACGTGGACGGGTACAGTCAGCGCCCCTGCAGCGTGGAGCCTGATTGAAACGTGGACGGGAACTGTTACTGCACCCGCCGAATGGAAGCTCACCGAGACTTGGATCGGAACTGTTCAGGCTCCAGCCCAGTGGAACGTCATAGAGACATGGACTGGGATCATCAACGCACCCGTTCAATGGCAAGTAATTGAGACCTGGACCGGCACCGTCTCGGCTCCTGCAGCATGGCAGCTGATAGAATCATGGACTGGAGCCGTCAGCGCCCCTGCCGAATGGAAGCTGATCGAAACATGGACAGGAACAGTTCAAGCCCTAGCTGCGTGGCAGCCGGTCGAAACATGGACAGGAACTATCGAAGCGCCAGTTGCATGGCGACTCATAGAAACTTGGACCGGGACTATTGCAGCACCCGCTGAATGGCAGCTGATCGAGTCTTGGACTGGAACCGTCAGCGCACCAGCTCAGTGGAACCTGATCGAGACTTGGACCGGAACGGTCCAGGCACCTGCCGAGTGGCAACTCACCGAGACGTGGACTGGTGTTATCAACGCTCCGGCCGAATGGCAAACGATCGAAACTT
>Ga0315309_1001027_pt1 | contig 16902 bp, 19 predicted proteins | sample TDP4_MG_FD_203080 | JGI IMG/M metagenome (GOLD analysis project Ga0315309, IMG submission 203080) | Freshwater sediment microbial communities from Lake Towuti, South Sulawesi, Indonesia - TDP4 | ecosystem: Environmental > Aquatic > Freshwater > Lake > Sediment | place: Indonesia: South Sulawesi... | reverse complement strand
CGTATTTAAAGCATTTGCCAGCGCGGATGCGGCCCCCCTCGCGTCGGCCAAATCCGAAGCCCTCTGGGCATCCGCCCTCGCCCGGTTGTACATAGGTAGGGAAATCGTGGCCAGCGCTATGAGCAGAAAGGCTATGATAATCATGAATTCGACGCTGAATTGCCCCGACTTTACCCTCTTCACCCTCATCACATTTTCTAATCTCGCATTCGAGTTAATTTAACACTATGTGTTCAAACAGTTTGATATTGTGTATTCAAAAACAGTTTAACGATAATCATTTTTAAAGAAAGAAATAAAAATTTTAAGCGAAGGCGTCAAAAATGAAGAAAAAAATTCAAAACGTGATCCTTCTTTTTTTGTGTGTTTTCATCACGGTGCAAGTAGGAAATTGGGTTCAATTCTCTTTCTTGGTTGGGCAAAAGTGGGCTATCTTGGGATCAACTGCGCTCCTATATTTTGTAATATTTCTTTGCGTTCTTGCATTCGTCAGAAAAGACAAAATCAGTTTTAAAAAATTAGGTTTCCGAAAAGTAGCTAACTGGAAGAGTTTAATGTTGGCAGGGGGGCTAGTCGGGTTCGTGGCCCAACTCACGATTTTCCTTTTAGTAGCATCGATTTCCACCATCTTTTTTTTCGAATACTTTGGCTACTCTATTGTCACTCCACTTCACTTTTTCATACCTTTCCTGTTGGTTGGTGGCCCCGTTGCAGCAATTGTTGAAGAAGCCGCTTTTCGAGGTTACATTCAAAGAACACTCACAGCTAGACACGGGTTTACCAAAGCACTAGTCATCACCTCAGTACTGTTTGCGGTAACTCACATCATTTTCTATGTTATTTATCTGGCCAGCATTCAAGGCGTGCTGAAAGCAGCTTTAAAGTATTATCTAGTTGGCACTCTTTTGTCACTTTTACCACTTGGGTTTTTTATGGGCTACACATATCGAAAAACAGGCCAAAATTTGATTTGCCCTATCTCCATTCATACCATGTACAACGCTTTTGGACTATTCTTAATTTCCTACTCCACTTACGCATTGAGTCTCTACACAATAGGATATCTGGATTTAATTTTGGTCAATCTGGTCAGGATAGGAATTACGGCAGTAGTTCTGTGGGCGTTACTTCGTAAAATATGTAGAAAATCATAAGTGCTGGGATTTAACCTCGCGATTACTCGGCGGCGGTTCGGTTTCCCTACCGCACTTTTCATCGTGAGGTCTTTTTCCGGCCACTCGATGTGATAAAGTTTTTCCGATAATCTAATCTTCATGTATTCAAACAGCGTAGCTCATGTCCGCCCCGAGCCCCTGAAACACAGAAACGAAGCGAGAGTAGGAGGTCTGCAGCGCCTCCGCCCTGTTCTTTATTCTCACCTCGCCGCTAGCGAGAAGCCCGGCGACCGCAAGCGCAGTCACAACCGCGTGATCATCGTGCCCATCCACCTCCCCCCCCTTAAATTCAGTCGGGCCCCTAACCAATAATCCGTCTCGTCGTTCGACCACCCTAGCTCGCATACGCCTAAGCTCGCGCGCCATCGCTGAAATTCGATCTGATTTCATGCTCCTCGCCTCACATGCGCCCCTGATGGTCGTTTTACCTCTGGCCTTACATGCGAGCACCCCGACGATCGGCAGGAGTTCTGGAGCCCTTGAAAGGTCTATGCTCGCCACCCGAGGCCGCTGGGGGCCGGTGATGATGAGGCCCTTCTTAGACCCCTGCAGCTTTATGCCTACCTTCTTTAAAACGTCCAGGAAAACTGCATCTCTACCTACGGCCCTCGCTTGGTATGGGAGTTTGAGCTCGGAATCGGTCATGGCCGCCGCTGCGATGAAGGGAGCAGCAGCCGCGAGATCCGGTGGCACTTGAGCGTCGAATGTTCGATACGACTGGCTTGGGACCTCAATCCCCCTCCCCGTGACCTTTACCTTGACACCTGCGACGCCCATGAGCTCGCCAGCAAGTTCCAGCTGGGACGACTCCAGGCGATGGGAAAATGTGAGCTTAACTCGTTTTCTCGCGTAGGGACATGACAGCAATAACGCTGGCAGATGCCGTGCACTCACTGCTTTACCAAACGATATTTTGCCGCCTTTCAGATTTTCGCCGAAGACGACAAACGGAGGGCTATCATCTGGTTTGGTGGAATAGGCTCTCACCCCGAGCCGCCGAAGCGCCATCAGCAGCGAGGGCATTTGTCGGGAGCGGAGTTGAGCATCGCCTGTGACCACAGTGATGCGGGGTATGAGGGAAGCTATAGAAGTCATTAAACTCAGTGCGGTCGCTGAGTTCTTGGCGTCGATGACGTTGCCCGCGGGCTTTAAAGCCTGTCCGATCCCCCATATGGACCACCGATCCTGCGCCCGCTTCACCGTTGCGCCCATCCCTTCGACCGCATGTAATAGCGCGAGGGTGTCCTTCACCTTGAGCGGGGTCCCGACTGTGCTCTTACCCTCCGCGAGGAGCGCGAGCGCGGTCGCAAATTGGGTGTACAGCTTCGAGGGCGGAGGTTTAACCTCGCCCAAAAGCCCTGCCGTAGGTTTTACGATGAAGTCCATGGCATCACGAGAGCCTGATAACCTCAATTTTATCCAACGCGGATTTGATAAGGGTCGGTATGTTGAAGCCCTTTTCCGCCTTTAGAACTTTCTCGAGCTCAGCGCGAGTCTCGGGATATTGGGGCACCGCGGAGCAACTTGCCACCGCCCGCGTCGATATCTCAAAGGTGCCAATTTGGCGCGCGATTCGCTCGATCTCGACCTTGTCCATGCCTATGAGCGGTCGCATGACGGGCAGCTCGCACGCTTCATCTATTACGCGGAGATTCGGCAACGTCTGACTGGCGACTTGACCTAAGCTCTCGCCCGTAACCACAGCCTCAGCTTTTATCCCTTTTGCAATTGCCCCAGCTATTTTCAGCATGGTGCGCTTGCAGAGCACGCATGTCAGTCGGCGAGGGGCCTTTTCGACAAACGTGCGCAATATTTGACCAAAAGGTATCACCCTAAGCTCAACTCCGGGGCTGAACTCCGCCAATTTCTTTGTCACGGCGACAGCTCGCTTGTGCCCGCGTTCGTCAGTATAGGGTCGGTTGTCGAAAAAAATTGGGAAAACCTTACACCCGCGCTTCATCATCAAATAGGCCGCTACGGGGCTGTCTATCCCTCCCGAGAGGAGTGCGACCACATTTCCCTGGCTGCCAACCGGCAATCCACCGACCCCGGTCGTAGTGGTGGTAAAGACATATGCATCCTTGTCACGGATCTCTATCGATATTTCCTGATCTGGGGCGGAGAGGTCGACGCGGGTTCCGGGTACTGCGTTTAAAACCGCTGAGCCGACATCGACATTCACATCTTGGCTTGAGAACGCGTGTTCACCGACGCGCCTGGTGCGAATGGCGAAGGTTTTCCCCGATGTTAAGGTCTTTTTGGCCTCTTTAACCGCCGCTGAACGGATGGCATCCATTGTAGCATTTATTTTGATCGCTGGACTGACTGAGACGATGCCTGGCACGCGAGTCAAACGTTTCGCAGCAGCGTCGACTTTGCCTGTGTTGACGAAGATCCGCCCGCGCTCTCTGGCTAATTTATAATCAAGACCCCTCAGGGCCAGCTTGATGTTATCTATTAGACATCGCTCGAAGCGCCTGCGCACGCGCTCGCTCTTTAGCGCTAGCTCGCCATATCGCACGATGATCGTCTTAACCATAATATCTGATTGGTTTTATGGAAGTGCGGTTAAGAAACTATCCTCGATTCAAAAGTACCTAAGTACAAATAGACCTTTCTTTCTCAAGGTGTTGCCCCCAAAGCGCCCCAATTCTTAAATAGGAAAAAGGTTGCCTATTACCTAGGAACTTCTTGAGATGATAAGGTTGGAAACCAGATTTTGCATCGAATGTGAGAACTTCGAAGACCGAGGAGAAATCGATGGGGTAGTCGTGTGTGCCAAGGGACATCGTCCAGAGATCGCATGCGCCGATTTCAAGGATAAATTTAGAGATATGAGAAAGGTAAATTTAAAAATAAGACTCTGTGGCGAATGTGAGAACTTCGAAGACCGAGGAGAAATCGATGGAACAGTGTTGTGTGCTAAAGGCCACCGCCCGGGAGTCAGCTGCGAAGATTTCAAAGACAGACTGGTTGATATTTTTTACCTCTACATTTACTGGGCTTACCTCTACGAGACAGGTAAAACTGATGTGGGAACCGAATCTTTCGAAAGTCGTTATTTAAGGAAACTCTCTGGGCAAGAGCTCGCATACGCATGCCTGCTAGACTATTTCGAGTTGGGCTTGGATGACTCATACTTCCACAGGTGTTGGAACATCGTGAGGAAAAACTACGAGAAGGAGCTGCCGATGATCTCCAAAATTTTCGATGCGGCCCTGCAGAGGTCCGATTTGCACGGAGAGAGAACGGACCTCAAGAAAGTTTTCGAGGACTTGCTGTCTTTTAAAAAACCCAAGGAAACGATCGAGAAGATTTTAAAAGGTGATTACAGACGTGGTTCGTTTGTTAGATTTAAATCGACCTCTCAAAAAGTGTTGCCATGAAACCCAGAATAACGCTCAAGAAAACTCTGGCACCCGACGTGAAGTTCTTTAAGATAAAGGCCCCGTCTATCGCGAGGAGAGCAAAATCGGGCCAATTCGTGATTTTGAGGGTGGACGAGGCCGGCGAGAGGATACCAATGACTCTAGTTGATTGGGACGATAAGGAGGGCACGATCACCTTAGTTTTCAAAGAGGTTGGAGCGTCGACGAAGAAGCTTGGAACTTTGGAGGTTGGAGACGAAATCCACGACCTTGTTGGACCATTGGGCAACCCTGGTGAGATCAAGCTCTATGGAAAGGTATGCGTCATCGGCAGAGGGGTTGCCATCGCCGCTGCATATGAAAGAGCGAAGAAGTTGAAAGAAGTAGGAAATCACGTAACCGCCATCATTAGTGCCCGAAGAGCGGAGCTTTTGATATATCAAGAAAGCATGAAAGAGATAAGTGATCGACTCTACGTGGCTACCGACGATGGTTCTGAAGGTCAGAAGGGATTCGCCAACGAGATTCTTAAAAGTTTGTTGGAATCAGGTGAAAAGTTCGATTTGGTATATGGAGTGGGGGCCGCAACGCTGATGAGAACCGTTGCGGAGGTCACCAAACCTTTTAATGTGAAGACCATTGTTAGTCTTAACGCCCTAATGATCGACGGGACCGGGTTATGTGGTTGTTGCCGGGTGACTGTCGGAGGCAAAACCAAGTTCGCTTGCGTGGATGGTCCCGAGTTCGATGCTCACTTGGTCGATTTCGACGAATTTAGGGCTAAAATTCACATGTACGATCCTGAGCAGCGGGAGGCACTCGAGCTTTACGAGAGGGATAAAGATGCAGAGGCTAGAAGTTAGATTGAAGCAGATCCCAATGCCCGAGTTGCCCGTTGAAGAGCGTTTGAAATCTTTTGATGAGGTGCCTCTAGGATTAACGGAAGAGCAAGCTTTGGCCGAAGCGGCTAGGTGTCTTCAGTGCAGAAATCCAGGGTGTATCACGAATTGTCCGGTAGGCGTGGATATACCCGGATTCATACAACTCATTAAGCGAGGGGATTACTGGGCTGCCGCGGAAAAGATCAGGGAGAAAAATTGCTTGCCGGCGGTATGCGGAAGAGTGTGCCCTCAAGAAAGGTTGTGTATGGCGGGGTGTCGGGAAACCATAGGCGATTTGATAAACATAGGGGGACTTGAGAGATTCGTCGCGGGTTGGGAGTTAGAAGGAGCCATGAGCTTGCCCGAGGTTCGTGAATCCACTGGAAAAAGCGTGGCGGTTGTGGGCTCCGGTCCAGCTGGTCTGACTGTCGCGACCGAGTTGGCTAAGATGGGTCACCGTGTGGTAATCTTCGAGGGGTTACACGAGGCTGGAGGGGTCTTGAGGTACGGTATTCCCGAATTCCGATTGCCGAAGAGGGTCGTTAAGGCTGAGGTCGATCGCATTAGAAGACTCGGAGTCGAGATAAAAACCAACGTGGTCATAGGGAGGTCAAAAGCCGTGGACGAGCTTTTTGAGGAGGGATTCAATAGTATTTTCATAGCTACTGGTGCCGGCCTGCCCAATTTCTTCAACATCCCCGGGGAAAATCTCTGTGGCATTTACTCTTCGAACGAGTTTCTCATTAGGATCAACCTAATGAAAGCGCGCGGTTTCCCGCGTAAGGGCGCCACTCCCATCAAAGTTCTAGACAGGGTCACGGTGGTGGGCGCAAAAGGCTTAGACTCCGCTAGATGCGCCTTGAGGCTCGGGGCGAAGGAGGTTTGCGTGCTTTACCGACAGAGGATAGTGGGGAGAGTTAATGATGTTATGCGTGCGAAAGAAGAGGGCGTAAAGTTCTATCCCTTTACCAAACCGCTGAAATTTATCGGTGATGGGAAAGGCTGGGTGAAGCAAATCGAATGTATCAGGTTGAAGCCAGGGCCCCAAACCAAGTCTGGTAAGCGAAGACTCGTGCCCGTGAGAGGCTCCGAGTTTTTGCATGATACCGATATCGCCATCGTTGCGGTCGGCCAAACCCCTAACACATACATAGCTAGGCTCACGCCGGGCATTGAGATCTCGGAAAAAACAAAAACTATCATCGTTAATCCCGAAACCTTTGAAACCACCCGAAAGGGAATTTTCGCTGGCGGGGATGTGGCCAGCGGAGCCGCTTCCGTCATAAATGCCATGGTAACAGGAAAGAGGGCTGCCCAATCGATCAACCAATATTTACTGAAAAGCGGATAAACTTGCTTTCCCCGTTCACTTTTCACTACTTGATACTGCCTGAAGTAGGGCATATCAATGGAAAAGGTCACCTGTTTCCTAAATGGAAACGTGGTGTGATGTGCATGGATGATAAAAACAATTAAAGGAGGTCGAAAATGGTGATAGCGTTTATAATGATAAGAGTCGGCGCCGGCGAGTATATGAATTGGATGACAACAGTCAAGGAAAAGGTGGAAAAAATACCTGGAGTCGTTGAAGCCTATTGTGTGTTCGGGCGTTATGATGTAATCGCAAAGGTTAAGGTAAAGTCTTGGAGCGAATTGACCAGTTTAATCGGGGATAAAATCAGAACCATCGCCGGCGTGGTAGCGACCGAAACCTTGGTGGCATATGAAGAAGAATAGTGCTATTTAAGTCTTTTTGTTCGGAGCTCACGAATTGGGGCATGTAGATGTTGACGAAGCGGATCATACCTTGCCTCGATGTGATCAATGCGCGCGTGGTCAAGGGCGTAAGGTTCAAGCAGTTGCGAGATGCCGGCGACCCTGTCGAGCTAGCGAAGTGGTATGACGAGCAGGGGGCTGATGAGGTAGTTTTCCTGGATATAGGTGCCTCACCAGAAGGGAGGGAGGCGATGTTTGACGTGGTCGAACGGACCGCTAGGCAGCTTTTCATCCCCCTCACCGTTGGTGGGGGAATTCGCTCGCTCGAGGACATCGGGCGAATGCTCCGTTCTGGTGCCGATAAAATTGCGATAAATACAGCGGCAGTCGAGGACTCCGAGCTCGTACGGGTGGCGGCTCAGCGATATGGCAGCCAGTGCATAGTCATCGCCATCGATGCCAAACGAGCTGACGGAAAAAAGTGGGAGGTTTACACATATGGCGGGAGGAAGCCCACGGGTGTGGATGCTGTCGAATGGGCTCGGCGAGTGGAATCACTTGGCGCTGGCGAGATCCTGCTCACGAGCATGGATGCGGACGGCACGCGGGCTGGTTACGACCTTGAACTTACTCGAGCAATAGCTAGCGCGGTTAGCATACCGATCATAGCTTCCGGCGGCGCTGGCAGTCCCCAACATATTCATGAGGTCCTTACCACAACTGGTGCGGACGCTGCTTTGGCCGCCGGTATTTTTCACTTTGGAATTTACTCGGTCAGCGATGTCAAGCGTTACTTAAACGAGCAAGGCGTATCCGTGAGGTTGTAGAGGTTAGACGATGGTGAGGATAGCAATCGTTGATTACGGAGTCGGCAACCTGCACAGCATCCAACGCGGCCTCGAGCTAGCTGGTGCTCAAACTAAAGTCACACATGAGCCAGCTGAAATTGCCGCAGCCGACGCTATCATGCTTCCGGGAGTTGGGGCATTTAAAAGCGCGATGCAGGAGCTTGGGGTTAACATCGATGTAATCAGACAGGCTGCTTCAGCGGGCATACCTCTATTGGGCATTTGTTTAGGCATGCAACTATTGCTGAGCAGGAGTGAAGAGGATGGCTATACGGAGGGTTTAGGACTCATCCCTGGTGAGGTAGTCAAACTGCCTCGCATTCAAAAGGTGCCACACATAGGGTGGAACTCTCTGAAGATCGAGCGTGAACACCCGCTCTTGGCAGGCATTCAATCCGGCGCTTACGTTTACTTCGTGCACTCCTACTTCGCACGGCCTGAGGATGAAGCAACGGTTCTCGCGACCACAGTCCATGGCATTGAATTCCCGGCTGTGGTGGCGCGAGGGTCGGTGATCGGAACACAATTTCACCCAGAGAAGAGCGGCGCGGCTGGGCTACAAATGCTTCGAAATTTTGTCGGAATAGTGGGATCTACAGAAAGTAGGTTAGATAGCCCGCATCCTTCCGATGATTATCGTCATTGGATAAAGATAAATGCGGATATCCCATTATTTATGCGCAACCAAGTTTTGAAGGGAAATGAATGATAAATGAGGAAAAAGTTCAGAGGCTGGTAATTGAAATCCTAAAAATCCTAGAAGAGAAAGAACATGAAGGCCCGGTCGGCGCGCGAGCGATAGCCAAGGAGCTGAGTAAGAGGGGACTTGAAATAGGGGAAAGGGCAGTTCGTTATCATTTGAGGATCTTCGATGAGAAGGGCTTTACCAGGAAGATAGGCCTGCTAGAGGGAAGGACCCTCACCGAGAAGGGTAAACAGGAGATAAAATATGCTCTTGTCGGTAAACGTGTTGGTTTCGTTATCGGAAAAATTGAGGAACTCATCTATAGGATGAGCTATGATCTCGAAAGTGAGGAAGGCACCGTCATCATCAATATTTCTCTATTAGATGCAGATGAGCTCGAAAAAGCGCTGGCCATAATGAAAAAAGTTATAGACGCGGGATATGCCCCCAGCCCACTTATAAAAATAGCTCGGGGAGGAGAAAACATAGCAGAGACCAAGGTACCAAAGGGAAAAGTTGGAATAGCAACGATATGCAGTGTTACTATCGATGGGATATTGGCGAAGGCCGGCATTCCTGTAACTCCAAAATTTGGCGGCGTGTTGGAGATCGAAAAATGGATGCCAAAAAGATTCACCGATGTTATAACATATCAAGGGTCCTCATTGGATCCGCTGGACGTCTTCGCATCTAGGAAAATGACATCGTACTTAAGTGTGATAAAAATGGGATCTGGGAGAATACTTGCTAACCTTAGGGAGATACCCATGTTGGCGAAAGACCGCGCCCAGAACATAATAGATCAGGCCAAAAAGAGGGGCTTGAACGGCGTGTTAAAGGTAGGCGCCCCTGGTGAATCTTTGTATGGACTTCCCGTTGACGTAAATCGAGTGGGCATGGTGATCGTGGGCGGGATCAACCCAATAACGGCAGCTGAAGAAAGCGGCATCGCGACCGAAACAAAAACCATAGAGACTGTGATGGACGTAGCTGAAATGCAACACATTCAAAAATGGGTATAAAAGTCGACTATCGCCCTATTTAAAAATTTAAAATTTTAGCCCACCGTTAAGCTTATATATAACAGTGTTATATTTACCCTTTGAAGGAGCAGGAGACGCATGTTCTTCCTAGGCTCTTATAAGCCTCCACCCTATGGATGGGCCGACCGCCTCCTGTTCCCTCTGTGCCGAGGTAGCCTAGTGGCTGAGGCAGTGGGCTGCAGACCCGCTTACGCCGGTTCAAATCCGGCCCTCGGCTCCAGGTGGTCGAATGAAAATATTGTTCGTACATGCAGATTACCTTAATTACAGGGCGAGGGAGAGGACGAAGTTCGCAGAGGAGGTGGAGGAGGGCCGCAGGGCAGGCAATATCAACGATCCCCTTATAGCTTTCACATGCGTGGAGCGAATCGATGAAAATTCAAATGGCATAGCTGAGGAAGCTTTAGCCGAAATCAAGGATGTCGCAAACAGGGTTAAGGCCAAGAATATCGCCCTTTTCCCCTTTGCCCATCTCTCGCATGACCTGGCATCGCCGACCTTTGCGGTGAAGCTGCTGGCCGACCTTGAAAACAAGTTGAGGGGGGACGGCTATCTCGTCCTGAGGGCACCATTCGGATGGTATAAGGTGTTTGAGTTCAGGACAAAAGGGCACCCGCTGGCTCTCCTATCGCGATCCATACCAAATCAGCTAAAACAGAATTCCCATTCATAAGCATCTAGTTGGTTCATTCAGAGGCAGCTCATTTTTCTTTCCTCAACATCGCACAGAGGTTGCAGTACTTCTCCGCCATCTGAATTCCCCGCATCTCCCCGCCCGCGACGGCATCCGAAAGTTCCCTTAAAGACTTCATGAAGTCGCTTCTCTTGAGAAGTGCTCCAGCACGGCTTGTCCCTCGAAGCGACCTGAGATACTGACTAACGGCGGGCTGGGTGATGCCGAGCCTCTTTGCTACCTCAACCTGATTTAAGTTGTGCCTTTCGACAAGGTCTTTGACGAGGATGGCCCTTATGGTCGGGAGGACATCCTTGAATATCTCTTCGCAAGGCGGCTTCATTTTATCAAATAACATTGTTATAAGAGAATGTATTAAACTTTATGATGTAAAATGCCAACCTGATGTGATAAATAGGGCGTGGAAGGATGGTAACCTTTGAACCGGCTGGGGAAAAGGAGATAACCAGGGCGATTGTCGGCGAGTTCATGAAGGATTTTCAAAGGTACGCCGAGAGCGATGTGATAGTAGTTGGAGGCGGCCCGAGCGGCCTGATGGCTGCTAAAGGGCTGGCGGAGCGCGGCGTGAACACCCTCGTCATCGAGCGGAACAACTACCTAGGGGGAGGTTTTTGGATCGGCGGGTTCCTGCTCAATAAGGTCACAGTCCGGGCCCCAGCGCAAAAAATCCTTGATGAATTGGGAGTTCCCTACATCGAGTCGTCGAGGGGCCTCTACGTGGCAGATGGTCCTCACGCCTGCTCAAGGCTGATCGCCTCCGCCTGCGATGCTGGCGCGAAGATCCTCAACATGACGCTAATCGATGACGTCGTGCTTCGGGAGAAAAACCGCGTGGGGGGTGTGGTCGTCAACTGGACCCCGGTGTCGGCGCTACCCCGCGAGCTAACCTGCGTTGATCCCGTTGGCCTCGAGTGTAAGCTTGTGATCGATGCCACAGGGCACGACGCAGCCGTGGTGCGCCTGCTCGAGCGGCGGGGCCTGATCAAAGTTCCTGGATATGGAGCGATGTGGGTCGAACGGTCCGAAGATCTCGTGGTCGAGCACACGGGAGAGGTTTACCCCGGCCTCATCGTCGCCGGAATGGCTGTGTCAACAGTTTATGGGCTACCCCGAATGGGCCCCACCTTTGGGGCAATGCTCATGAGTGGCAGGCGAGCGGCAGAAATCGCGTATCAGAAATTACAAGAGCCATCGGGATCGACCAAGTGAGTGACCATCCTCGATACGTCATGGCTCTAAAAAGGGGCATGTATGAGGGTATTCACCGATTCAGGTGGGGGTTCCCTGAACATTCATCTTTATGAGGAGCCATCAACGAAGAACCTCAGGCTCGATGAAATTGCTGGCTACTTGAGGGAAAAACTTGGGGAAATACCCGTCGATGTGAGGAAACCGTTTATCAGGGCAAGTTCTGAAGATGAGGCAAATATCCTCGCCCGAAAGCTTGCCGAAACGAAAGTCCGCGACTTTACGAACCCCAACTTGCACCTCGAGCCCATCCCGGGCGAAGTCGAGTTCGAGCGGAAGCTCCTGCGAAACCCAAGCCTCAGGCTCACGGGGGTGCTGTACGACGGGTTCGGGCTCCAGGCGGTGCTCCGGGAACTTTTGTCTATAGACGAGTTCAGCGTCGAGCACGCCCATATCATCTTCACGAACCGCCTCTTCGGCACTTTCGACGAGGGCGACCGCAGGTATCATGCCCGAGTGAGCGTCTATGGTTTCCCTTCTATAATCTCCACCACAGGCATCGTTGAGGCCCCAGCCAAACCGAGGGAGTTCTACCTCCTCAAGCAGCAATATGCCACGCTCTGGATGGCTGGCACGCCACTCGAGGTCCTTAAGGAGAAATTCAGGGGCAGATTCATCGATTACGACGACGAGAGGATCACCGAGGTCATGAAGGGATACATAATGCAGGCGATCTTCTACCACCTCATGCTTGAGCCATTTTGCCCAGATAGGAAGTGTAGGCTGTTCAATTCCCACTGGCAGGAAGAGGTCATCCTGGCTCAACTCGGGCCTAAGGAATACGAATTTTGCGAGAGGCATGCTGCAATCCTAGAAAAGCTCAGGTCGTGATGCCCTCTGAAACCAAACATACAACACTCTCCTTCCCCATTTGATCGACCTAACCCTGAATGTTTCCTTTATCAACGCGTTCGGTCTCTCCCAGTAGGACGAGTCCAAAGCCAGCGGTTTCCTTGTCGGGCGCCTCCATCGTGAAGAACAGTGCAAGATATCTGGCGGTTTGCAGGGCTTTTTCGAATTCTTCCCGCGCCCCCTCCAGCTTCGATGCCTCGATGGCCTTACTTAGGTTTGAGTAACCTTCGATGAGGAGTTCAGAGTTTGGGAGTTCATCAAGCCGCACGGTCAAAGCTTTTTCCTCCGCGATGCATTTGCCGCATTCGCCGGAGGCGCAGTTTACGGTCGGCTGCCCGCAGATGTCGCAGATGACCGCACCCCAGACTAAACGGGATATGGAATTAGCTATCCTCAGGATCTCCTCCCTATCCAACGCCCGCTGAATTTTGAGCTTGCCATTCTTGAAAATGCTTATCTCCCGTCCTTTGAACTTGAGCTTGGCAACTCCGAGGCTTGGGCTACATTTCAGCTCCGCGAACCTCCTTCGGTGAATTTCAAGGATCGAGCAGAGCGCGGCGGGGTCAATCAGCTGGCCCTTGGCTTCCTCCCTCTTGAGCTCCACATCTGCCATCAGTTTTCCCCTTTCGGAGACGCAGGGCTGGACGTAGAGAACGGCTTCCTTTCTGACCTTCAAAATGTCCCTGACTTCGACCCCTTTTGTAAGGGAGCACTCGTCCCTGAACTTTGGGATGATCATTTGAATTGGGGTTTCAGCCATCTTTTTGCCCTTGGGCGGGGGTTTTCGGGACCTTTATCCGTCTGTACTCCTGTATCGCCTTTTTCAGCGTCTTGTATGCGAGTACTGCGCAATGCATCTTCAGCATCGGCAAGCCGCCTAAATTATTCGAGACCTCCTTGATCGAGATCTTCTCCGCATCGTCTATTGTCTTCCCCTTGACTATCTCAGTCACCATCGAGCCAGTTGCGATGTTCGCAGCGCATCCGAAGGAGAGGAATTTTGCATCCACGATTTTGTCATTTTCTATCTTCAGAAACATCTGCATCATGTCCCCACAGGTCGGATCTCCTTCGATTGCGGTCACCGTGGGGTTCTCCATCTCGCCGACGTTCTTCGGATTTCTGAATAGCTCAATTATCTGCTGGGAGTACTTGAGCAGGCTCCTCTCCGTGTATTCGACAGGCATCTTATCCCTCAAAATGCCCCCGGCTTTACGGGGCTTATCTTCCTCAGATTCTCGATCACCTTGGGCAAAACCTCCAGCACGTAATCTATCTCCTCGGCGGTGTTGTACCTGCTCAATGTGAACCTTATCGCCCCATGCGCTATCTCTGGCTTGACCCCTATCGCCGTCAGAACGTGGCTGGGCTCGAGCTTTCGTGTAGAGCATGCCGAGCCGGTCGCGACGGATATGCCGTTCAGGTCGAGATGGAGCAACACAGACTCCCCCTCGACGTACTTGAAGGAACAGTTCACGTTCGCCGGGCTTCTCTTATCGCCCTTAGGCCCGTGCAGCACCACATGCTGAATTTTTTCCTCTATGCTAGCCATCAGCCTGTCCCTGAGCTTCCGCATGTGTTCGACGTGCCTATCAAAGCCGTCAAACGCGAGTTCAGCCGCCCTCCCGAAGCCCACTATCGCCGGCACATTTTCCGTGCCGGGTTTCAGCGTGAATAAAGAGATGTAGCCATAGGCTATCGGCTCGATCGGGGTGTTCCCCCTTAAGTAGAGAGCCCCTACGCCTTTAGGGCCGTGGATCTTGTGTGCGCTGATGCTCATGGCGTCGATGTTCATGCGCTCAACATCAATTGGGACCCTCGCGTAGGAGGCGGCGGCATTCACGTGGAAATAAATTTTGTGCTTTTGCTCCTGCAGTATTTCCCCCACCGCCTCGATCGGCTCTATCGTGCCTATCTCGTCGTTGATGTGCATCGCGCTTACGAGGATCGTCTTTTCGTTTATCGAGCTTTGTAGTTGGTCGAGGTCGATGAATCCTTGAGGATCGACGTCGAGATAGTCCACCTTGAACCCCTCCTTCTCCAACTCTTCACACACCCGCAGGACGGAGGGATTCTCGATCTTCGTCGTGATGATGTGGTTGCCGCTTTTCCTATTGGCGTAGGCTATCCCGCGGATGGCGAGGTCGTTTGCCTCGGTAGCCCCGGAGGTGAAGATGATTTCTCCCGGCTTCGCGTTCACCGTCTTCGAGATGATTTTTTGGGCTTTTTCGACGGCATCCGCGGCCTCCTGCCCAAGCGAGTAGACGAAAATCGGGTGGCCAAATTTCTCCGTAAAGTAGGGCAACATCGCATCCAGGACTTCTTTTGCAACCTGGGTTGTGGTGCCGTTGTCTAAGTAAACCTTCATGGCATCCCTCAGCTACTTAATAACTTATGATCCTATTCAAGATACTTTTAGCCCTCTTTTCAGAATCCGTATTATGTACGAGAGCTCTGCCTGAGGAAGCGATCGCAATCGAATATTTGTCATAGTCAATAATCAATAGGTGTCCTGTTAATTTTTTTATCTGAAATTCCGGATTTTTTCTCAGGTCGTTTGCTAACTCCTGCAGATCCAATTTCAGGCCTATTTTTGGGGATATTTGGATTGCATTCCTCCCACACAAAGTGCTGATGGTCGATTGTTTTATTTCCTGCGTCAACAGGGGAAATTCTTTACGCGCACACACGGAACAATTTGGATTCTTTTCAGCTTTGACGATATCGAAATGCAGGGAGGAGAGATCAAAACACAGAAGTTTTGAGTTCAGGGTATCTCCAAAACCCACAAAATATTTGATGACCTCCACCGCCTCGATTATGCCAACTACTCCTGGCGCAGGGCCCAGGACCCCGGCTACTTCGCATGTGGGTAGGGTCCCAGGTTCTGGCATTTCAGGAATTATACACTTTAAACAGGGGGTCTTTCCGGGGATTATCAGGCTGAGCACGCCATAATCCCCTATTGCCGCGCCATAGATGAAAGGCACGTTATTTTTGACACAAACTTCATTGAGCAGGAACCTTGCTTCCATGTTGTCCGTGCCATCCAAGACGATGTCAACGTCCTTCACGAGTCTTTCGGCCGTGGTTGGATTAAAATCTTCAAACACCGCCTCCAAGATGATATCAGAGTTAACCTTCTCCAACTTTTCCTTGGCCGCGATCGCCTTTGGCTTATATTCCTTGGCGTCCTCTTCGTTGCATAAAATTTGCCTCTGGATATTGCTCAACTCCGCATAGTCCCTGTCGATCAACTTCATGTAACCAACTCCGGCGGACGCTATGTAGACCGCTGCTGGGCTTCCGATTGCCCCCAAACCGAGTACCGCAACCCTGCCTTGTTTTAGCCTCTCCTGACCATTCTCTCCGATTTTTGGGAAGACTATCTGCCTTGAATATCTCTCTTTTTCCATCTTCGTGAGCACCATGAGGGCACCCAATCTATATATATAACACTGTTATAAATAGATGATGAATTAAATGCTACATCGAGAAATTTAAAGGCGTGAATCAATGAGGTTATTGCCGCGGTAAGGTGATCATGTGAGAGAGAAAGTAGTAGAAAAAACTTTTGAGGCCTTATTCGCCCTTGAGGACCTGCGGGAACTCCTGAGAAAAACTGTACCATTTGATCTGACGAAAGAGCAGTTAGAGGAAGCCAAAAAAATCCTCACCAAGGTTCGAAAAACATTGGATGAAATCGAGGGGGAGCTGAAGTAGATGGCTCAGACCGTTGGTGGTTTAGAGGTAAGGGCAAAGGAGGAGCTCTTCATCAATTTGGAGCCCCTCCAGCGCGGCGGGATAATGCCGGCCGAGACGAGGAAGGCAGCACTATCCTACATCGATGGTTATTCGACGTGTGATTACTGCGTCGGGACTTTACATTTAATAAAGAAACCTCCGATCGCGGATTTTCTGAAAGAAGTTGCAGAATTCCTCGGGATGGACTTCGCGATTTTGACGAATGGATGCAGGGAGGCGAAATTTGCCGTAATGCACGCGATAACAAAGCCGGGGGATGCGATAGTCATGGATGCCAACAGACACTATACAAGTTATGTTGCCGCGGAAAGGGCCGGGTTGGCCATCTACGAGGTCGAGAGCACTGGATATCCTTACTTCCAAATCAAGCCGGAGGGGTATGCTAGCGCGATCGAAAAAGTGAAGGCCGAGACCGGAAGATTACCCTCGCTCGTGTTGTTGACGCACGTGGATTGGATTTACGGCAACTTGGTCGATGCTGAAAAAGTCGGGAAGATCTGCGAAGAATATAATGTGCCATTTTTGTTGAACACGGCGTATTCCTCGGGCAGGATGCCGATAAATGGGCGGAGTCTGAAGGCGGACTTCGTAACGTGTTCTGGCCACAAGAGCTGGGCCGCAGGAGCA
>Ga0315309_1001026_pt1 | contig 16904 bp, 17 predicted proteins | sample TDP4_MG_FD_203080 | JGI IMG/M metagenome (GOLD analysis project Ga0315309, IMG submission 203080) | Freshwater sediment microbial communities from Lake Towuti, South Sulawesi, Indonesia - TDP4 | ecosystem: Environmental > Aquatic > Freshwater > Lake > Sediment | place: Indonesia: South Sulawesi... | reverse complement strand
TCGTAGTCTTTGTCTTCGCTGGGTAGAAGTCATCGCATGCTTGGTCGTTAGCGTTGATTATGCCTTCTCGAATGTCTTTTGCATAGGTGCAACCACTTTCAGGAACCTTGAATCTGGCACAGTCGCCGCACCGTTTTCTTTCTTCGGTCAATGATGTTTAAGCCTCACTGCTTTCGTTTCTGGCGGTAGATTCTGTCTTCACCGTAGAGCCAGTATGAGAACTGGTAGTCGGGTCCAGAGTAGCGAGAGTCTATGACTGCGTTGTTTTGTCTGAGAATGTTGTAGGCGTGGCTCCACCTGTCAGGCAAGTTGCTGTTTTTATGGGCAACCTCAAACTCGCCCAGTCGCTCGCCTTTCGACGGTTCAAACTTCAGAACGGTGAAAGTCTCTTCTTTTGCGAAGGATGTGGGCTCCAATGGCTTTCCGAGAAAATTGATGTATGCGTCAATCGCGTCTGTTGCTCCTTGAAAAGCATTCCTAATCTGCGCCAGCATCTCGCCCAGTTTCTGTGATTTCTCATCAAGTCTCATTTCTCAGGCTCCTTTTCTTTGAGAATGCCGCGTGTTTCCAGGTCTTTGCGGATTAGATCCCGAATGTAGTCGGCGATGTTCAGATGGGCATTGGATGTTAACAGTTTTAGGATTGCTTCCCACATGGGGCGTGTGATTCGTGTAGCTACGGGTATAGAGTCAATTTCTTTTTCGGTTTGCATGTTTCGTCTTGTAAACAGCCGTAAACCTTTTTAAAAAAGAAATCATACACACGAAACTTAGGCAATTAAAGCAATGAATTCAAGAAAATGTCTTGGTTAAGCGAAAAAACAGGCAGACCAAAAGAAGAAGGCGGTCACCGAAGAATAAACATCAGCGTCGATGAGCCTACGTATTCCGTTCTAAAGGAAGTTGGCAACAGATCGCAATTTATCGAGAATGCTATATGGAGGTGCACGTCGTCACCGTATATAACATTTTATGAATCGAAAGAAACAATGAACCATGACCAGAACACCTTCAAAAGTGCGGCAACTTTCGTTTGGATACCCGAAGATAGCCAGAGCAATGTTGTATTATCCACTCAATGTTACTTTCAGTATTGTTGTTCAAATGGAGATTTCCAGTTCAAAATTGTAATAAATGGAATCGCGTTTGACAGTGTCAGACTGGACTCGAGTGTGAATTACAGTTTGTCATCGGTAATGCATTTTGACTTCTGTCCCGATGGAGAAATAAAGATACCTCCAAATCAAAGCAAATACGAAATCGAGTTTCAGTTTGCGCCTACAAGCTCTTCAGGAGAAGCTTACGTTAAGGATCTTAATCTATCCTTGATAGTAGATGATGTGCCAATTTGTTGCTGTAGACATGTGTGATAGACTATTTCAATAGGTCTCCTAACACATATTTAGTTAGCCAAGGCAATGTAACTGCAACAATCATAATGGTTCGCCATAACAGGCGCCACAGCAGGACTAAGCTACTACAAACAAAAAGAATAGAACAGCCGATCGGCCTTCTCCTAAGCTTTGACGAATCTTTTGTCTTTCTTAAATTGTGCGTGCGCCATGTCCGGCCACGCTTCTCATAACCTCAAGATATATCATTTGTGGATATTTGATATTGCACCAAAAGTGTTAATAAAACTTTTTCATTGTCTCTTTCTCACGAAGTTTATTACACGCACATGAGCAAGAAAACAGAACAAGGTAACTCATGCTACAAGGAGAATTTATTTTTGAATTGAATTTACATTTTTTCCCTTGGATTGAATTGAATTTTGCATTTTGCGTGTACGAAAATTATTAGTTTGAATGGCGGCTACTTATTAAATTTCGCTGAGTGAGATGAGTCGGCGTAGCCGAATGCAGGTTATCTCGGATATTCTAGTCGAGGCTACGAATGGCTCTAACAAGACGAGGATCATGTATAGGGCGAATTTGAATTTCCTGAGGTTTGATAGGTATCTTTCCGAATTACTTGAGAAGGGACTGGTTGTTGAGGTCAATAATCCCAATGGCAGTGTTGTATATAAAACAACGGAGAAGGGCAAGGCGCTTCTCAGTACCTTAAGGGAAGCAGAGAAGTTTATTTCTGTGTGACTGGTTAACGAATGATTTTGCTTATTGCGAGTTCTAAGAATCTGTTGCAGATTCTCAAGAGTAGTTCTAGGTCTTTGTCTGTTGTATTGCTGATCTGGATATTTTGTATGGTTAGGCTTTTTTTGGAAGGTATGATTACAGTTCCGACTGTGGGTTTATGTTCAGCTTCCTTTGCTTCTTCTGGTTCAGTTTCTTCTTCGGACAGCAGGGGTTTCCAGTCCGTGTTGATTTTCACCCATTTGGCTTTTTCTTCGTATTTTACGAGTTCCTGTTCTGAGAGAGATTTGGAAATTTCTACCAGTTGATCAATTGGGATGTTCAGCGTTTTTGAAAGTTCGGTTAGGCTGTGCCAAGCTCCGTTTTTGATTTTGTCGAAAAAGTCGTCGAGGATAGTCAATGACTTGGTGCCTCTTTATTCTTTGAAGGATTAGAGTATTGTTGGTTTGTGGATTTATTTTAGGTTTGGGAACTTTAAGTCGGGTCTGTTGGTATGGTTGTTTGGTCTGGTTTTGTAGATTTGCCTTTAGAATTTTCTAGCCTCTTCTTATAGCCTTATGGTCTGGTCTTATGGTTCTCTTTTTTTAAATAATACATGTGACCAAAACTAGTTTTCGTGAAAGTCCTTTCTCCACTGTTAGCTCCAAAACAACAGTGGGGTAAGCCCTGAATCGAAGACTTTCGCGTGCCATGACTTGGGGCATGTTAGACAAGCCAAGTTCGGGGGACTAACATGGGAGCCCCCGTTAAAGGGTCGGGCGTCGATGCTTGGAAACGCCTGGTCTGATGATAGCCCACAGAGAGAAAGGAGAGTGATAATAAAATGAACAAGAAATTGGTTGCTTTGTTGATTCCATTGTTGATGATGCCCTTGGTTGGGTTTGCTTATGCCCACTGGTATGACAGTGTGACCAAGAACATTAAGATGCACGTGGGAACCGTTGATATTGAAATAGTGCAGTGGCACGTAGATAAGACGAACACGTATGATGCCGATTGTGACGGTGTTATTGAGGGCGACGAGCTAAAAATCGAAGAGGTTTGGGTAGACGAGCTTGGTCAAAGACAGTTAGAAGGGATTAGGATCGCGGTCGACCCGATATATCCCTGCTGGATACTAGAATTCAAGTTCATCGTCCACAACAAAGGCAGATTAGTCCTCGAAATGTCTGAGTTGGAATCTGAGTGGGGATGGGGAGGACCATACAGTACGGATCCATGCTGGGGTCGAGAAACGGGAGCAGTGCCACCAGGCTTCCAGTATACAGTAAAACTATACAAGCATGTGGAACCCGTTGGCGTAACTTGTCCAAAGCCTTGCCTCGACAAAACACACTACACACTGGAGGTTCAACCGACCACATTCCATCTTAAGCCTTGCGAGTCCATACTGGTGTACCAGTACATACACTTCCTTGGTCAGGACTATCCACAGTATCAATGCAATTGGTTCAGGCTATGGTATAAGATAGGGTTCAGAGAATGGATTGGACCAGAATGGGGCAGCTACGGTTGGCCTTAGGTGCGCGCACGCATAAAACTTTCCATAAACCCCCCCTTTTTTAATTTCTTTGCCGGAAGGAATGAGAAATGAAGCATCCTTACAGGCGGCACGGAAGAAACAGAAGCATCCGATTAATATGCGCGTTACTAGTTCCTATGATACTCATCACCATGAGCGGACTGGGGTACGCCGCTTGGAACGACAATCTCACCACCGTCGTTAGCCTATCCTCAGCCACCTACGACCTAGAGATAACAGAGTGGCACGTAGAAAAAACAAACAGCTACGACGCAAATGGCAATGGCGAAATCTTTGGAGACGAACTAAAAATCGAAAACGTGTTAGCCGAGGGTCAAGTGGTTGGGCTGCAAATCGAAGCCGATCCCGTATTTCCAAGCTGGGAACTCCTAATGGTCATACGAATCCACAACACTGCCACCTCATGGATAACAAACCTAGAATACAAGATTTCCTATTCATGGGATGGTACCAACTGGGTTGAGACCACCAAGGAAGAACTTCAAACTCTACTTGGAATCATTTACACAGACGGATTCTACCTCGGCCCGGGCCCAGACGGAATATGGGGCACCAACGATGACCAACCAGTTAGTTTCCCAATAAATCCTTGCGAAAGCGTGTGGAAATTAGAACACATACTCTTCGATGCTCAAGACCGCACGGATCTCCAAGGCAAAATCTTCTATCTCATGATTGAAATCATTGCCACATATCCACAAACATGAGGAGGATGGAAACGTGAAAATAACGAAACCTGTAATCAACACGAAATTGTTGACCGCTTTGTTGATCCCTATTCTACTCATCCCTACATCCGCCTTCGCCTATGCCCATTGGTATGACAGCACATACAAGAACGTCAAAATGCACGTCGGATGTGTCAAAGCAACAATAGTTACCTTTAAAGTCCTCAGCCCATGGAACGACAAGCTCATACAAACCTGGCCACCCAACAATCCCGATGGCGACATATTCACTGACATGATTATCATCTCCACCAAAGTCTTCCCAGGCTGGTACGTCTGGATAGGCTTCATCATCCAAAATCAAGGCATGCTCCCAGTGCTAGTCGACATACCCGACTACGATGTCAGCGACCCAGCCGGAGTATGGGACTGGTTCATACACAAAGAATACTTCTACGGCCAGCTCATAGACGGCAAATCCTACGGTTGGCCTAGAGAGGACGTACCAAGGGAGGTGTATGCCAGCGTTAAGCTCCGTCCAGCAAAGGGAGCAGTCTTACCGCCTCCGCCAAACAACATTCCACCACCTGTATACCTCGAAGCGTATGGCCCACATACAAAGAACTCGATGGCGATGTGGATAAAGCTACAGCTAAGAAATGACTGCCCCATCCCAGCCCCCTTCACCATCGAAATAAAAATAACTGTCCATGCCATATTAGCCCTTCCATAGACCTCAAACTCCGTATTTCAAATATACAAGCATAGGAAACACAGCATTTATGGCTTTTATCGCCCATAGCAACGGTTACACTTCAATAACCCTTAAACCCTTCAAAGAAAATAACAAAATAATGTTGGGCTCGACAATGATAATAACCTGTACCTTGTTATTTCTCATCGTTTTCGGACTCTGGCAATTCTACGACCTGCTCATGGCCTACCTCTCGCCTCCAAGCGAGTTAATTACACCGATTCATCTCGCAATATATGCCTTTGCCTTCGCCGTATTCATCCTCTTTGTCAAGTTCGGTAAATCAAACCTTAAAGCACACGGGTTTAGATCCCCTATTTACATTGGAAAAAGCCTACTACTCAGCATTTCCTTCGCTGTATTGTACATTGTTATATTCTTGATCCCAGGCTTCATGAGAGGTTTCGGAACTCCACAATTCCCCGGTATCCCCTATGGCCTTGCCTTCAGAATATCAAACGCCATTCTACTCAGCTTAACAACCGAATCCATCTTCCGAGGATACATCTTCAGAAATCTAACAAGAAAATACGGTTTCTTCACATCCCTATACGCATCCTCCCTTATGTTCAGTTTGCACCAAGTCTCCATCATGGGCACACTCTACACAAGTATGGATCAAATAATTATCGACACAATATTCAATCATATCCTAGTCAACTTCGCCGCGGGGCTCTTCCTCGGCTATTTTTTCTACAAGATGGGCTGGAGCCTTCTAGGGGTACTAACCTTTCGAGTAGGCACCGTACTCTTCCTTCTCCCCACGCCAATCATATCAGCAAGCCCACCGTGGTGGATTGGACTATCCTTCCAGGTCATGGCGTACGCATGCCTCATCCTAGTCTTAGATTCCGCCATCAAGGAACCTAAATATCTACTTAAACGATACGGGTTGGAAAGCTAAAGAGTGCACGTGAACTCACATGAGACTCAGACAAAAACATCGGAAACTTGTCATAAATGCATTAACAATTGCCGCAATTCTCCTCACTGTCATAGGCATCTACATTGGACTACAAATCATCCTAACAACAAAAACACCCATGGTTGTTGTTGCTACTGGATGCATGAGCCCAACCCTTAACATCGGAGACCTGGTCATCGTGCAAGGAGTCCCAACAAGCAACATTAGCAAAGGAGACATCATCGTCTTCTCAGATCCAACGCAAAATACCTCATACACGGTTCATAGAGTGGTCAGAATACAGGCATCAGCTAACGGAACGACCTTCTTCAAGACAAAGGGAGACCTAAATGAAGATGAAGACCCTTTCTGGGTACCGGACCATCACATTCAAGGTCGAGTCCTGTATCGAATACCATACGTTGGCTACATCGCCTTAGACCCCACCATCCTCATCATCATTGTAATGGTTACCATAATAGTCATAGCACTTTGGCCAGAAAAAAGTAAAAGACGCCGTGGCAGCCGCAGCAAAATATCCATCTTGTGACTGTCATGGAAAAACTCAGCACAACTTTAGCTATCCTTATTATCATTTTCACTGTTTACTTCCTCTTCATTTCCCCATCCATGGCGGTCGTCCCAAGCACAGTTGCATCATCATCAGTTGAACTAGCAACATTAGAAGCATTTCAACGCAAAACATTCTTCGCAAACACAAGATACTGGGTTTTCTATTCTGATGGCGTCAATGTAAATTATAAAACAAGTATCGATGGCTTAACGTGGAGTTCACCTACATATGTATGCCCAGGAGGCCATGGGCAAGCCTTCTCCGTTTGGTTTGATGAAACATACGTCCATTATGTTAAAGGCCCTCAAGGCATTGGCGAAATCAAATACTGTAAAGGAAAACCCAACCCTGACGGCACCATATCCTGGAGCGCCCCAGAACAGACCGCTTTTTCCTCCTATACGCTGTACATTTACGAGTGCTACATATGCGTCGACACAGAAGGCTGCCCATGGATTGGTTATCGATGGGGATACGACGGTGCGGGTCGCTACCCAAACTGTACAAAATCTTCATTAAACAACGGAACTTGGCATACCGCTTCAGGATTTCCATACCAGCTTTCTACTACATCCACTGGGGACTGGATATGTTCCATCGTTCCTCTCACTAACCGCAAAGTATACGCCATTTATCTACCAGCTGGTGCAGTTAGAGGAAGACTCTGGGATGGAACCACATGGAGAGATGAAGAAGTCATAACCACAGCAGGGATAATGCGAAGGTTTGCTCACTCAGTAGTTGCCCATAACGATGACGTCCACATAGCCTTTCTCCAATGCCCTCCCACCTACGACATTTTGTATTTCAAACGAACCTATGGAAATGGTTGGGGAATCCAGGAAATTATTCAAACATCCCAAACACCCACATCCTACCCAGCTCTATCAGTCGACACAAACACAGGTGAAATATATTGCTTTTGGGGAAACAACGACATAATCCATTACAAGAAACGCACCAACGGGACATGGGATCCCACTGCCACAACTTGGATCTCAGAAAGCGACTTAATCGAAAACACGATGACATGCTTTTATCAAGGATGGGGCTTCAAAATAGGGATAGTATGGACACAAGGGACCCAAAACCCCTACAACGTTAGATTCGCCTCTGTCAACCTGCCAGTTACCTACAGGTACCTTCATCTCCGCACATACATGAATGATCTAGCCACACCATTAAGTTCAGCTCTAGTCATCATGAACAATGGGTCTGACCAAGTAAAACTAGTCGACTCGTACGGTTGGGCAAACTTCACAGGGATAACTACTGCCTCTGTGACAGTCAAGGTCAAGTGGCAAAACAGTTGGGTGAACGGATCCTTCGCAGTGACAATGGAAAGCGACAAAACCATAAACATCAGGTGCAGAGTTTACTCAGTTGACTTCACCAACTCCTTCAAGGATAGTGAAGGAAACCCCCTATACACGAATCCATCGTCCTTCAAGGAGATTTGCCCAAATGGAACCGTAACATCAAGTTTGCGAATTGGAACGTACTGCTTACAGAACGGCACATATACTTGGAATGAAGTTATCTGGCAAGGAACGAACGTAGCGCCCACACACGCAGGCTTTGACCCCACAGACGGAAACCCTGCAATCAACCTAAATATCTATTCGCCCACCTTTCAAGTCTACAAACCTGACGGCCAACAATTTGCAACTACAAAACTGAATATCAAATCTCCAAATGGTACGGTAACTCCAAACGTTCAATGTAATTCCAGCGGATTGAAAAGTTTCCATCAAATCCAAGCCGGATCATACCGCTTTAATGTCACAACATCTGATGGATTTGTGGCTCAAGTAAACTTTGTCCAAGATGTTTCTGCGACTCAAACCTATTATATTAACACAACAGCATTGAAAATCTCAGAATATGACGTCGATCTTTCTAACGCTAAGGTCTACATCCGTCTTGTCTATTATGATGGCACAAGCGTATCAAATGGAATCATAAACTATGCTTCAATGGAGGCTTCCACAAATGGAACGGGATGGGCCGCGTACACATTAACTGACCTACCTAATATCCCCTACAAGTCACTAGCTTATGGAGTTAGAAGCCCCGTGGGCATCACACATACGTGGCGAAATCAAACAATCCCTGTAGCGAAAACGGCTGACATAATACTGAAAAGTGATCTAACTAGCATAGATGCTCTCCAGTATAATTCCACAACTTATACGTTGAACATCGTTGGTACTGGAACTGGAACCATCAAAATACGAGCGGAAAAACCAGCAAGCGTTAAGATTAACAATATCACGTATGAGGAAGGAAACAAATGGATCTATAATCCCTCAGAAAAAATTTTGATAATTACAGACACTTGGTTCACCAAGACTATAACCATATCATGGGCCTTTCCAACACCGTCTACAGCATTTGTCCCATATGTATTAATTTTCGCAATGGTAGTTATTGTGATACTATTATTTTTTACAAGAAGAAAAAAGGAATCTGCTCCTACAACCTCCCCTCTAACGATTAAACTTTGTTTGAGATTGGAGGCGCGAATTCTAACCCTTTGGTGCCTACGATTTCAACCCTAAGAAAACGCCTCCGTATTTTGTTATCGTGGATTTTTACCCTTGCCCAATGTATAAAGTGGAAACCACAACACAGTCAACGTAAAATACTACAAAGTTTGGTGGATGATACGCGCACCCATGATAGTTACCCACATAAATTCTATTTGCTGAATAAGTTGAAGTGTCAAGGTGTGTATGGGCTAAATCTTCAACTTCAATACCGTCTACCCATACACGATATTCTCCTTCCGTAGGATGTTGGACTCTTTGGATTTCAATACAGTGCCACATGTTCGGAGAAAGGGTCATTGAACTCTTGTCTAAAATGTTGCCTTGCGAATGGTGAGCTAAAAGAAACAAATTACCTGTTGCTTCTGTCAATCCAATCTGAGCGAGAAGGTCACCTTCATACGAGATGGTTCCAAGATAAGTTTCATGGGGTTGTGTTGGAGCATTGTAGGTTAAAAGGTAAATGTAGAATCGAAGGTTGATAGCGGTGTAGGAGGATGGTATGTCTTTGTAAACATAGGCGGAGGTCGAGATAAGAGAACCATTTATTACCATCTTCGCCTGGTATTGGCCTTGATGTGGTGAAATCCCATCATCTATTTGGGTGCACTCGAAGACTTGCCCAGGATATACGTAATATTCAGTCCATGGTGGAACAAATATTCCTTCTTCAAAATCATTCTGGAATATGATGGCTAGGCTTTCTTTAATGGTTCCTGTTGTGGACAATTCTACTTGGTAGTAGGGGGTGACCGCTACAATAAGAAGAAAAAGGAAAGGAGAAACGGTTTTGTAAATTTCAGATCAGCTCCATGTAGATTTTGAACTGGAATGTACCAAGGTTGTTGACTGAGTCGGAGAGGGCAGTTAGTTCGAGTTTGATGTGGAGCCACTGTCCAGAGGAGAAACTACATGTTTGTCCCGAAGTCCATGTTTGCCATGCTCCGCTGGTTAATTGGTAGTAAGTTCTAAGCTGGAGGTAGCTAGGTGGGTTGCTGCGCCATGAAATCTTGGTGTCGGTGGCGTTATTGTATACCCATCTAAATTGTGTTACCGTGCTATTGACTTTTATTTCGCCCCAGTGTATTTCACAGCATTCTGTTGTTTTGTCGTCTAGATAGACTTTGCATCCGTAGGCGATTATGGTTCCTCCGGTTTGTATTGATGTGCTCCAGTATGTTATCGCTAAAGCATAGCCCATAAGGACGGATAAGGAGATTAGTATCAGAATTTTTGGGATACGGTTTCTAGTTTGGGTGACTTGAAGTTGGATTTGTAGCATTGCTGGTCACCTATACAATCTAATAAGGTATAAGTAGATAAATATTGTGTCTTACGATAACCTATATATCTAACGCATCTCATACTCCAATCTAAGATATGTAGTTTTTTTATAGAACAAGATAACCGTAACAATTACATTCAAGGAATAACAATGAATCACATAGATGAAGACGAAAAATGTGGGGTCTAATGGTGACAAGAGCCAAACATATCGCCTTGCTTATCCTTTTCATAGCGTTAAGCCTAATCTCAATTTCAACCATCTATTACACCCATCAACTCCCGACCGAAGAACAGAGACCCATTACGCTATGCACTTATAAACACGATGGAGAATACAATTGCATCGCCGAACTCAAGGCCAACACCATATATAACCAATCAACCCTAAAACCGAGCGAAGGAATCCTCTACCTGAGGATCATTAATTACATATGCATCAACTTATCCTACACATTCGAAAGCCAACTCTCAGCAAATACCACTATTCAATACAGTATCAACGAATCTGTAACCGGAGGGCGTGGATGGGAAAAACACTTCGTCCTAACCCCTCAAACCACAATAAACTCTACAGGAACCCCCTTAGAGCTCCCAATCATCAACACCCTACAGATCAACATCATAGAAGTTGAACAATTAGTCAGCGACATCAATCAAGAAACCGGAATGTACGCAGCTGATTGTAACATAACCATCAGCCCCAACATAAACACCATGGCAGAAACTACTGCGGGCACCATCAACGAAACCTTCACTCCAACCCTAATAATAAGCTTCAAATACCGGACCGAGGAAGGAGACCACATCACCATAGACGGACTACAACATACAAAGACGGGCGCAATTACGAGAACTGAAATAATCCACCAACAATGGGTAATGAACCAGAGATACACCTCATACATAATATTCGTGGTAGCCTTTTCTGGACTAGCTTACACAAGCTGGGTTTTCATAAAGACAAAACCCACTAAACCCACAAAACCAGAAAGGCCAATAGAAGAACTTATCGAACCCTATGAAGAAATAATCGCAGAAGCCAAAGAACTATCCTTCAGAAGAGAAATAGCAACCATAATGATGTCCTCTTTAGAAGACCTCGTCAAAGTAGCCGACAGCTTGGGCAAACCCATCCTACACAGCGAAGAAGCCCAAACTCACATCCTTTACGTGCTCGACGGCGAGACGAAATATGAATACACTCTAATCACACCAATAGTCGAGAAAGAAGACAACCCTCAAGACCGCCATCGAAAAGAGAGTGAAAGAGACTAGTGGTGACGAGCAAGTGTCTCTACCACATGTAAAACATGGAGGACTAACCATGTGTCCTTTTATCCATATTGTCTTCGCACTTTGGCAATCCTGCGACCTAATCATGGCTTACATCTCGCGCCAAGCTTTGTTGATCTCAGTGATTTACCTCGCTAAGTATGGTATTGCCTTCGCCATATTCGCGCATCTCCTTCATTATCGAATACCTCATACTAGACTCTACCGCAACGATTTTTATCACGATCATAGTTGTGATAATCACCCTCATCTGACGTGAAGAGAAAGGAGGTCTCGACGCCGTAAGCGCATTTAGAATTGTTGAACATGGTTCTAACGATGATGCCAATCTGAAACTCTAGTAGATAAGAATAATACGTTGATGCCTATGAACGGAAAAATTATATTGACCCTTTTTTTGGTGTTATCGCTATCCAAAATACCTTGGAGAGAGTTCACAGCTTGTGCAGTGTCAGACAGTCTCACTGCCGCGGGAGAGTTCATTCGCCATCTTACTTCCGGAATAATAATACATGTTCCAAAGGATTTCCCGTCCATCCAAAAGGCCATAAACGCTGCAAACGATGGAGATATTGTCTTGGTTGCAGCGGGAAAATACTATGAACATATCTCCGTGAACAAGTCAGTTACGCTTCTCGGAAAAGAAGGACCCATTATTGATGGTAATGGAACCGGGAACGTCATTTCTGTAATCAAAGACAATGTTGAGATAAGCGGATTCGCTGTACAAAATGGATATAGAGGCATATTCTTAAGTCATTCCGTCAGCAGCACTGTGCGAAGCAACATACTAATCTCGCACGCATGGGCATCCATCGAGCTACAGTATTCCAACGGAACCATAATCAACGGCAACAGAGTATCAAACAGCGACCACGCCATTTATTTACTCTTTTCTTCTTGTAGCAACACCATCAGTGACAATATCGTGACAAATAATTCACAAGGTCTCCCCCTATCCTTGCATTGCGACGGCAACACCATCGTAGGTAATACTGTAACCTCCAACTCTTTCGCCGGCATCGTCTTGGGAGAAAACAACGATAACACCATTTACCATAACAACTTCGTCGACAATAGGGACCAGGTATACAGTTACAACTCATCAAATAATTGGGACAATGGGGCAGAAGGCAACTACTGGAGCGACTACACGGGCAAAGACCAAGACGGTAACGGTGTAGGCGACACTCTTCTACCTCACAAGGGGTTTGATTACCGTCCTCTCATGGAGCCTTGGAGCACGAGAAGGGCATTTGACATTGCTTGGGGCAAAGAAATCTACTGCGTCATTGCGCTCTGCAACTCCACATTAGCATCATTCAGATTCAGCGACGCATTGAAACAAATAAGTTTCAATGTCACCGGACCTTCTGGCACAGCCGGATTCTGCAATGTCACAATTCCGCGAAAACTCTTATGGGTTGACCCACCAGAGGCTTGGTTAACACAAGTGGATGGCATAAGGACAACCACAACCGTAGTTGAAAATGCCACTCACAGCTCCCTATATTTTACTTATACCCATAGCACACACATGGTCGAAATCATAGGAACCTCCGTCATACAGGATACCACTCCCCCGTTGGCCGATGCCGGACCCGATCAAACGGTCACAGAGGACGAGCCTATAATCTTCGACGCTAAAGCTTCCTGCGACAATATAGGTGTCGTTAACTATGAATGGGATTTTGGAGACGGAACTATCGGGACTGGCATGATCACAACTCACACTTACCCAGATCCAGGAACCTACAACGTCACGCTTAAAGTTAAAGATGAGGCGGGCAACAACGCCACAGATTCGACCACTATCACGGTTCTTGTGAGAGACACAGACGGAGATGGAACTCCGGATGTCACAGATCCAGACGACGATAACGACGGGATGCCAGACACTTGGGAGATAGAGAACGGACTGAACCCGCACGACGAAACTGACGCCTCCCTCGACCCCGACAACGACGGCCTCATTAACCTCAAAGAGTACCAAAGAGGCGCAAGCCCACATCTACCAGATTCAGACGGAGACTTCTGGAGCGACCCGGTAGACATCATGCCAGAAACTGCTTTGATTCCTAATGGAATAATAATCGTGATTGTCGTAATTCTATCGATGATCGTGATGGGAAAGCGGGCACGTTAACACCTAGCTACAACTATGCCATGAGTCAACAAATACGCACAATGGGAATCACTGCTCAGGCACAATCAAAGAAAGTCTCAGTGTTCCAAACATCCTTCCATCCATATGCATCAAGGTAAGAGGATATCATGATTTCAAGCGGTTTTCCACTCTTCTCGACTCTTGCTTCTAAACTGGATTTGTCAGGCTCACGCAGGTCACGAGATGCCATGAATTCGAAGTTATTGTTCAATCAATTCTAATGCTTTTGTATAAGCCCCCGTCTGATGGGAGCACGAGATCGGAAGCGAAAGGCTCTACTTTAGGATTGAACCATTGACCCAGTATAGGTAGATTCCTTCTGAAGAAAGAATCCGAGTCAACAAGTCTGGTGTCGCGGTTTCCGTTCTGATAAAAGGCTGAGAAGCAAATTCAGACACATACCTAAGCAGGGCTTGTTTATCTTGATTGCTTAACTCGCTGAAGAACTGGCGACAGTAAGTCTTAGACTGCCCTAGGGCAAAATTAAAATTATGCTCTTCCAAAAAACATCGGACCTTCTTCTCAACTGAAGTCACATCCCTTTGATAGTCAACCCTAATCATACCCGCTTTCTCAAAGAAAGGATTGTGCTTAGCCATCACAGCCAAAACCTCAACAACCTTAACGTTGACTTTAGGCAACGTCTCTCTCACCAAAAATTCACCAAGCCCAACTCCCCGAAACTTAGGATGAATAACAACTCTGCTGATTCTCGCAATCTCCTCGTTGATCAGTTTCACCCTAGCTAAATCACCAGACGTATAGACATATCTTTCTCCAAAAACCATGTTCCGCGGCTTCAAATTCAAATAAGAACTAGAATAAACGATAACCCCGATCAAATCATCATGAAAAAGAAGCTTGAAACAATCCCTCACACCCGGAACAACAGACCCATCCTCATCCTTCGTCCTGTAATGAAAGCGACTCAACTTCTGATAGTCCTCAAGGCCTCCCTCCTCAACAGAAACGTTGTCAAAAACGCTGCACCTGCGAGGCTTAAAGTCAGTATTTGTAACCTTAACGTCCTTCTCAAAACCCTTCTCAACAACAATATCAGGCTGAAAATCCTCAATCAGGTCAGAGTGCGTAGTTGCCACAACAACCGTCTTCCGCAGCTTTCTCGCCACTTTCTGAATGAGATAGGCAATGATGCGAGCCATGACACGGTCAAGTGTGGCGCAGAACTCGTCAATTATCCAAACGGTCTTCTCCTTATTGTCTATGAGTTTAGCAAGCTTGTAACGGTACTTCTGCCCATCACTTAACTCCTTGTACTTGCGCAAAAAGAGAAAAGCATCGTTCAAGCCGCACAGGCTCAGAATCTCAATCGCTTCCTTAACGTCCTTGCCAACACCCTGAACAAGAGTCTCTTCAGGGTCAACCTCCAAATCATCCAGCCCCATAGCCTCGTCACCAAAGAAATCCTTGAAGGCTTCTAGAAGCAAGGTCTTTCCTCCTCCCGAGTCTCCAGTGACATAGATCACGTTGCCTCTGCGAAAATCCAGGGAGAAATCATCGAAAAACACGAAATGCTTAGCCTCATCAACTCCAAGCCCGAAAGCCTCGCACACCGCTATCGTTCTCTCAGTAATCTCAGCTTGAGTGGAGAATTCGACATGGCACTTCAGCGTCAACGGTTCTCCTAAATGAGCCCTTTCCCAGTCTCTGTCCAGCCTATTGCTTTCAACTCTTGTCGCGAATTGTTGCGCTATAGCCTTCAGCTCATCATCATTATACATTTGAGGCTCTCGCAACTTCAACAAATTGTCAATTCTGAGGTCGTTCTCGTTCAACAGCTGCTTAATCAGCTCACGAGAACCCTCAGACAAAATCCGATAATACTCCTCAGCATCGAGAAAAACATCATGCTCACCACGTATCTTATTCATCACCTGCCGAATCATACGCCGGTCAACCTCATCCACAGGCAACCGCACAACAGCAACCTGCTTCATACCCAAATCCTTAGCAGCTCGAAGCCTATGCTCACCATCAGCAACCAAATAATCCTTATTCGTGATTATTGGAACAACAAAACCCCAACGCAGAATACTCTTCTTCAAAGCCTCAAACTGCCTAACAGACATCACATTAGGGTTACAACGATCTAGCCGTAGCTTGTCCACTTCAATAAGCTCTGTAGGAGGTATCAGATCAACTTCAGTCATTCTCCCATCACAGCTCTCCAGCTTCTTTTTCACAACCATGTTTTGAACGTATCCTTTCAAAAAGCGGCTGAATGAACCTTTCAAAGCTCTCTTGAGACCATAAAGCTGTCTTATCCTCTAACTTCTCTCTGTGTTCCTTCCAAGCCCTCTCAAAATCCTCAGAGTCCCCATGCTTCTCATAAAGCTCCTCTTCCTTCCGCATCTGGTCCGCATGCCTCCTCATTTCTTGAAGAAACCAAAAGAGGCGAGTAGTGAAAATGAAGTCTATCATCGGATCATCTTGTACATCTTTCACACACAGCGTTGTCATGACAGTTCTAAAGAGATCCATCGCCCGCCTCGCAAGTATTTCAACACCCTTATTGAACAACGCATGGTTTTCTTGGAGAACATCACCTGGCGGGTTAGACCCATACTCTTCTCTAATCTCATTTATTCTGTCGAAAAGCAACCTTTCTCTCTCAGTCAAACAGTTCCAATCTATCCGTGTTGTCCCCTTTATCTCAAGGTCTTTGAGGTTTTCAGCAACAGCGTCAAGTCTCCGTGCCACGTCAAAAACCTTCACTTCACAAAAACCCCCTTCTTAGCCTCCTCTTCAAGCATCTTCAACCTGCCAACAACATCAGAAAGAACAACCGCCTCGCAAATCCTACTATTCGCATCCAACATAATCTTCAAAGCTCCAACCTGAACATTCTCATTCTGAGAAGTCACATGCTTAAACGCCGCCCGCTCATAGATCTGCTCATAACGGTTAATGACCTTCTGCACAACCCTGTCCTGATCCTTCAACTGCAACAAAAGAGGCTGCCATTGACCACGAAGCTGAAAATCCCTGTAAACACTTCTGGCAGAAACTTGAAACTTCTGGCTAATTTGTTTCACTATCTCCGGCTGAGACA
>Ga0315309_1001025_pt1 | contig 16911 bp, 16 predicted proteins | sample TDP4_MG_FD_203080 | JGI IMG/M metagenome (GOLD analysis project Ga0315309, IMG submission 203080) | Freshwater sediment microbial communities from Lake Towuti, South Sulawesi, Indonesia - TDP4 | ecosystem: Environmental > Aquatic > Freshwater > Lake > Sediment | place: Indonesia: South Sulawesi... | reverse complement strand
ATGTAGTTGAGGTCTTGGGTGATGAAGAATACTGGGAGGCGGTAGGATTGAAAATAAGTGCAAGGAATAGGTTAAAGGGTGTGATCAAGAGTGTGGAAAAGGGCGACATCGTAGCTAAAGTCAAGGTAGAAATCACTTCGCCTGCAACGGTAACTGCGATTATTTCCAGGGAAGCGGTTGAAGACTTGAATATCAAGACCGGCGACAAAGTCCAAGCAGTGATCAAAGCAACCGAAGTCATGATAGCCAAAGAGAAATAAAAACGGTTATATGCTCACAGTGGCGGGGCTGATTAAGGTCCTTCAAGATAAAGCAGTATGGGAAAATATTAACGACATTGCTATTTCAAACAAAAGCTTGATGCCAGAGTATTTTGAATTATGGGATACCTTTGAAAGAATGAATGTTAAGGAAATTGCAGTCAGACTCTTGAGGTACGTCGTAAGAAAGCTGAGTTTGGGCATACCCTCCTTTCCCGAGCAGATCGAGGGCCGAAAACCTACATTCGAGGATTGGCTTCCGAAGTTGGCAATCTATCCGTATGACGCTATGTTGGAGGGTATATTAACTGAAGACGAGGCTTATCATTGGCACCAGATGCTTTTTAAAGAACCCAAGGCTGAAAAACTGTTTCTCGATACGCTAACGTGGATGTATGAGTCTCATGAAGCAGCCAGCGAAATTTGGAGGCAAGGAATCCAAAAACACCATGAACTAAAGGCTTGGTTCAACCGGGTTCAACGCGTTGTTACCATGCTTGAGAATATTAAGGACCCGTATGGGAGACTAAAAGCGTTAAAGCAAGATAAAGATCTTTGGGAAACTATTTTGCGAATGTATCAAGTCAAAGATGAGAGAGAATTGTTAGAAAGATTAGTTAAAGAATGGAAACGCCCAGTAAATAAGCGTAGATCAAACAATTAATTGAGGTTCCTGTAGATTTGTACGAAAGTGTCGTTTCCCATTATGTTGGAATGCTAGAAAAGCTTTTAGCCGAACCACGATACCGTTTCGCTGATGCTTCTCCTCGAAATATTCCTAAGGAACCAGGGATTTACGTGATTTATGATAAAGATGAATGAATTCAATAATCTATGCTGGTAGAACAAAGAATTTGAAGAGGCGTTTATTGGGCGACCATAAGCGTGGGAATGTCAGAGGCAGTCAGTTTAGGAAGGCTTTAGGGCGAAATTTTACCATAAACTCTGAAGGGGAAATTACCAGCTATATTCTAAAGAATTGTGGTTTCCAATTTATGGCTCTTGAAGAATTTGAGGAAATCGTAAGACTGGAACACTTTGCCATAGCTGCATTAGGGCCGGTTCTGAACGTTCGATTGAAACAATAGCACAAAAAAGTATGGGCAACCAAAGTCTATGGCTTATTGAGCGCGCTCTAATTTTTTTACATTTTCCCATTGTAATTAGAGCAATTTGTAAATTTCACCTTCGCCCCTTTAGAAGACTTTCTCAAAATCAAGCGACATTATGGCATGCTAATCTGTAAATTTCTATGAATTTCAAGGAGTTAGCGGCGCGAGGGCACCCCCTCTAATCAAATTCTATCTTTACCACTAACCGATACTAAATATTCTTACCATTTTTACCAAAATACCAAAATGTTTATATGTTGATATTTATTCTCATATCTATCTTGATCAACATTGCCTGGTAAGATTGGTATAAAAATACCCAGCCATAACTCGCTCACTCCATCTTTTCTCGATGAACTTTTGAAGATGGCTGCAACCTCTCGAAAAATTGTAGATGCGCATAAAATAACACGCCGCCTCCCAGAGAAATATCATATAGCAATTGTTTCGACTGGGTTGTCCTACTTGGTGTATTTAGGCGCCCTTAAAAAGGTTCATAGTGGTTATAAGCCGACTCCTCTGGGCAAAAAAATTGGAAAGCTCTTAGCAAAAGATCATTTAGAGGAAGCCAATGCTACATGGAATGAGTTGCTAAAGCGCCATAGACTATTTCAAGTCTTTAACAAATATTTTTCTAGTAAAGATAACAAGCAGGGAACCCTAGAAGACTTTGGTTTATACTTGAGGAAAAGGGCCCATGCTAAATGGGATATTTCTGCAGTCAGAAGTCGGGTATCCAGGCTTTGTGAACTTTTTGCAGAAAAAGGCCTTATCGAATATCAAAATGATGATTTATCGCCCATAGACCTTGAACAGAAAGAATTGGACACTTTGGATGTTTCGTCTCCCATGAAAAAACCGCAGGTTACATTGTCAACCCCCACTTTAAAAGACAATTCTTTGGAGGGCGTTATGGAAAAAATAAATCCGGATACGAAACCGCCTGTTATTTCAATGACTGCGAACTCTTGGCCTATAAAAATTGAAATAAAAATGGAAGTCTCTGAAAGAGCAAACGCACAGGTGATAGCGATGATTCTTTCTTTCCTAAAGGACTTGCAAAAAACTTGCAGACATGCAAAGGACAATTAGGAGAATGGAAAAGTGAACCCTAGATTGACGAAGCTCAAAGAGATTTGCAAACCGTTCCATCATGAAGCGTACAAGTCGATTGACAACAACCGACTGGCAGTTTATGCTATTGCTCTGCTTAGCGAAAACAATTTGCAAGTTACCCAAGAAGCAGTGACTGTTACTCTTTATCTCTTATTCCCAGAAAAATTCTCATTAGTCGGGTTCAAAGAATACCCCGATGCCGAGCGAGTCAATCGAACCCTACTACAGTTGGGATCAAAGTATCGAAACTGGTCAGTTGGCAACAAACATATTGGCTACTCTCTTAATGAAACCGGAAGACTAGTGCTGGAACAAACTAAAAAGTTGCTTGAAACTCCAGGGACTCGCCAAGTCAAGAAAATAATACTTAAACAACGAACAATAGATCCTAACGTCGAAATAGGAGAAATAGAACAAACATCTTTATTTAAAGCTTACAAATCCGGCGAAAGAAACAATTTTGACGAATTTGCCATTTGGGAACTCCTTCGTGCTTTTCCGTATACCCCGAAGAGTGCCCTGGTAGAAAGATTGAAAAGTATGATAGAATCCGCCAAACTATCAGGACGTGATGATGTAGTCGAATTTCTCAAATGGGTCAAAACGAAGTTTTCGGATGTGTTTAAAGAGGAAAAGGGTCAGAAAAGATGACTCGCCATATCTTGCAGATGGATCCGAGATATCTTAGACTCCAATTTGAAAAAGCCGTAGGTAAGAGCATTCCAAAAATCTTGGCCGAGTTAATAACGAACTCCGACGATAGCTACAAGCGAGTGGCAAAAGAGAGTGATCCGCGGATGTACAATGAAGGTTTTGGAAAGATCTACATTGTAGCTAATCATAGAAAGGGAACGATAAGGGTTATTGATCAAGCTCAAGGAATTTCAAAAAACGAGATGGAGGACAAGTTTGTTTGGTACGGTAGGGAATCAGAAGATCGAGTCAGAGGAATCCAGACGCGAAGTCTTTTTGGCAAGGGTTTAAGAGACGTGCTTTTTACTCAAAAAGTTGGAATTGTCAAATCAATCAAAGACGGTGTCAGCTACATTGCAAAATTTTATTGGGGCAAGCCAAAGGGTTTAGAAATAGTTCAGCCGATAGTAGACATTGAGCGAGGCCCAAAAGTTAACAAAGATCTAAGAATCAATTGGGGGATATCTGAGAATGGCACTCTTGTTGAGTTCAAACTTAGAGAAGACGCGCCATTTTCGCGACACGAAACCCTCCTCGAGAAGATTAGTAATTTTTACATGTTAAGAATGATTAATAGTAATTCAGAGAGAAAAGTAACCTTGACGTCTTTTGACAAGTTGAAAAAGGAAAAAACCGACCTAATACAATATGCATTTCCCATCGGTGAGCCAATTACAAAAAAGACGTTAGTTATGGACTATGAGAGCGTCAAATTTCCTGTTGAGTTGGAAATACTAAGATCCAACGTCAGCTTGACTCAGGGGGGATTAGGTTACGAAGAACGAGAAGGAGGGCTACTTGTACTTGACGAAGAAAACAATGTGCTTGACCTTACGCTTTTCAGTTTTGACACTGAACCCTCAGCGTCCCGACTCTATGGTTTCCTTCGGATTATTGGCTCTGGACACTTTATTAGAGACAAACTTAATGCATCTCCTCCCGAAGCAATCCTAAGTGAAGAACGAGAAGGATTGGTTAGGAGTCATCAATTTTATCGAACGTTAGCTAAACTAATCGACCCAATTTTGGAACCAATTGTGAAAGAAGAAGAAAGACTTCAGACAGGTCCAAAAGGTCAGTTTTCCCCAGAAACTCTAGCCAGGTATAAAGATGCAATTGAAGTTCTTAATAAACTGTATAGAGAGTTAGTTGGTAAACCTGAGACTGGAGACGGATATCATGGAAAGAAACCATATTTACCCGAATTCATTAGTTTTATTAGACCGCAGATAACAATCACAAAGCATGTTGTTACGCCTGTAGCTCTCTTAATTAATTGTAAAACTATTCCACAAGACACAGAAATAGATATCTCCAGTGATCATTCGGGAATAACAGTCTCGCCTGGAAAATTCAGGGTTGATCATTCAATTGCTGAGGAAGGACTTCTTGTTAAGATTTTACATGTCATTGGAGTTGAGGCCGGTGTTACTGGCAAGATTTCTGCAAACGCACTTGAACATCGTTCATCAATTGAAGTATCAGTTATTGAAAAAGAGATATTTTATCCATACAATGGAATTGAGTTTCATCCTTCTCAAGTACATTTGCGAGACGGAAAAAAGAAAAAGTTGCATCTTTACATTGATACTAAGAAGGTCCCCATAGGCTCAACGGTTAATTTCAATTGTAGTTCCACAAATTTCAAGCTTTCTTCGAATGAAATTCAATTTAAGGAAGATATGAAAGTATGTGGGGACATAGGACATATATCTGTCGAAATCATAGGTCATGGAATCGGTCAAGAGGGCATTGTCGAAGCTGTTGCAAATGAATTTAGAGCAATGGCATCCGTGATGGTGACAAGTAAACATGAACAAAGAAGAAGTATAGAACGTGGAGAAAGATTTAAACCGCCTGAATTTAAGGAAATTCCTAAATTGAAAGTCCAAACATGGCTACGACCGACTGATGGAACAATTCTTATTAATTTGTTGGACCCCGTAAACAAAGCATATTTCGGGGATGATCCATACACAGCTGTTGAAACGAAGTTCCATTGTCAAGTTAGACTTGCCGATTTGGTATTAGATGAGTGCTTAAATGAAATTGTTTCCAATGCGTGGGGGCGATCTCTCCCGAGAAGGTTCCCAAACAACCCAGAAGTGGACATTCGGCTTTACGTCGCTGAAAAGAAATTTGAAATAGGATCTCAGGTTCATAAATGTTTTGCGACAATTAAATCTGAGACGCAATTGTCTCAGTCTAATGAATACCGATAAACGTCTTTTAAAGCAAAGCCATTACTATATATGGTCATTTGCGAGTTTTTACGGATTACCTAATTTCTTCTAAGGGTGCCAACTCTTGACAACGGGCTGGTTCACTTTGACGTTACTTATAACTGGGGGAATTTTATTCTTGAAGTGCATTTTCCAGCTCTCTTCTCCACTAAGGTCTTTCCATTTCTCAAATTCTAGGTGTATGTGAAAAACATTCATCATTCCCTTTCGATATAGCCAAAGACGTTTATGGTTGAAAGACGGAGAATGTCTTTCTTGCTCTATAAATGCATCTCGTGACATTACGTAGAATTTCGGCTCTATCCCAAACTTAGATAACGGCGGTCCAGAAGAAAGTCTTAGGATGTTGTCATGGAAATTTTTTTCCTGCACGTCTGTTTCAAAAACTAAATAAACATCCTCCTTTAAGAACCTCCACTTGTTAGGGGCTGTCAGTTCATTTGGATTAAACTTGCGCTTAATAGCAAAAACGGTGTTTATAGGGAAATCAGCTTCTTTCACTAGTCCCTTGAGATATAGTTGTTTAACAAGCATTCTGGGGTACTTGGTCAGACGTAACTTATTGATGGTTTGTCTGAGGTCCGATTGCATCTTTTGCTTTCTTTTCCATTCTTTGTTTCTATTATCTATTTCTTCGGCAATTTCCTTCAAAACATGATTATCGAACATATTAAGGTAATCCGACTTAAACTCAAAACCAACATAACGTCTTTTCATAGAATGTGCAACAGCTAGCACGACACCAGAGCCCGCAAATGGATCAAGAACAGTATTGCCTCGATTGGTGGTAAGAAGTAAGATTCTTTCAACGAGCGCGACGGGGAAGGGGCAAAAGTGTCTTAGAAATCCACGCGCCCAAGAGCCTTGAACCGGAATAGCATATTTCCAGATATCTGCAGGTACTGCACCCCTCGGATTGTAACGTTCGGGGTACTTTACCCACCATTCTTTGAGTTGACAGTGGTCTGAAATTCTGATTCTATCAACATAAAACTTGAAATTGTTTGTTTTGGTGAAAAATAGAATGTACTCAAAAAGATTTCTTAATTGACCCTTTCTAGACCATGGAAGAGTTTTGTCTTTTTCCCATATGAAGATATCTTGTAATTTCCAACCGGAAGCTCTAACTTTCTTTGCCACGTCGAAAGGAAGAAGCACCAGCTCGCCATTTTCAACATCATACACTGAACGATCTTTTTCCTTCTTTTTAAAAGTGTCAACAATTATCCAGAGAGAACCAGTGTCCTTTGTAATCTTGTATATGTCTGCGAAGATTCTTTCGAGGTCTCCTAGATATTCATCATATGACTGCCCATAGCCTATCTGGCCCTCAAAACCATAGTTTTTCAGGTTCCAATAAGGCGGGGAGGTCACCGTAACATCTACACACGATTTGTATTTACCAGATTTCAACTTAGGAAAAACTTCTAATAATTGAGTTGCCCCGATCTTGTAAAAACCATAAAACGACACGCCAAATCCTCCAAATCTTATGTATTCTATCTGAGAATTAAACATATGGTCAGAAGCGAACTTAAAAGAGATATGCTATTAAGAAATATGAAATGATCGATCGAAAAGAACCCTTCAGAGATTGACCCAAAGGTGCTCCAACCCTATGCACAAGAATCAGGCTTGCAGTAGAGAAATTTGAAGGATAAAGGACTCGTAGAGTCTTCTAAACAGGGGAAGAAGTTTTTTACTGGTGGCGTTCGGACGAGTAGAAAAGTGCCCATTCCGAATCACACTCGCAGCCGCCATATAACGAACTCTAATCCATATAAATACATCCTCGGCTGCGGGTCTAAAACATCCTTGAAAACAATCGTTTTTGATCACAATCGATCATGATATATTTTAAATCGCAATTCATGATACGGAAAATATATTTGTTCGCATGACTAATTTTTCAAACTGAGAGTAAAGAGGATTAGCAATTGGGAATACAAGAAGATATCTTTGAGGATTTTTTCGATAGACTAGAAAAAGATGCAGAATTCCCGAATGAGATAGTCGAAAAACTAAGAAAACTTTGGGAGTCTGACGAGATAGCATCGAAAGAAAAAATCCTTAAAGCACTCACAGGAGGGATCGAGGATACCAGTAACAATCAAGGCCATTAGCATCCAGGCTTTCAGAGGCGTCCCTGATTTAGAATTGGAACTTGACGGAAAAAGTTTGTTGCTTAAAGGCGAAAATGGAACTGGAAAAAGCTCGATTGTAGAGGCTATAGAGTTATTTTTTACAGGCAAATTATCTGTTTTTGAAGGAGAAGGAACTCAGAGCTTGTCCTTGCGAAAGCATGCGCCACATAAAGACTTCAGCAATCGTGATATAAACATAAAAGTAACATTTAACCCAGGTCATATTACTCTTGAAAAAACCTTTGAAAAAGAACCAGACCCTCCAAAGCAATTAGAAAATTATTTTCAAACAGCTAAAAATGGGACGTTTATCTTACGAAGATCGCAAATTCTCAAATTCATTACAAGCGTTCCCGCAGACCGTTTTAGAGCAATCGCAAGCATACTCGGAATCGAGCCATTAGATAACATTGAGCTCGAAATGAAACGTGCTTGCGACGATTTAGAAGGCGGTATCCATTTCAAGCGGGAACGAATGGGAAATTTGCTCATGGAGATTTCCAAATTACTTGGTGAAGACATTTCAGAAAGTAAAGAAGTTCTATCGTCTGTAAATAGAAAACTCAAAGAAGCTAACTTGTCTACAATAGCGTCTTTCGATGAGATCGACAAACCTGCAGACGAAATGTTGAAAGCGTTCAAGAAAACAACGGATATGGAACGGGTGAGAAAACTAAATGAAATTATACAGGAACTCGAATCATTACGTATCGATGATAAAATTGCTGACGATCTCCGTAGTTTGAACGAGAAGATCACACCTCTTCTAGACGAGCGGATTAAGAGGGAACTCTCAATAACAGAACTTTTACTCAAAGGCCGGCAAGCAGTAGAAGAAGCTGAAAGAAACATTTGTCCTCTTTGTGGACAAGAGGTTGATAGAGAAAAATTATTGAAACAAATTGAGACCCGTTTGTATACGCTAAGGCAACTTTCAGAGGAAGCATCGGAAATTAGGCGCACCTCAGTTCAATTAGAAGAAAAACTGAATTTACTTCTGGGTAAGACTAAGAAAATGAGCTTAGAGCTTGAACCATTTAAGTCACTCAGTAATGTCAGAACAAGACTTCTGCGTATGTTGGAATTTATGGAAGGATTTGTGGACAGAGTAAAGTCCGCAAAGGAACTAAAAGGAGGAATTCCAGTTGAAGCGTTTGAACGGAACAAAGTTAGGCTTGAAAAGTTGCTTAGGTCTATGTCCGTCAAATGTCAAAGAGCGTTCGAAAAGATCGGAGTTCCTGTGGATTGGAAGAATAAAATGAAAGTAATCAGCCTCGTTAACCAGATCAAGGCTATAATTAATGAATTAGATAACATTGAAAAACAGCTGAAAATTGAAGAAAGAAGGTATAATCTCGCAAGTAAGATTTATACAACATTTTCAGAAATTAAAAAGTCTAAAATGGATGAGATATACAAATCGATAGCCGGAAACATAGATGCTTTCTATACGACGCTTCATCCCAACGATCCTCACAAGAACATAGAACTTAGTGTCTCATCTGGTCGAAGGGCAAGCACTGAACTAAAGATAGAGTCCTTCGGTCGAACAAAAGAAGATCCCAGAGCTTTCACAAGTGAAGGACATCAAGATTCGCTGGGACTATGCATATTTCTTGCCTTTGTGAAGAAATTTAATGTAGGTTGTAATTTCGTTGTGCTTGACGATGTGGTCTCCACAATAGATGCCCAACATAGGGAACTAATTTGTAAGCTGTTGTTTGAGGAGTTTAAAGATTATCAACTTTTCATAACGACTCATGACGGAATATGGTATGAACAATTGCGGAGTCACCAACGTGCTTGTGGAATTGAGGGAAAATTCAAGAACTTAGAAATAACCAGATGGGAACCTGAAACGGGTCCACTTATCGAATCTTTCAAGCCACGATGGGAGAGAATCCAAAAGAGGATTGATTCCTCGGATAAACTTGGGGCTGGAAATGAAGGGAGACAATATCTCGAATGGTTGCTCAAGGAAATTTGTGAAACTACAAGGGCAACAGTCCCTTTTAAGATCGATGGGAAGTATGTAATCTCGGATCTGTGGAATCCAGCAAAGCAATGCGTTAGCAAACTAGTGAAAGACGATAAATTTAGAGAAAAGGTTTTGCAACGATTTCAAGAACTGGAAGCAACAATTATTATGGGAAATCTTCTGTCACATGATAACCCATTAGCAGAAACCGTCTCAATCGAAGAAGTAAAACGATTCTGTGAAGCCATTCATGAGTTGAACGATGTGTTCACCTGTCCAAATTGTGGGAGTTTTTTGAAATACTACCAAGACATGAAGAAACTAAGATGCCCAAATTCCAAATGTGAAGAACCAATAGAACTATCTTGTCGGTAGCCTTGGAAAAACTGTAAAACTGCTCGCGAGAAAACGTGTAGAAGTTCCAAGGGGTTGTACATCCTAAGCCTGAGCATTAACGTGCCTTTGGCCCCTTAGATGTACTACAGAAAACAGAGAGAAACACGTACTATATACTATACTCGTTTCACTCAATTTCTCATAGTACTCATCAATGCCTCAACCCACTTAAAGGCAAATGTGATCAGAGAGTACGCTATTCAGAAAATCTTAACTAGGCGAGGAAAACGACGGCGAGTTCGCTTACCAGGTCTGATTTTTCTGTCAAGAATTCTGGGGAATGTTGAAGGTCTGTAGGAGATCACGATTAGTCAACACGAAAACGGATGAGTATCTAAACAGCAATTGCTCCGAAAAGATAAGGAAAAAAGACTTGCTGAGGCTCAAACGAATCTACGACAAAGCTGGGCTACGAGTGCTCAGCTAACGCCTGTTTTTCCCATTCTTATTTTTCTTATTTTCAAAAATTTTAAATAATAGACGATAGAATTAAAAAGTGGTCATCCTATGAGCGAGGAATTTAAGACGGAAAAATATGATTTCTTTGATTTCGAGCAGCGCCGGATTTCGGTTGGTGTTGGTATAAGGCGTGTTGATGAACAGAATATCACAGATGGAGATATAGAGGAATTACGGCAATTTTTTAATGATATAGGAAAGTGGGAAAGTTTAATGAAGACTGGAATCAGCTTGATTGAAGATACAGGAATAACCTCTATCAGCGAAACGATTAGAGAAAAATATCAAAAAGAAATTGGACCAGAAAAATACAATATTAATATCGAAAGAGTCGAAAACGGATATCTCGCGAGAGCTTCTTTAAGTCTTACAAGAGAGGAATGCCTAAAACGGAGTCAAGGAAGATCAGACAGCGGCATTCAGTTACCACTAGAAGAAATTGTGGAACCGGTAAGAAACATCACCAAGTGGAGAACTTTAATCAAAACAATCAATCAAGTCGGATCAGCCATAAGGTAGGCATTTTTTTGAGGTGACAACTAGACTGAGGGTTTACCTTGGCAATCGAACAATTGGAATATGATGAAATAAACATTTTTGGAGATATCAAAGATAGGCCGGAACTTGAAGAAATGATCAAAGAACAGGGCATTCAAGTTGAAGATATAGAACTTTTAGAAGAAGGTGCATGGGGTTATGCAGTAAGGACATTTAAAATATTATTAATTCTACTGCGCTTAATACATGAATGGCTCACCAGAAGAAAAGAAAAGGATGTGTCTGTTATAATTAAACGAAGAGACGGTACAACTTTTAAGGTGAAATCAAGGAATGCTGATAAACTCAAAGTATACATAAATGAAATTAAAGAAACTACCAATTAGTCCTTGCACCCTCTCTCCAAAAATTAGTTACTAAATTTTTTGTAAGGTTTTGAAGCGATAAATCACATTATCGTTTTGAAAAGAAATCAGGTACTAGTACGTTGCGTGGGGCTTTTCCAAGCTGTACTGGCAAAAGAAGATTGATTTAAGCCTATGAGGTCATTAGCCTAATACGCTAGCAAGCCCATTTTGAGCCTCCCGATTAATGAAAAATCCGGAAAACCGCCAAAACCGCCGAACCCACTACCTGCGATTGTGTTAATTACTGAATAAAAATATATGTAGGCGCATAGTATGGTATGTTTATGAACAAAATGACTAGAGACCAAATCTTAACTGCAGTTGCAGTCATCCTCTTGCTATTTACATCAATGATTAGTTGGAACATTTATTCATGGTTAATTTTGATTGCAACAATTTTAATTTTGTTTGCATGGTATTTTAGGAAGAGTTGATAAGCCAAAACCTGATCAACCCTATTGCAAAAATCCCGGAAAACCGGGGAAACCGCCAACCCCACTGGGTTCCCTTGTTTCAGCAGAAAATTTCGTAGTAATCTCTAGTGAGCTTACCTTTCTCTTGAATTATTTTCATAAGCCTTGATATTGACCTATAAAAAACAAATATTTTCTCAAAAGAACTTAAATAATTCTTCTTTTACATGCTTAAATATTCGAAATGAATAAAATAATCAGATGACTAATATGCCGGTACCTAGGATAAAGAGGGGAAAATGGTCTAAAAACCGGTCTCGAACCAAATCGGGGCGATGGAGAAAGAAACGTTCAGATACTGGTAAGAAAAGGAAAACGAGATGAAAGGATGTTTAATTTTAAAACAATAGTAAAGATAATTGCTAAAAATCCACCGAGTATAGCCATAGCCTTTGGAGGCGTCATGATTATATCAGGTCAAACCGAGGCAGGCTATGCTTTCCTATATGCAGGTGTTTTTCTGCAGGTACTTTGGTTAATCATGAAAAAATTACGAAAACGTTAAAAAATTAAAATGAAGGTTTAAAAAATGCTTCGTTTTCTGGGAGTTGGAAAGAAGGAAAGAAGGCCATTTAAAACCAGTACTAAAAAAATGGAGTGGATGAGCGCAGCGGGAAAAAATCCCCTTGAGTGGCGTACCAAGTTTGTTGAAACATCAAAATGCAGAAGATGCGGTAAACCTTTAAGATGGGGTGATCGAACTTATAGCTTTGACCACAAGGATAACAATCCTGCTAACAATAGCCAAAATAACTGTTATTTAGTTTGCAGAAATTGCCATGGAGCAGTTACAGTAATCAAGAAAAGAAAAATTAGAGGGCCATTTGGTCTAATTATAGGTCACAAAACCATAAAAAAGAAAGTTGGGTACAAAAAGCCTAAGAAGAAACCGACAACGAAAAAGAAAACCAGAGCAACTAGAAGAAAATGATAGCGTAATAAGAGTAAGATAGCTAAAACTCAATCCCACATTTTTTAGTCTTAAAAACGTTAACTCTTTCCAAATACTTCCTTCCATTCCTCTGGAGTTTGTAGACCTTGTAGAGTTTGTAGATCAGAAACGTGAACCCCTATTCTACTTGCGCTTTCCTCAATCAACTCTTTAGGCGCGTAAACCAACGTGTAACCGTGAGATTTTTCAATGATTCTAATACTGTTGCTCACGATCCTGAATGCATAACCCAGACTTAACTCTCAAAGGAAAGTTCTTGATATCAAAAGGACTTTGACGTTAAGCCACTATTATCCCTAAGAAATATGCTAAATGTTTTTTATAACCGAATCTTTACGCGCGCAATGGGACAAGACAGAAAAAGGGGATGTTGCGGGGGATATCACCACGCTTATGATATAGAAATTAATAGTTTTTTCGCATTGACAATCCACTTTTACTTGCGCTTCCGGAAGATTTTGCAGCTGTCCATTTCCGTGACGTATTCAAAGCCAGCATCAACTAACTTACATGCTTCTTCTAAGGTTCTAGCAACCCCATGGGTCCATTCGTCTGCTTTAAAGTTTACTAAGTGTGTATAGATTAATGTGGTTTCTATCTTGCTGTGACCCATTTGCATTTTTGTATATAGAATATCTTTGGTTATATGATAGGTCATTGTGCCGAAGAAGTGTCGCAGGTCATATAGCCGTATTTGTTTAAGGCTTGGATCTTGAAGTTTTTCTGCTAAATTGTTTCTGAAGCGTCTCCAAGCTTCATACATACGTCTGCTTGGAGGAAATGGGTATTCCCCGCTATTTTTGATTAGATACCTTTTGAACATCGCTAAGGTTTTGGGCTTTATCTTTAATGTTCGTGGAAGATGCCCCTTGCACCCAATAGCGTTTATTGAACCGTTTTCTAGGTCTAAGTCTCTTAATCGGGTCCTATGTAATTCTATGGGCATCATTCCCGTATCACTAAAAATGCTGAATATCGTTGCATATCTTGGGGTTGCCCTAGCAATTATCCGTTCTATGGCTTCTTCGGTTGGAACCTTGGGCATTCTCTTTTCGGGTTTGTAATGAGGCTTATTCCATTGAATTCCGTTTACTTTGGTATAATAGCCATAGGCTCTCACAAGGTTTCTTTTATAGGCATCAGAAACGTTCTTCTTCGCTATACAAACCTTAACGTCTTCTGGATCATCAAGATCACAGAATTGGCTTAAATTCCGCAATCTTCGAGACGTTGCTTTTAAAGTGCTCTCTGGGTAGCCTTCCTTTTTCATCCAAAATAGGGTGTTTACGATTTTGCCGGAATACAACAGGTCCTGTCCGTAGTGCGGGGGGTGGGGTTTGAACCCACGCAGGCCTATGCCAACAGGTCCTAAGCCTGTCTCCTTTGACCAGACTCGGACACCCCCGCTCAGCGAAGCCCAACCATCAAGAATTATAGTCATTGTATATAAGCATGAACCTTGGCTCCCTGGTGGAGGTTTCGAAACCCTTTAGAACGTGATGAGGTTGTATTAAGGATAGTTGAAGTTGCCTAACCGCAAAATTCTTAGGGTTCTTTGCTTTATGAAATAGAAATAAGGAGGATGGTGTATGCCCACTGCTTATGTTTTGATAAATACGGAACCTGAGAAAATGGAGAAGGTCGTCGAAGAAATAAGGAAAATCGAGGGTGTTAAAGAGGCCCAGATGGTTTATGGTGTTTATGACATAGTTGCGACGGTTAAAACTGACACGATGGATAAGCTCAAGGGGATTGTGACGTGGGACATACGACGACTGGAAGGTGTTCGTTCAACATCAACCATGGTTGTAATAGAGAGTCCATAAACGATTTCTCCCTTTTATTCAACTCCAATTTTTGTAAAATCTTTAAAATCGGGAACTAGATGAATATAGAAGCCATAATTACCTATAACATTAATTGTTTCACGTGAAACATCTTTAGAGCCATTTTAGAGAATTTCATGTACGTTTCAACTATGTGCTATAAGTGATGTCGTCAACTATTGCATTGTTTATTTTGATTAAGTCTGGTGGTTTCATTTTTATTCCAGCATAAGGTGATCCTGCGCTTCCGATTATGAAGCCTCTTTCGAGAACCTTTTTGTCCACTATGGTCTTTAGTCCAGAGCCGATGGCTGGGACTCCACCGATCTGGAAGCCGATGGCTTTGAGATCCTTGGCTCTTCCCAACCTAACATTTGCTCTGAGTATTCTTGATATCTTATCTAGATTCAGTCTGTCATCTCCGCATATCACTGTGAGAACAGGATTGTTGTCGTAAGAGCACACCAACCCCTTAATCACATTCTTTAATGGCACGCCAAGAGCTTCCGAAACCTTGCTGCTATCCTTGCCCCACCACTCATGCTCAATTATCTCCGCATCCAAACTATGCTCTCTTATCAGGCTCTTTGTGTTTTCAATCCATTTCAAATCAATATCTCCATCCAGCTAGCATCTGATAAGTATAATATAACTTTACTTCCCCTTCTTTCTAGGTGCGTTCGGTTGAACGGTGATAATGTTTGCACATTAATTGGAAATGTCCTACTTCAGGCCTATAACGAAAATTGGAACAGGAATAATCACACGGAAAAGTTCCAAATCTTTTTGACTTTGCTTAACTTTGGGTTTCTCCCTTCTGGATAATACTTTCTTCCAAAATCATCGCTGAATATTTGAGTTGAATGGTTTTGTTATTTATTCATATGCTCAAAATATTCCCGGGGAATAATTTCTACACCACATAGAAGACGTTCACCAAATAAGTCTAATACCTTGAATGAACTCGACAGCTTATGCAGAAAGGAGGGTACATCTTCATTGAGGGACATAAGTTCGGTATTTATGTATTTACCTATCGCCTCTTTTTATCTTTCAATCCTCTACTTCTTGTACCGGTCTCCTTTAGTGTTAAGCCGCAGATCGCGTCGATCCCTGTCAGAACTGTGCACATAATCACCGCCGAGATAAATGATCCCGTCGCCGTTGAAAGGTAACCGGCTAACAATGACCCGATTAGAGCGCCTAGATATCCACCAACTAGTGTGAATCCACCAGCGGTTGCTGAGTACAGTGGTCCCACCAGTTCTACAGGCATTGCCAATATTATAGGGGCCATACCTCCGATGAGGAACCCGTAGACGATTACCGAAATCCACAGGGGTAAACCTGTCGTTGTTCCCACGAGATAAAGTGTCACACCTGCGATGATCGATGTAACCCAGATGAAGGGCTTTCTTAGACCTACACGATCAGAAATCATGGGTATAATGAAGCTGCTTGGGATCATAAACCATGATATCATTGATGCTATTAGCCCTGCCGTAGTTGGATCTATTCCCTTCAATATTAGCATGGTTGGGAGAAATCCAAGCAACCCGATTTGAGGTGCGAGTAGGAATAAAGTTGTCAACATTAAGACCCACATATGCTTGTTTCGAAGTACGGTGGAGAGAGATTCTCTAAACGGAACACCCCTTAGTTCTTCTAGCGAACTCATCTGAGGAGAACCAGTTGCCGGCTTTGGTCGTTCCCTGGCCAACGCTATCCATATAGCAGTCAGCGCTAAACTGAGAATCCCGATAGCTATGAAGACACCTTGCCAGGATCCAGTCCAAGAGAGCAGCACAGCGGGGATCAAAATCAATGGTAATGACATGCCGACCTCCATGCCCGTGAACATGGCACCGCTCGCCAGCGCGTATTCTCTGGGGGTGAACCATATACCTGTTACCTTGGGCAGGTTTGGGTAGGCTATGGAGTATCCAACTCCACATAAAAACATGGTTATGGCTAGCGTTGTGAAGTCTGTAGCGAACCCTCTGAGCAGACCAAACACGGCCATTATTGTTCCTCCAATTAAAACTGTTACCCGAATGCCGAAGCGGTCAGCAAACAAGCCTCCGGGAATACATAGTATAACTAAGGATAGGGGAACCAGCGCCATGATGACGCCAACTTGCTCAAAAGTCATAGCCAGATCTTCCATCAGAATCACTATCATGGGTGTAAAACAAAACCAACTCGCTCCAAGAGCAAAAAGCATTAGCCATGTTATGGCCGCCATCACCCAGCGGTAACTCAGATCATCACCCATGATTCTAACTATGCTGTAAGCTTTTCGAATTAATTTTTTGCCATTCAAGGGATCAGTTGAAGAATGTCGTAACAAGATA
>Ga0315309_1001023_pt1 | contig 16933 bp, 17 predicted proteins | sample TDP4_MG_FD_203080 | JGI IMG/M metagenome (GOLD analysis project Ga0315309, IMG submission 203080) | Freshwater sediment microbial communities from Lake Towuti, South Sulawesi, Indonesia - TDP4 | ecosystem: Environmental > Aquatic > Freshwater > Lake > Sediment | place: Indonesia: South Sulawesi... | reverse complement strand
CATTGAAGGCGAAGCTTATCGTCTCGTTTTTCCGATCGAAACCAGCAATCGTTAAAGGAATTCGCTCACCCTTATCGCCCATGACCAGCATTATGAACTGTCCTAGACGACACTTCGCTGCTATGTCCGGGGCATGAACTTCCAACCATTTAATCTTAGGAGCTAACTCCTGAACCGCGACCACCCTATGCATGCGCTCTGCCCCCTGACTTGATCATTGGCAGCGGCTTAACTGCAGCAACTCTCTTTATGAACTCGTCTAATCGCTGGTTGAATTCGCCAACGCATCGAGGCGAGGCTGTGAAAAACTCGAACCTGTCCAGCAGACTCTTCTTTTCCAAGACTTTCTTCAGAACTGCCAGGTTTCTTTCAGCCGTATCCTTGCCCTTCTCAAGCTTGCAGTCGGCTTCGCCACACACAACAGCCATTACACCGTCAAAACCACCCTGCAAAGCTTGGACCACATGCACTGGGTCCAGCGACTTGAAACACGGAATCTCCATGGCTACAGCCCTCTTCTTGAAAAGCAAGCTTTCAGGGTCATCCAAAGCTGAAAACTCAGACCACTGACAGCAGAAGACTAGGACCGTTGGACCCTTGCGCCTGATCTGTCTCACAGCTTTTTGATAACCTTTTATCAAGGTTGAAACAGCGTCGAATTCGAATCCTTTCAACTGTATGGCCAAGTGAGGGCACACAAGAGCGCAGGCGCCACAGCCGACACACTTGTCAAAGCTGATTTCAGGAGTCGCGAAAGCTTGAGCCTCTATTGCCTCGTAAGGACAGATGAAAACACACTTGTCGCAACCAACGCATTTCTCAGTCTCGTAAACTGCTTTTCTCGAGTACCTGACAACGGTTAAAGCATTCTTGTCATAACCCATCTGTTCAAGGAACGCTCTGCTCAAAGCAAACCTCCGCGCGTTTATCTTAGTGCCGTCTTTGAACCTGCAGAACCCATCCTCACATTGAATCGACACGATGTTCTTGGCGCCGCTTTCAAGAGCCTTGAAAACAAACTCAGTTGGCACACGACCAGAGCATGGCAAGCGCAACGGAACATGATTCCTTATGCTTAATCCCTTGTCCTTCAGAATTTCCTCAACCTCGCAAGTTGACGGCGAATTCCCCCTACACATCAAAACCAGCGTGCCACTCTTCTTCTTGTGAGGTTGTTGACCAGCTTTCTTAAGCAAACTTGGATAATCGTAGTATGCAATCTGAATGGCGCCAACAGGGCACGCGCTGTAGCAGATTCCACAAACTTGACACTTCTGTAAATCAATCTTAAACTCATCTGGCTCTTTACTTCGAGTTACAGCTTCAAAAGGGCACACAGACTGGCAGATTGCACATCTGCTGCAGTACGACTGGTCAATCTCTACAGCAACAACGTTGCACTTGCTCATTGAGTATTCCTCCGGTATTATTGACCATCGTACATGGCGGACGTAGAAGGTTTTGAAAGGGCTTTGCAAAAATATAATGCTTTTGGATTTGATGGAACCGTTCTGAGCTAGTCGATAAATACTGGCGCTCTTCTGAAGCGAACAATAAAAGAAGGTTGTGTTGAAAGGAACGAGATTAAGCCTTTGATGCGCCGCGACTCTGAAGCTCATAGTATTCAGTGAGCAGCAGTATGCCTTGGATTATCAGGAAAATGCCTACTGCCCATCGAAGTATAGGTTCCCAAGCGAGAATCAGAATTCCGAAGATCAGTGTCAGGATTCCTAGTACTGGTTTCGAGATCGTAACGCCTATTTTCTTAAGCCCTCTTTCAACAACTTCAGTCATGGTTCTATTTCACCTCTTGAAGCTAATTCGATGAGAATAGTCGCCTTTGAAATTTAAAATCTTCTAAGGACTCGCACGATGCCGCATGATAAACAAGTTCTGTTATCCGATCTCAGGGTGATTTCGACGATACTGAAGCAATTGCCTCGTCCATCAATCTTTGACACGTTCTTCTAATGCCCCAGTCAATAAATGGCGATATGAAAGGCAACAACCACCTAGGTATTGACAGATTTTGTGCCTGTTCTTTGATCAGACGTTTTCCCCAAAACGCGTTGTGCTCAAGAATTTCGCTAACTAGTTCTAAGTGACATGGCATCATATTCTTGATGTTGGAGCTTGCCTCCTCGCCCAACATGCCTTTGGCTTCGAAAAGAAAGGGGATAAGAATGCTTTTGTAGGCTCTAAGCCTTTCAACAAGAGCCATAGTTTCAGCAACATCTTCTTCAGTTTCTCCAGGAAAGCCGAGAACAAACATTCCAAGAGGAACCCACCTGTTTTCATCACAGATGCTGAATCCTTTTTCAACAACGTCAGCCCAGTCCTTAGGCTTGAAGGGACGGGCTTTTCCTGGCATGTACTTATCGACAAGCCTGGAGCTGCCAGTTTCAATGCCCACTAATGCTGTCGTGTAAGGGTATTCCTCACATCCAACCCCGATAATCTGACTGATCTCATTAATGAGAGAAGGCTCAGAAACCGCTGAAGCCAAATTCAGATAGCACTGGCTGACTCGTGTTACACCGTCCACCTTGGAGACTGATTCGTATAGATTCCGAACAGCCTCTTGGTTCACCCGAACATCCTTTGACCCATAGTTGAGTATGTCGTCACTTCGCAAAGCTATATTATACTGTCCATATCGAACATTGGCTTTCGTCTCAGCGATAATATCCTGAAGCCTCCGACATTGCAGTCTTGAAACTACACAAAAGCGGCATGATCTGTTACATCCTCTCGCCACTTCAATGAGGCCTTCGATTACGCCGCCTTTGACCAATGGAACCTTAGAGGTGTCGGTGGAGATGGCGTAGATCACTTCTTGCACCAGTTCACGCTTCATTATGGCTTCGAAAACCTGTGGAACGACCTCTGCGGTATCCTCGCCTACTACCACATGATCTATTCCGAATCTCCGCCTATCTTCACGGTCTGAAAGCTGCCATGCTCCAGGTCCTTCCACAACGACTCGAAAGTCGAGTTTTCTCCGAGGCAAGCGTCTGACAAGTCTTTTGAATGACAGCGAGCTGTAAGATTCTCTGCGCATAGGGTTCAAGAGAGAGTAATGGTGGATTCTGCTTAGAGGATCTTTGACAGTGATGCTTAGTATCTTTGTTCTGGGTCCTAAGAAATCGCCTACATCATCTGGTGTAACCACAGCTATTTGACTTTCACTGAAGCCGTAATCGATCAACGCTGCCTCTGTTCGCCGAGTATGGTATGGCGCCCACGCAGCTTTGCCTTCAGCGGTTTTGGGCACTTGGGGACCGACAAGCCTGAAGAATATTGATGGGTTAAGTAGGCTCACAGAGGCGAATCGTAGCCCTTTAAGAAACGGAAGAAGATGGTACTCGCTCATGAAACTTCTGTCAGCAGTCAAAACGATTTCGTAATCCTTCATAACGACTGCCTTACACTAATAATATCTTCACCTGGCTTCTTTTCGCTTTTTTGGCTAGTATTTAGTATGCCAGATTTGCGCTGGAAAACGCTCTCACTCTATTAGCTTCAACCGTAGGCAGGTGCCGCAGAAAATCGACAACGCCTGGATCAAAACTCCATCATGCTTGGCTCGAAGCAATCTATCTATTCTCTGAATCACGAAAGTGAAGCCTCTTCTGACACAGTCATCATCAAGATCAAGCCCTGCTTGAACGAGTGCATCAAGAACCATAACGGTTTGAAACAGTCCGCCTTGCTTGGTCTTTTCTGAACCTGCCCAGCCTCCATTGGGCAATTGCTGCGACTTCAGTTCGTTGATTGCAGCCTGCAAGTATTTGTCTGCGTTTGTTTTCGCCGACTGGTCGAATTCAGGGTTCTTGATAATCTGCAAGGCTGTTTTGATGTACGCCAACCGACTCCATCCCCCTTCTTCTTCAGGAATCTTCTCCAGACTCGTGCTCAGGTAATGGCGTGCTGCTTTAAGGTAGAGCTGGTTGGCATCTTCCACTCTTACTAGAATACTGTACGCTGCGAGCGTGATCCAGACTTCGCTTTGAGCGTCCTTTGGCAGATCTTTTCTCGGGCGCCAATGCCACCCGCCATCTATGAGCTGCTGCTGTTTTATCCATTCAACTTTGTTCCTAACAGAAAGCGAGGATCTTTCCTGCCCGAGTAGAAGAAGGGTTTCAACGGCATAGACACTGGAGTTGACGAGTTTTTCGGCTTCAGCACTGTTCTTGACAATGTGATCTTCGATGAGTTGAGGAAAAGCCTTGGGGGAGTCCTTTGATTGGAGGACAGGATGTGCAAGATAAAGATCAGTTAGAGGAATTCTGTCAATGTTCTCAGTCAAAATCCTAGCTAGAACCGCGATAACAGGAACTCTATTGACTTGCTTCTTAAGATTGTTTGACAATGTTGCGAGTCAGCCTTTGATTTCAGTGTTGCTTCTAGAGAGAGGTTAAAGATCCTTTCGAACTCTTGGCGCCCGGGAATATGTTTACATCTCGGCTTAAATCCTCTGCGAATTTCAAAAAAAGATTTAGCCAAGATCCAATGAGAGAAACTGCGAGGTGGTCGAATGCAAAGATTGATCGAGTTCGCTCTCTGTGGTTCTTACTCACATGAGTATGATCCCTATGCAGCAACAGGCGACATGGTTACGCAAAAAATACTGTTAGCGATAAATTCAGAACCACTCTCTCTGCGCCAAGTATCAACCGATACCAGCCTCACAGAACAAGAAGTTGTACAACGTTTGAAAGCGTTAGAGAGATGCCTGCTTGTTAAGGAAACCAAAAAGGCAGGCGAACTTCAATATCGACCTAGTTTCGCGATTTTTTCACTTCGGGACCAGAAAAAGCTACAACCAATGATTGAAAAGCTTAGCAGGTCTTTAGTGAGCATTACTGAAGATTTTCTTCCTAAGATAAAAGAAGAGTTAACAAAGATCAGATGCGTTGAGCAAGGCTATCACTTCCCAGATTTGACATATATCACAATTGGTGCTTATGCCTTTGATTATGGTGGTTTAGAGGTTCTCAAGAAGGAAGGATTACTTACAGTGGCGAAGGAAATGCCGGGTGGTAACTACATATTTTCAGGCCTTGAAGTAGGTCTTATTGACCTAAGAAAAGCGTGGATGTGGGGGCATAATGGAAAATGGGGTAAATACACTTTTAGCACTCATGGAAGACTGCCCCCTAAACGTAGTAGAAGAGCATTTCCAGATTTAGGTTTTGTTTGGACATACTGTGCTGAAAACGAACAAGAAAGGAAAAGCATAGAGCAGAAAATTATTCATTATGGCGATTTGCTTTACGAGTTGCTCAAAGGACCCGTAACTCTTGACCATTTAACCAAAGCGTTCAATAGGCGCAAAGTTGAATTGATTTTGGATCTAACGTTTTTAGAAGAACTTGAATATGTGAGTTCCACAACTGAACAGGGCAAGCGAAAGTACGCATTGAAAAGACCCGCTTTACTTCTTGGGGATTACGAATTCATAACTAAACTCTCTAAAGGAGTACTGATGCAATTTCTTAATCGCTCGCTAAAAGCCAGCTACAGTGAATTAGAAGACCTGTACGAAGAAACATCTCCTGCCAAAAATGGTATCGGCATGCAAGAAGCTTTCAATCCTATTTATCACAACATATTTGAAAAGGCGTTGGACAGGCTCATAACTTCTAAAGCTATTGCGGCACCTCTTCGGAGAAGGGACGGCGGTAGATATTCACCTTGGGTTACAATAGAAAGAGCGTCAATGTAGCTATCAGTATCCGTGAACGCAGAAAACGAGGATTCAGACCTTAGATGAAGGTTTGGCGCCGGGGATGGGATTCGAACCCATGCGGCCCAGAAGGGCCACAGGCTCTCAAGGCCTGCGCGTTATCCACTCCGCCACCCCGGCGTTTGAATCAAGGTTTTCAATACAAGTTTCCCGTCGTATTTATTAAACTGCTTATCTCGTTGGCTTTGAACAGTAGGCATTAATACCTCTGTCATTCAGAGGTTATGTTTCTAGGAGAGAAAGGAGCCATTTGGACAGAGTTGACAAGGTTCTCTTAGTGTTGCCCTTTCTGCCAGTCGCTGACTTGTTGTCGACGCTTTTCTCGTTAGGATGTGGTGGGCAGGAAGTTGGGGTTTTGGCTCGTCCAGTGTTGGAGGGGCATGGAGCATATGGACTGGTTCTTCTGGCATTGTCGGCTTCTGTTATATTCCTAGTTTCTTTGAAAATTGTGATCCACATTAAGGGTCTATTCGTTAGGGAATGGAAGTTCAAGTGGACTAAGCGGGTTTTGACGATTTCGATTTGCTGGTTCTTCGTTCTCGAAGGAGTTTATGTTTCAACCGTGGTGATAAATCTTCTAGTGCCGCTCTCGCTCGAGCCTGTTCAGACTATTCCTTTGAGAGTCTTGCTTGTCCTGGTGTACTTCGCTTGCGTCTGCAGGCTGACTCTGCCTCAGATCAGGCAGTTTCCATGCATGTGAAGCTCTTCTCGCCTTCAGAAATCAACGCAGAATGCAGTGGCAGGAAAGAAAAGAGAGAGGTTATTTTGTGGGTTTGAAGTGTTTGATGTCGTTGATTGAGCCTTCTCGTTTTTCTTTGGGTTTGAAGACTGCCTCTACTTTCATTCCGATTTTGACTTTGTCTGGGTCTATGCCTTCAAGTTTGTGGATGAGTCCTCCGTCTGCGCCGTCGATTTTTATCATTGCGTAGATTGTGGGTTTGTCCAGTTTGGCTCCGTCTAGGTCTATGTGAGCCACAGTGTAAGTGTAGACCGTGCCTTTGGTGCCTATGTTTATCCAGTCAGCGAGTTTTTCGAAGCATCGTTCGCAGTACATGCGAGGCGGAACGTAGATGATGCCGCATTTCTTGCATTTGGCGCCCATGATCCTGCCGTTCTTCTTGATCTCTTGGAAGAAGCGTTCTCCTGCTATGCCCAGTGTGTAGAGATAGTCGGTTTCCATGTGGTCGGGCCAGTGTCGAATTTCGTGTGGGTCTTGGATTTTTTCAATGCTCAATGTGTTCATTCCTCCTTCAATGGTTTGAAGTATTTTATGTCTGTGATAGCACCTGTTCGTTCTTTCTCGGGTTTCCACACAGCTTTGACTTTCATGCCAAATTTCACTTTTTTCCAGTCGATTTCCTTCATTGTGTGCAGTATGCCCATGCCTGGAGAGGCGCCGTCCAAGTCGACGACTATTGCTATGATTGGCTCTTTCAGTCTGCTTGCGTCTCCTGCGACGAACGGGACTGAATACGTGTTTATGGTTCCTGTGTCTTTGACGTATCTCCAGCCGTCGGTTGGTTTGAAGCATTGCTCGCAGAACATGCGAGGTGGAACCATGATTCTGCCGCATTTGTTGCATGTTGATGCAAGGATTTTGCCTTTTTTCAGTTCGTTGAGGAATTTGCTCATGGCTATGCCCGCGCTGAACATATACTTGGCTCTGGATCTGTCTCGAATCGTTGGGATTTTGCCAGCTTTGAGGTCGGCTGATTTGACTTCTTCGCCCGGAAATTCCTTTATTTTTGCGCTCATCTTGCTCTTTCACCTCATCTTCTCATTACGATGACTGAGCCGTACTGCATTAGGTCGCCCCAAGCTTGTGCCAATCCTGTTCTTGGGTCGCCTGGCACTTGTCTTTTGCCTGCTTCGCCGCGTAGTTGCCAGAAGATTTCACAGACTTTCATTAGTCCAGCTGCAGCAATTGGGTTGCCAACTCCGAGTAAGCCGCCTGATGGGTTGATGGGTAGGTCGCCGTCTCGTTGAGTTACGCCTTCAGCTGTGAGTTTGGGCGCCTCGCCTTTTTTGCACAGCAGCAGACCTTCCATGTGGTGCAGTTCCTTGTAGTCAAACGGATCGTAAGGTTCAGCGACGTCGATTTCTTTGGGTGGGTTTTTGATGCCAGCCATCTTGTATGCCATGCGCGCTGCGCATTCCACGTAGTCGGGGTAGTAGAGGTCTCTGTTTGTCCAGTAGGTTGAGTCGATGCACCAGCCGACTCCGTCAATCCAGACTGGGTTGTCTGTGAGTTTTTTTGCGACATCCTCTGAGGCGAGAACTAGGGCAGCAGCGCCGTCGCTTGTGGGGCTGATGTCTAGTCTTTGAACTGGCCATGCCATGATCTCAGAGTTGAGAACGTCCTCAACGGTGATTTTTGCGCCGAGTTGAGCACATGGATGATCCAAGGCGTTTCCTTTGTTTTTGACTGAGACCAGTGCGATTTGCTCTTTCTTTATGCCGTGCTTGTGCATGTATCGGTGCATTTCAAGTGAGAATATCCAGATGAGTGTGGTGCCGTGTGGTCTGTCCATGATTGGGTCGAATATGGTTGTGAAAGCTTGTGCTGGATGCGGTTGGCATGGCGACATTTTTTCTTCCGCCACTACGAGGCAGGTGTCGAACAAGCCTGAGGCCACATGCCACCAGCCTGCTTCCGCTGTGAAGACTCCTGTGCCTCCTCCAACGTAGACTCGGCTGAAGGGTTTGCGCCATGCTCCGGAGCCGTCTGTCATGTTTTCGCCTTTCATGTGGATGCCGTCGAATGCGTCGGGTGCGCTTCCATAGGCCACGCTTTGTATGTCTTTGAGTTCAACTCCTGCTTGATCGAGAGCCATTTTTGAGGCTTCCCAACACATTTCTCTGCCAGTTTCTTTCATGTTTCTTCTGAACAGGGTTAGTCCTGCGCCTATGACTGCTACTCGTTTCTTGCCAAACATTTCTATTTCACCTCGCTACTAAGGACGGCGACAGCGCCAGTTGCTGTAGGGACTCCTCGCCAGCTTTGAGCCACGCCTGTTTGGGCGTCGCAGATTTGATGTTTGCCAGCCTGACCGCGCAGTTGTAAGACTGCTTCAAGGACTCTTTGTGAGCCTGAGACTTCGATAGCGTATCCCATGCCTAGTAGTCCGCCTGACGCGTTGACTGGCATGTCGCCATCTATCTCGGTTTCGCCTAGTTCAGTTAGCTTTCCAGCTTTGCCTGTGCCGCACAGTTTGAGTGCTTCCATGTGTTGGAGTTCCTTGTAGGAGAAGGAGTCGTCGATTTCAGCGAAGTCTAGGTCTTTTTGTGGGTTTCGGATTCTAGCCATTTTGTAGGCCATATCTGCGGCTAATTCGGCGTATATGGCTCTGCCCCATTCTCTGGATTCAGGGTATGAAGTGTCTGAAATCCAGCCTACGCCCTTTATCCATATAGGCTGGTCCGTGATTTTTTTGGCGTAGCTTTCTGAAGCCAAGACCATGACTACTCCTCCGTCAGCTGTGGGACTGACGTCCAAGCGATTCAGTGGGTGGAAGTAGGGTTCGGATTGAAGCACGTCTTCGACTGTGATGTTGGCGCCGTGTGCAGCGTTTGGGTTATGCAACGCGTTATGTTTGTTCTTCATGACGACTTGAGCGCATTGTTCTCGTGTGTTTCCTGTTTCATGCAGGAAGCGAGTCATTTCTAATCCTGCCATGTAGTGTGGGTGTCCGCCTAAGGGTCGGTTGTAGATTGGGTCAAGTCCAAAGTTCACGATGCCAGTAAATGTTGTTACGTCTGAGAGTTTGCTGTGGGCTTCAACCACAACAGTGTTGAGTTGCCCTGTTTTGATGAGCATGTAGCCTGTGGCTAAGCCTATCAGTCCATCATCTGAAACAGTGAACAGGTGGCGTAGTGCAGCGCCTATTTGGTCTGGGACGAATTCGTCGAATATGCTGTGTCCTTCCCAGTAGTCTTCAGCGCATGAAACGAAGCCGTCTATTTCTTTGCGTGGATTGATGCCTCCAGCGTCTTCGTAAGCTCTGGTTGCCGCTTCAAACATCAATTCCTTATAAGAGATGTCTGGTGTGATTGGTTTGAAACCGGTGCAGCCTATGCCCACAATTGCAACTTCCTCTGACATGCTATTCTGATCTCCATCCTGTTTTGAAAGAATCCTATAGTGTAAGGGCGGATTCACTATAAAACTTTCGAAAGAATATGTGCCATTGCTGGAAGAGCCTTCATAGACGAAGTACCATTCATACTAGGATTCATACAGATAGGCGATGCTAAAAAAGTTATGTCATCTGTTGTGAAACTGTCTGAAGACCCAGCTGAAAACCCAAGAATGCTGAATAAACTCATGAAGGAACGCAGGTACTTTGAGCTCAACGGTTTGAAGGTTGAACCCAGATTCACACAGAAGCCATTGTACACAGTCCGCGACCTGTGGTTCCAAGTGGTAGACAAAAAATTCCTAGACTCACTGAAAGAGAAAGAGAAACCGCATAGATCGTGAGCCTTGGTCTTTTGGGCTTGCTGACTTTGGGTTGTTCGTGCATAGAAATTCTATCCAACAATAAAATTTCTGCAATTAGGCAGTTTGTTAATAGAAAGGGCAGATATGGTTAACAGAATAACTCTAACGCCATTAAACTACAGAGATAATTACGTGCCATAGATGAAGATGAGGGAAAGGCCTCCACATGTGAAGAGAGGGTTTTGTCTCTTCTGGCAGCATGATTCCTTAGGCACATCACCATTGATGGAAACTGAATACCAGAAATGCTGAATGTTCTTACGGATCATGCTTGACCTGTGTAGTCCACGTAGCCCATGTAGCTGGTGTATGGTGGCTTGATGTCGTTTTGCCAGTAGATACAGAACAGTTCTCCGCGGTGATGGATTTCTTCCTCAATCACGTGCATTAGAATGTCTTCAATCTTCTTTCGGTCAGGTTTGCCATCCCATCCTTTGAATTCAAAAACGCTCTGAAGCTTCTCATCTGTCAGGGTCTTCAGATACTCGTTTGTTTCAGCCTCAACTTCATCAGCGTATTCTTGGATAGTGCTGATATCACTGAATTTACTGAATGGGGTAGCGAATATTCCTTCTGTGTTTTCTCCGCTTAAACGTCGAATCCAGAATTGTTCAGCTTGTAGACTGTGTATGAATATGTCTCGAACGCAGTCAAAGCTGGCTCCACAGCTTTCAACAACCTTTTTCCAAGGGATTTCAGCCATACTTTTGAGGATTTTTCGACGAGAATACCAGTTATAGCCAAACAGGTTCTTAATGTTCATGTGTATCTCCAGCAAGGTAATGCGTCTTACTTTTTAAAATGCTTTATCTAATTATGTATGCTGGTTGGATAGAAATTCTATGAAAAAAGGAAGTAGCGTCTCATAGCGTTAGGATGAGCGAACGAATGCACGTGCTCATGCTTGCAGATGCACTCATTTCAGTTTTACTGTCCATAAGCATCCATTTTCTTCAGGCTGCCAAGACACATCTATCCCGAAATCTTTAGCTACTCCATTCATGACTTTTGGTTCGATCCCACAAAGCTCTTTTGGATCTACATCCAGACCTGCCTTCTTTATCAGTTCCCCTGTTCTCTTAAGAACGGGACAGCCCTTGACTCTCATAGTAACCTCACGACCAGACACTCTGTTTACCTCGATGTTCGACAGTGGCAGCGATGATTGCATCTGATAGATTTGCTGGTCCATAAGTTGATTGAAAGCTTTACCTGGAGCGACTGTTTTGAGAAGCTGGTATGTAGCAGCTGGAAGGCTTGGAATCATATTCTTCTGAGTTCTTACCAGCGATTCAATACACTTGTCTACGATTCCTAGCTTCTTGTGAAGAGCATATAAAGTAGCAGAATTTAACAGGTATGCATCAAGAGTTCTTTCATATTTCTCCTCTAATGGCATCTCCTTTATAGCCAAGTTTTTCACCTCCTTTTCACTTTATTCTCTTTTTTTGAACCAAGGTTTCCACCAGAATTGAGTTTTGCACTTTTCCCTAGCAGTCCTTATTATCATCTGATTTTGTATTATAACTTGTGGTGAGGATAAATTTAGTTTCTGATCAGCCCAGTTTCAATAATTTTTCTGATAGAAATTCTATGCACCCCTTTTTGTAACAAGCACCATGTCAGATCTGGTTATCAGGCATTGGCCTTGCTGGATTTTGTGATGCCATGGTTGGCTACGAAATCCTCCTTGTTTGTTTCTCAGGACAACTGTTAAATTTAGTCTCGATCGATAGCAAAGAATTGACTCCAAGAATAGGAGTAACTAAATCATGGAAGATGTGATGATAAGGATTTCAGTGTTGTGGATATTCGGCGCAGTGGCAAATTCAGCTCATTACGCTATGTTAATCTTTGAACCAAGTCTTTTACAGAAAACACTATCGGAGGAAGCGACCTCAGCAACTAAGCGCTTGGCGATTGCGGAAGCGTTCGGTAGCTGGCTGATTCCTCTGACTATGGCTTTTCTATCGGTGACCTTAGCGGATTTGGCAAATCGTAATCTAAATATGGTTTTAGGCGGATTTTATACTCTCCTAGGCACAATCCACATAGCAGTTTGCCCCATAGTACACATATCCAATAAACCCTCAGTTCACCAATTGCTGATCTGCATTTCAACAGTCATGGTAACTGCACTAATCTTCTGGCATGCATGGAATTGGCAGTTTTCCTGAAGGAAAGAGGAACTGGTAAGCGCGCGCACGGACGGTTTTCTCATCTCATGCTCTGATTAACATCTTCAGCGTTTCCGTTCCTATTGTGGTGACGCCCTCCTTTCCCTTCGCCACTCAACTCGTGGACATCCCAAGTTTGCTATAATCATATTACCTGTCGGTTGGGTTGGTTGGACAGAAATTCTATCCCAAACCCAAACGCGAGGATGTGCATGTTAGATACTTTTTATCTTCACACCTGTAGCGTAGATTCTATCAACGGATATCTCGAAATCATAGGGAGGCCTAGTTCTTAGAAGGGTAACTCTAAAACCACTGGCCTCAAGATAACTCCTTATTTCCGCTTCCTTGAAGTTGGCGAAATAAAGGTTGGTCTTGAATCCTTCTAACTCATCAACGTATCCTTCACTGTCACCCTTTTTAACCACAATCGCGATTTTCCCGCCCATCTTGAGAACTCTGTTGAACTCGCGGAACAATGATGGCTGGAATCGTTTCGGAGTGTGAATGATCGAATAAAAGGAAATAATTCCGTCGACTGATTCATCAGCTATATCTAACTTGGCCATATCCATTACATGAAACCTCATTCCAGGGTTTTCTCTTCTCGCAACTTCAATGCATCTTTCAGATATGTCAATGCCAAGAATGTTCAGCCCCATATCAGAAACATATCTGGTAATGTGTCCTGGACCACAACCCACATCCCATATTATCGATTTGGAGTTGAAATGGCTTGAAAACTCATCCAGAAACACACGATCATACTCTTTCTGCTTCATCTCATCCTTGAAATCCTCAAAATACTTCTCAGCAGCCAGATTATACGATTTTCTGGTCTTCTCATGTATCTGCTGTAGCTCTTCCATCACTATCCCTAAGGTTCCATCTGTCACCATGGGAATATTAGCCCATCTGCCTGCCCCAGCGGAAAACCGCTACTTATGCGCTCAAAAAAGTCAGGGTATTCTTCCCGTGCTATATTAGAGGCGTAAGTTTCACCCGGCACGCTCTTGAAGCATCGGGTTCTATGACGTAAATAATGGTTTTTGGCTTCTTTCCAAAAAGAATCATGCTTCCGTTTTTTTCTTCTATTTTGAAGTGCATGCTCAAAATGTCCGCGAAGACCTTTGTCAATTCGGGGATACTTGGTTGGGATATGTAGATCATTAGGTCTTTTCCCAGCCTGTTCGCAATCACTGATCGTCCGACCACGCTTGAATTGAACTTCTCTGCCAAGAATACCAGGTTATCACCGCTTAACAAGTGAAGTGTGTTTTTGCCGGTTGTGCTTGCCAGTTCAAAAGCTGCTTCCATGTACCGATTGAAGTTGCTTATGGCATCTAGCTCTTCTACAGCCGGGTCCTTCCAAGGCACGATGTAGGGTTTATTCATATCACTCAGGGGGTTAGGGAAGGTCAATACTCTGACGAACTTGTCGAATTTTTCTTCTCCAGTGAAGGAGGAAATCATTTTTCTTATGTCTTCTGGACCGTAACCGATTGTGGGGACAGTGATGAAACCTCTGTTTCTCATTATGAAACTCGATATTGTGGGGTTGATAATAGCGTTCAAGGCGTTAACTGGGACGTTTTCTCCCAACTCAAACAGGACTGAGCAGCCTCTAGGATACCCTTGTCCGCCTAAGATTTCGTCAAGTTCAGGAATTCCACTTGGATAATGGGTCTTTGTGCCCCTTGCGGGCTCAAACGGTTCTTGGTCTTCTACCTCTTTCTGAGAGAATGGGGGAAAAACTCGGAAGCTTTTGTCGAGTGTGAAAAGGAAATTTCGGCGTTCAAGTTTTGTGCCCCGAAGCTTTTCTATCTCAATTTCCCTGAATAGCCTGCCATTGTGGTTGCCTTTTCTTAGGATGATTACTCCGTCAGCCACAAACTCTTCAACGCTTATGCCTATCTTCTCGATTCCAATGGGAACTTCGGCGATGAGAATTGTTGTGCATCCTAGATTTCTGACGAGTTTGCCGAGAATGTTGTGAAGAACGCTCCTTGCCTCCATCGGTTCCTTGAAGGCTTGAGCCATAGCGCTGAAGGAATCGATTACCAACCTTTTGGCTTTTAACTCTGTGACTTTTTCGAGGATCATTTCCAGTATGGTTCCAAGTCCCTTTTCAGTTACGGTTGTGAAGTCTAAAATTTTGACTTTTCCGCTGATTTCATTTCTCAAGTCGCATCCGAAAAGCTTTGACATGTTATACATGATTGTTTCTTCGCTTTCTGCAAAAGACACGTATATTCCGTTTTCACCGCAATCTTTCGCGCCCTTACATAGGAACTGAATGCCGAAAACGGTTTTTCCAGTTCCAGGGTTTCCAGCTAAAAGAACCAGGCTTCCCCTTGGAATTCCACCTTCGATTAAGTCATCTAAACCGTCAATACCAGTAGGGACCCTACTTTCATCCATAATGAAACACAGAAAATCTAGTGTGCTTCACTTGTTTTTAGGTTTATGAATCATTACTAAAAATTACATATCAAAATCATATATTTCCTAAGACAAGAAAGAGCGATTTCAAACCATAACCTAAAACACGAATCCTACCTTTCTTTTTCGATTATGGTTGCTAATAGAAATTCTATTCACACTGCCACAGACTTTCACGTTTAAACAAAAACTAAGAAGTCGTCATCAATCTATTCTTGAAATAAATTATGGCTGTGATCGGAGAAGGATTAAATCCCTTGGACTGGACTTTGTATAGTCGTAGCAATGCAGTGAATGATTTGTGTGATTATGGAGGGGAAGTCTGGGATGCCAATGGCAAACGTCAATGGAATAAATATGAATTACAGGGTTCAGGGACAGGGAGATCCCTTGATTATGATCATTGGAGCAGGCTCAGTTCAGAGTGGCTGGAGGTTTCAAATTGGATTGTTCAAGAAATACTTTCGCACAATCACGTTCGATAATAGAGGTGTGGGGAAGTCTGACAAGCCAGTTGGGCCTTACACCATGAGAATGATGGCGGATGACACGGTCGGCTTAATGGATCACTTAAAAATCGAGAAGGCTCATGTCCTCGGCGTGTCGATGGGGGGAATGATTGCTCAGGAGCTTGCAATTAATCATCCTGAGAGGGTGGATAAGCTGGTTCTTGCATGTACATTTGGTAAGAGAGATGGTGTGAGCGGGTTTTCCTCGGAGATTAATATGGCAATAGAGGCTTACGAGGCTTCTTCACGCGATGAGGCGAGTCAGCGAAGGTTATTTGGTGTTTTTATGGGTTCAGTATTCAATAAGTGGTCTTACAGAGTTTTCATCGCTCCGTTGATGAAGATCGCGATCCGGTTCTCTGCGACAAAAGGTGTTGCTGAGCAGTTTGAAGCAGTGTTGACGCATGATGCGGCTGATAGATTAGGAAGGATCAAGGCTTCAACATTGGTCATAACTGGGACTGAGGATAGAGTGATTAAACCGGTTTCCTCTGAGGTAATTGCGAGCCTTGTGCCGAAGGCTAAGCTAGTAAGAGTGTTAGGCGGGGGACATAATTTCCCTATAGAGATGAGAGGCGAATTCAACAGGGAAGTTCTAGATTTCCTGAGAAACTAGCTTATTGAGAATAATACCAACTACTACTGAATTGAAGCACGCCTTTTTGGTTGGCTGGATAGAAATTTGCTTTTCTTATTCCTTTAGTTTAGTAGCGAGTCCCTTTGCATACTCTTTTGTCCGCTCGATTTCGCCTTCTTTAAGCGGTCCCTTCATTTCAAACACAAGGGCTTTCAGAACTGGCAACAGTTGGTTCATCTTCTTTTCTATGAGCTTTTCAGCGATCTTTTCAGCTGCACTGCCTTGTTTCTTCTCAACGTTTTCAGGGTTTTCAGTGTCGAAGGCTGCGAAAGGCTTGTTCATCCATTCCTGACTCTTCACTTTTCCTAAGAAGCTTCTGATTGCGAAGCTCATTGTGCCAAATCGGGTTGGGGAACCGAGAACCAGAAAATTGTAGTCCTTGGCGCTTAGCTTCTTTACGTCCTTCACGTCGAAGAGGTCGACTTCTATTCCAGACTCTTTCAATGTTTCTGCAATGGTTTCCGCGATTTTCTTGGTGTTGCCGTAGGAGGTGTCATAGACAACTATGCCCTTCATTTTCATTTTTACCACCTTTTCTGAACGATTTTGTTGCATTCCGTCTAGGTTGGTGCAGCAGCTGACGTTGTCGGTTGTGCCTGTTGGGGTCTTATCTGGAAGAAGGCAACTGCTACTAACAGTGCAGAAATCCAGATTAGGATTAACCCTATGCCGAAGAGAATGATTAACACTGCGCCTATGAGAAGTAGTACTCCAGCGGTTGAGAATAAGCCAACGCCTGATTTTACTGAAAGTGTCCCGAGCGAGCGCCTGACAAAGAATGCTGCGATTATAGAGGATACCCAGAGGATGATGAACACTGCGAAAATTCCTGCAAGGAAAAGCGTGATCATGTCTAGAGACAAATTCGACGGATTAGGGGTTAGACCTGAAAGTGCCGTCCAGTCACCATTCCAGTCC
>Ga0315309_1001020_pt1 | contig 16951 bp, 16 predicted proteins | sample TDP4_MG_FD_203080 | JGI IMG/M metagenome (GOLD analysis project Ga0315309, IMG submission 203080) | Freshwater sediment microbial communities from Lake Towuti, South Sulawesi, Indonesia - TDP4 | ecosystem: Environmental > Aquatic > Freshwater > Lake > Sediment | place: Indonesia: South Sulawesi... | reverse complement strand
CTAAGGATTCTCGCAAGGTTCGTGGCATGATTGGGTTTTGTCCGCAGGAAACGTTGCTCTATGACTTGTTGAGCGTGCGTGAAAACCTTGCTTTCTCGGCTTCACTGTATTCGCTGAGTTCGAAGAAGTTTAAGGAAAGACTGGATTTCTCTGCTAAGGTTCTGGGTGTCGGAGAATTCCTGAATCGGAGGGTTCAACAGCTTTCTGGAGGAATGAAAAGGCGGGCAAACCTTGCAGCTTCGTTAATTCATGATCCGCCTATAGTGATTTTGGACGAGCCTACTGTGGGCTTTGATCCAACGATTAAGAGAGAGTTTTGGGATTTGATCAAGAGCCTGAAGGGCTACGGGAAGACTGTTTTGCTTTCTACGCATGACATGTATGAGGCTGATGAGATATGTGACAGAGTGGCTATTATGGAGAAGGGCAGAATCGCTGCGCTTGACCAGCCGCATGTGCTGAAAAAAACGATTGGTGGAGAGCCTTCAATTCATGTTAGGGTGAAGGAGCAGCAGGCAAAGAAGGCGCTTGCCGTCCTCAAGGAATACCAAGGCAAACTGGTTGATGATGAAATCAAGATTTCTGCTAGTGATCCTTGGCAGAAGATGAGCGAAGTTTCGAACAAGCTTGTCTCAAATGGTATTTTCACTGACAAGATTGAGATTGTTGAGCCAACTTTGGAGGATGTTTTCATTAAGCTCAGCGGACGAAGACTTTCGGAGGATTCCTGATGAACTCGGTTATCGGAATTGCGGTTAAAGATATCAAGACCTTCTTCCGAGAAAGGGGCACAGTTTTCTGGACTATTGCTTTTCCAATAATGATACTTTTCTTGTTCACTGCGATTTTTGGAAGAGAGATACCTTTCAACGCGAAGATTGGTGTAGTGGATTATGAAAAAGATTCGATGGGGATAACGGCGGGCGTGGTCTCCGGACTTAACGGCACTGGAGTGTTTACGATTGTGCCTTTCAACGAGACAACTGAAGCGCTTAAGGAGTTGAATGCCACTAATGTGCGCGCTGTTATCACGCTTCCTAGGGGCTTCTCGCGAGACTTCATAGCGGGGAATGCGAGTGTTTCATTGGTTGTGGATGGAACAAACATTGATGTGCACCGATTGATCACGGATGCGACGCGTAACTTCTTCACTGAATATTACAAGCAGTATTACCGCCTAACTCATGGTGTAGACTACACTGCGCCCATAACCGTGAATGAAGAAGTGGCTGTGGTTGCGCAGACGATAGGTTACAAGGAGAACATTGTTCCGGGCATGCTGACCTATCCGCTTTTGTTCTCAAGCATGGTTGTTTCAACGGGTGCAATTGTTTTCGAAAGAGAAAAGGGCACTTTGAAGAAGATTAGGGCGGCACCTGTTCCACCGATTAACACGTTGATGGGCAAGACTTTAGCAGCTCTATTTCAAACAGCCATTTCCATCTCTCTCATGGCGGTTCTAGCGTATTTTCTGCTTGGTCCAAAGCTGAACTGGAACCTTTCACTTTTGATTCCAATATTTTTCCTCGGGTCGATGAATGGCATAGCGCTTGGCTTGATCATATCCTGCATTGGAAGAGCGCCCCAGGAAGCGTCCAACGCAGCCACAACGATAGCGATTGTGCTCCAGTTTTTCGTGGGGATGTATTTTCCGATTGATTATCTTCCAGAGTTTATGCAGCAGATTGGTCGTCTCATACCTATGACCTATGCTGCGCAAGCATTGAGAGATATTATGATACGCAACGCCACGTTCAACAACTTACTTATGCCTTTGGCGACGCTCACTTTGTCTGCTTTTGTCCTCTATGCTGTAGGTGTTCTCATGTACAGGAGATGGGTTGAAAAATAGCTTACTCTGTGATTATGGATTCTGAAAGAGTATTAGGCGGCGCGCCTGCTGCGTCTGGGCAGTATCATGGGTAGTATGTCGAACGCGGTGAAGAACAGGTTTAGCAGTCCGAGCATGCCGTACCTGTCGTTACTGGAAATGCAGTAGGCTGCGAAGTTGGCGGCGGCTAGGAGGACTGGTGCGAGTCTAGCAGCAACTTGCTCCGATGTTTTTTGAGGCTGTGGGCCTATTGTAATACCCAAGATTGGCGGGAAGAAAAGCGGAATTGGGATGGCTCGGTATCCGAAGAAGCGTCTAGCTAAGGCGTGAAGTAACTCGTGAGGCACAGCGAAAACTGCAAGGACTGCCAAGGTTTCGATCCATGTTGAACTTAGTGAGCCTAGGCTGGGAAGTAATTCTATGCCTATGATGTAAGCAAAGACTACGATGATCATCCACGCTATACATTTGAGCTTGCTGGGAGGCTGCAGAACTTTCTGTTCTTGCCAAGCGTAGCCGCACGAAGAGCATTCATATGCCCGATATTTTTTCGTGGACTCTGTTCTTGTGGTTCTGGTTGCCCCGCATTTTGGGCAGCGGACTCCTGGTTTCTGTGCGGGTATGTTCGTCTTTGGCGTTTCAAGCTGGGCTTCAGTCTGCATGCCTGCCATGGTCTCATACACAACTGCATTAGATCGAATGGTTTTAGAGCATTCATGTTAGTGTTTTCTCTCTGGATTATTAATGCGGTATGAAGTTGGAAACTGAATCCGTAAGAACCATGCGGCTTGCGAGTTCACCGAGGAATAGAGAGATGCATGAGGATGCTTGGCGTGGTCTGGTCTGCGGGAAAAGAGATTTCGGAAGAAGAAGGCAACTCTTCCCTCATACCTTCTTCTACCATATTGAAGCGCATCTGGGGCTGAAGCTGTGTGGACATCGCCGTCAGAGTTTTCCCAATGATGACATCATCCAGAATGGCCGTGCTGCGTGGTGTTTATCCCCAATTGCTCTCAGTGTCATCAACAAGTGTCTGCGTAAGAAGGCTGTTTCGAAGTTGTTGTCTCTCTGCAGTTACGTTGTCACAACAACAACTTCTTGAGTGTTGGGAGTCGGTTTAGAAGTAGTAGTCTGAGCCGCGTGTTTGATGGACTACTACTTCTATGTGGCTGTAGTGTTTCGTGCTGGTCTGAGTGTTCAGGTGTTGCTAACTTCCGCTTGGAAACAGTAATAATACGGACTTTCTGGATGTTTGGGTAGGGATTGATTGGAGAAGGCTGGGAATCCTATGGTTTTTGGCCTATTATTTGGATGTGTCCTGCGAAGTTTATTAGTGATTTGTTTGTGCAGTGTGCGAGTTCCATTTTAAGCAGTCTGCTGCGAATTTTCGGGTCGGTTTCGAGTTTTTGTAGGATTTGCGTGTTGATTTGGTGCATGAATACAGGTGCGCCGATGACTTCGATGACGGTTAGTCCTGCTTTGGTGAAGTATTCTGATAGCTCTTCCCATGTGAGGTTGTGTTGTGGGAAGTCGTAGTCATATGAGATGTTTGTTTTGAGTAGTATCTCTGCTTCGTCTATTTTGCTAGCCTCGATGAGTTCGGGTACACGTCTAAACTTGGCGTCTAAGCTCGCGACTACGTAGGCGCTTTTCTTGGCTACTCTGCCTAGTTCTTTTATGGCTTGGGCTGGTTTCATACAGAGTGAAACTGCGTCGTACTGAGAGAAGACGTAGTCAAAGGTGGCTGTCTTGAGTTCTTTCATGTTGGTGATGTCAGATTTTACGAATGCGACGTTGTGGCTTAGCTGAAGTTTGGCGAAGCGTTTTGCGGCTTTGTCCAGCATTCCTTGAGATATGTCTGCTGTTACGATGTTTTTGTAGCCCAGTTCCACTAGCTTTTGTGCCCAGTAGCCGTCTCCGCCGCCAGCGTCCAGTATCGTGATGGATTTGCGTTTTGGCAAATACTTGGTCAGGAAGTGCCATGTAATGTCGTCAGCGAAGCTCATCGCAGCCCGTGCAGTGTCGTATCTGGCCGGTGCAAAGGCATTCGAAGAATAGCCCTTGGCATACTTGTCAAAGATCTCCTCAACCTTCGTCTTCGGCATATCGACCACATCGAGAAAATAGATCGGTTAGCTCTTAAAATGATGTGAACACCGTTGAGACTGCATTATACGGTTTGTGTGCATTGATTGAGGGCAGGTTTCGGTTCAGATGTTATTAGGTTTCGCTTAGAGACATCAAGAATAACTTCTTTTCTTGACATTGTTGCTGAATCTGGGTATGTTCTTAAATAGTGCTTTGCTTATTAGTTTGTAAGTTGTCTTTGTCATCCAATGTTCATTGTCCTTTTGAGGTATTCTACTGCGGTTGTTACCTCTCGTATGAGGGCGTCGACTCTGCCCCCTAGATGTCCTTCTTTTTCTTCAACTTTGAAGTCGTGAGGATGATGCATTTTTTCGAGTTCTCTGACAAACTTTTCCACTGGCTGAATTGGGCATCGAGAGTCGTTTCGACCGCAGCTTATTAGAACGGGTGCCTTGATTTGAGAGATGTGAGTGATCGGAGATCTGTCTCGATAGAGCTTTCCTTTCTTCTCTGGGGTGCCTTCGAAGAGCTCCTCCATGAACCTACGGTATTCTGCGTCTGATAGCTCGTACATCTCTTGCCAGTCAGTGACTGGTACAATAGCGGCTCCAGCGGCGAAAACTTCAGGCTTTCTTGTGAGAGCTATTAGAGTCATGAAGCCACCGTACGATCCGCCCATTATTGCGATCTTAGATTTGTCGATTTCAGGCTGTTTAGCGAGCCATCTAGCGCCAGTCACGACATCGTCTAGATCCCCTCCGCCAGGATCAGACAAGTCCATGTTACGGAACTCTGCCCCGTATCCCGTGGATCCTCTGAAATTGGGAGCTAATACGGCAAATCCGCTTTGAGAAACTGACTGCATATATGCTCCCCACATATCGTAAGTTTGCCACCAAGGACCGCCGTGAGGCCAAACTACTGCTGGGTACGGAGCTTTTCCATAACCCGCTGGCAAATACCACGCATGGATTTTCAACCCATCAAATGACTTATACCACACGGATTTGGGCCTCGCGAGTTTTGCTAAATTCACTCTGTACTTCCGTGATGTCAATAGTTGGACAGTTTTGGAACCAATCTTGTTCAGGTAGATACTGTGAGGTGACGAGAGGGAAGAGTGGAGAGCTATCATGGTTTTGGCGTCTTTGCTCACTCTATAAAGCAGGATTGTGCCTTCTGGGAACGGGAGCGCAGTTTTTTCTTTGTTTAGTGTATGTTCGTAAATGCGTGTTCGACTGTGCTTAGCCACTGAATAATAGATCTTGTCACTTGCGGAAGCCCAGCATGGGCTTTGCATGTCAGCTACTTCTTCTCCTTCCTTGAGTGGCAGGAATAGGTGCTTCGTGCCTTTGAAATCCTGAATAACAACCTGATTTTTTCCCTTCGCATCGCTCAGAAACGCTAGTTTCTTGTCATCATGCGACCATGAAGGAAAAAATTCCTTTGAGCCGTCTTTGAATTTGTAGTTGATTGTGTTGGTAGGATCATTTCTGTTTACGACTATTATCTGCATGTTTTTCGGGTCTTTTCCGCCGCCATATTCTGTGCACGCGATCCATTTGCCATCATGAGAATAGCCAGCTATGAAAAAAGGTGTCTTTTGCTCCTTTAGTACAAAATTCTCGCCAGTCTTCAAGTTGCAGATTTCGAGACAACAGGCGTCTTTTGTTGAATAGCTGCGAGCAACCTCTCTTGCCGTAGGATGCCATTTCGCAGCCCATGTTCGACGTGGGTCGCGGCTAATTTGTCGAGGCTTTCCGCCCTTTGTTGAAACCATGAACAAGTGGTGTAATTCGTTTCCATCTTTGTCTTGAAGATAGACGATGCGATCACCAGCGGGCGACAGAGAACCATACATGACAGGATCGTTTCCACTTGTGACCTGTTTTGGTTTCGAGCCAGATTTTGTCTCTGAAACGTAAAGATGAGGGATACCTGTGGCGTTCGAGGAATAGAGTATCGTCTTTCCATCAAGGGCCATATCAATCGAGTATATCAGAGGGATACTGAACAAATCGGGTATTGGAATTGGCATGTATCAATCACTAAAAGGGTCGTTTATTCAATGATTCAGAATAAATCTCTTGCGCACAAGAAAATGCCCCAAACAACAGCATGGGCAAGCATGAAGGAATCAGCCATATCGTGATGTCTAGCATTCTGATCCCTTTTGGTGGATATCCAAAGGAGAAAAGTTTAAGGAAAAGCGATAAGAACATTCTGTTTTCTATTAGTAGCTGTGGTGAAGCAACTTGTCTTACAAGACTCTCACGTATAGTAAAGAAACAAGTTTCTTGGCGCCTGAAGAAGCCAACATAGGCGTCATAACCTTGAACCGACCTGACTCCTTGAACTCCTTCAACTTCGACCTCATAACCGAGTTCAACAGTCTACTAGACGAAATAGCCAAAGACGAGAAAATACGCGTCGTGGTTATCACGGGCGCTGGAAGAGCCTTCAGCGTAGGCGCTGACCTAAGAGAAGGACAGAAACTCGATTCGGCTGGAGTGAAAGACCTGCTTGAATCCGGCCAACGCCTATTCGACAGAATCGAAAACTTCGACAAGCCCGTCATCGCCGCGCTCAACGGTTTCACCTTAGGCGGCGGCGTTGAACTCGCCATAGCATGCGACCTGCGAATAGCCTCTGAAGAAGCCCGCATCGGCAACCCAGAAGTATCTTTAGGCTTAATTCCAGCTTGGGGCGGGATCGTTAGGCTACCAAAGATTGTAGGCGTGGGCAAAGCAAAGGAACTTATACTTACAGGCGGGCAGATTGACGCCAAAGAAGCTGAACGCATAGGCTTAGTAAACAAGACGGTTCCAGCCGATGAATTGAACTCAACTGTAATGTGGACGGCAGGCACAATTGCCACACGAGCACCAATTGCAGTGAAACATGCCAAGAAGATTCTGAGCAAGGCTATGGAGATGGGCATGGAAGAAGGAAACAAAATGATGCTCGAAGCCTGTATACTCTGCTACCAAACAGAAGACATACAAGAAGGCGTCAAAGCCCTCTTCGAAAAGAGAGCAGCCCAGTTCAAGGGAAAGTAAATAAGACCTAGCTTCTCTTCACTTCTTTTTCACGACAAGGAGATATTCAATATTTGACTGGTAAAATAGGCGTTGTTGGAATCGGACATGCCAAATTCGGCAAAAGAACCGATGTCACAATAAGAGAACTAGCCTACGAAGCGGTCAAACCAGCCTTAGAAGACGCCAAACTAACAACAGTCGAAATCGACGCCTCAGTCGTAGGCATAGCCGCAGACGTCTGGGCAGCCCAAGGCTCACCCGGCGCACTCATCCACGACTACATAGGCATGGGCAACAAACCCACATATCGAGTAGAAGCAGCATGCGCAACGGGAAGCGCAGGCATCCGCACCGCATGGTCACTAATCAAGGCAGGATTAGCGGAAGTGATCCTCGTAACAGGCGCCGAGACAATGACATGGGTGGGCACTCCAGTAGCGACAGAGTGGATGGCACGGGCAGGCGACACGCGCTGGGAATACCCGTTCGGCATCACGTTTCCCGGCTTCTACGCTTTGATGGCGACGCGACACATGCATGAATTCGGCACTACCCGCACGCAAATGTCCATGGTCTCGGTGAAAAGCCACAAATATGGAGCCATGAACCCCTATGCACACCTGCAAAAAGAAGTGTCACTCGAAGAAGCCATAAAATCCGTGCCAGTCTGCCAGCCACTTAACCTCTACGACTGCTGCCTCATCAGCGACGGCGCAGCCGCAGCCATCCTAGCCAACGAAGAAAAAGCCAAGAAGATCACAGATACTCCTGTATGGCTTGAAGGCTTGGGCGCAGGCTCAGACACCATGATGATAGCTGAAAGACCCATCCTAGTCGGATTAACTGCAACACGCACAGCCGCGGAACAAGCCTTCAAAATGGCAGGGGCAACACCAGAGGACATCAAAGTAGCCTGCACACACGACTGTTTCAGCATAGCCGAAATCATGAGCTACGAAGATCTAGGCTTCTGCAAAAAAGGAGAAGGCGGCAAATTCATCGAAGAAGGACAAAGCTACATAGGCGGCAAGACTCCAGTCAACGTAGACGGCGGCTTAAAGTCAAAGGGGCATCCCTTAGGCGCCACAGGCGTATCCATGACAGTCGAGATAACTAGGCAACTCCGCGGCGAAGCAGGAAAACGCCAAGTGCCCAACGCAACAATCGGACTAACACACAACGTAGGCGAAACAGGACAATACTGCATGGTGCACATTTTCAATAGGTGAACATGAAATGAAATTCGGCTACGTATCCTGGCTACCAGAGACCGAATTCATCCAAAAATTCCTCGAAGCCCTAAAACAAGGCAGACTCATGGGCACACGATGCACGAAATGCGGCAGCAAACACCTACCACCACGGCAGCACTGCAAATGCGGCTCAACCGAAACCGAATGGTACGAAGCACCCACAAAAGGAAAACTTTTCACGTACACAATGGTCACGTTTCCACCGGACAGCATGGCAAAATACGCACCCTACATCGTTGCGGTAGCTGAGTTGGAAGACGGCACAAGGCTGCTAGCACAGATTACAGGCGTAACCCCAGCCACGCTCAAGGTTGGCCTACCAATACAAGTCGTGCCACACCAAATCACAGAAGACCGAATCGCCTACAAATTCAAGCCCTTATAGGTACTTTTATAATTCACTTCGAAGCCACAACTACTCATGCCCTACGGATTCAGCTTCGACCTATCCAGAATCAGCAAATCCTTCTTCCGCGAACTCGCCAGAATCTCAAAAGAGAAGGAACTGCACAAACGCCTAGGCAACAGAGCCAGACATTTGGCAGAAAGATTCCACCTGAGCGAAATGACCGGCTTAGACGTACCAGATGCACTGCAACTGGTCGAAGACCTAGTTGACGTGTATGTCCAAAACGCTTCCCAACGAGCACGATTTGAGAAGACGCAGAAAAGAGCACTCTTTCTGCCACACTGCTCAAGAAAATACATGGACAACAGATGCAAAGCCGTCTTCACCGCTGAAATTCCATCCTACGAATGCCAACATTGCTCAGACGACTGCCAAATCAACAAAGCCACAACCATCGGCGAACAGAAAGGCTACGACGTTTATGTCGTGCCAGGCGGCTCATGCATTCCACAAATACTCAAGAAATACCACTACGAAGGCTTGGTAGGCGTAGCATGCGGACAAGAACTCAAACTGGGCGGCGAAGCCCTAAACAAAACAGGCTCAGCCGGACAGGCAATTCCACTCATCAAAAACGGATGCAGCAACACAAACTTCAGCCTGCAAAGCTTGGAAAGAACCTTATAAGTTCATTCAGCTTCTCGGCATTCCATGAATATTTAGCACCAAATAAACAAGGTCGCTATAGAGTTAATTAGCCGTCGATATGGGCAAAAACTGTTTCTTGATAATGCTCCGATGGTGTTAAATAGGAAAATAGGTCTATTTTATTAGGGCTGAAATTCATGAAACTAGAGGAAAGAGTCACAAAACTAGAGAATAAGCTTGAGGAGATTCTTCAGATTCTGCAACCTGAATCAAAAAAGATGGAAGCCATCAAAGTAACTCCTCGAGCCGAAAGGATGCCCGTCAAACTTTATGCACAAACACTTGGCGGACTCTCAAACCCGATAAGGATAGCCATTCTTAACAGATTAACAGCAAACGGCGCATACTACCACGAACTTGAGAGACTAACCGGCATGCCCTCCGCACCCCTCAGTTTTCATCTTAAAACCCTCAAATCCTCTGGCTTAATCTACCAAGACGCCAAACGAGGAAAATACTTAATCAGTGAACTGGGTCGCCGATTACTTGAGCTAATTGGTCACCTAGCCAGTAGTCTATACAGTTATGAAACAGTGGAGTTGGATCGATACTGCTTTTCATGTAGCCAAGCAAAGATGAAGATTGACGTGTTTCCAACACACCTCCAAATCTGGTGCCCAAAATGCGGAGACGACCACGGCTTAAAATGGTCATTCACATTGGCAAACCCGTTTGGTGGAGAGTGGCGACGACACGGCGTCGAAAAACTGATAGACACTGGATGGCAGGAAACCTTCAGACTAATGAAGGAGGCAATCCAATCGAGCAGATGCCTAAACTGCAATGCACAGATTGAGTATGTCTTTCATGAAGACCGAATAGAAGCAAAATGCCCTCTATGCAATCAACACTACTCAGCACGAACAAACGACCTGACCCCAGAGAGACTCTTCCAACTATGGAAGAAACATACAAAGATGCGGCAAAAAACTGAAGGACCCGTGGAAAAAGAGGGGATTCGATGCTGGGAAATCACGGTAACTGATGAAAGAAACAAGATCATAGCCAAGCAGTATGTTAAGGTCGGTAAGGGCGAGGAATTAGCCTGGCTGGAATTCTGATTCTGTATTCAAAGGATTCTGAGATGATTGAATTGAGGAAAAATTCCCTTGATTTTCTCTGCTGCCCCAACTGCCATGGCGATCTAACTCTGAACAATGAAGGGACAAACGTTGACGAGGTAACATCTGGATCTCTTCTGTGCCAAGAGTGCAAAAAGGAATACAAGATAGAACGGGGAATCCCAGATTTCGTGCTGCCAGAATACCTAAACGAAAAAGACAAAAAATGGATGCTCGAATACGACTCAATGGCCCGCAGCTACGATCTCCTAATGACTTTAATCATTCCCACTCTTTCCATAGGACTAGAACCCTTCGAAAGATACAAATGGACGAAAAAGCTTCAAATCAAAAGCGAATCTCACGTTCTCGACGTATCGACTGGAACAGGAAAAAACCTCCCATTAATCAGCAGACAAATCGGCTCAAACGGCAAAATAGCCGCAATGGACATATCAAATGGAATGCTAAACTACGCACAGATGAAAATGAAGAGAAGAAAATGGAAAAACATCGAATTACACAGAGCTAACGCCTCTTACCTCCCATACAAGAACAACACATTCGACGCAGTCATGCACGTAGGCGGCATAAACACGTTTGGACAAAGGAAAAAAGCACTTCACGAAATGACACGAGTAGCAAAGACAAACGCAAAAATCATAATCATAGACGAAGGACTAGCCCCAGAAAAACAGAAAACATTGTTAGGGAAATTCCAACTAAGAACAAACCGCTTATATTTCTGTCAACCGCCAACAAAACTGATCCCACACAACACCAAAAATGTGCAGGTGACATGGAAAAGCGACCCTTTTTGGCCTCACTACATCATGGAACTCCAGAAAACCTAGGCTGGCTTACACTATGGACTGATTCGCTGGCTTAATCACATCAGTAACCTTCAGATTTGAATTTGAAGAGCTTTTATTTGGTGGATATTACTCAGAAACGCAGATGAAACAAGATCGCAAGAAGCGAATCGTCGATGACAGAGACGTCGTCAAGCCCAAATGAAACCCGGAGGTTGATGGCAGTTTTCTCTGCTGCGTCTTTTTTGAACGATTTTGGCTCAGACATGATCTATCCTGTTTGGCCCCAGTTTGTTCTCGGTTTTCTGGGCGTCGACATGGCGATTCTCGGCTTCATCGACGGCTTAGGCGACGCCATCGTCTCACTTTCCCAAGCTGGCTCAGGCTACGCATCAGACAGAATCGGGAATAGAAAACTGTTTGTTTGGTCAGGATACATTATCGGCGGAGTCAGCCGAGTAGGATACGCTCTATTGAGGATAGTCAACGTGTGGCAGTGGGTAATTCCCTTTCGCATCTTGGACAGATCAGGCAAAATGCGCGGCGCACCAAGAGACGCCATAATCGCAGACATATCCACCAACCAAAACAGAGGACGAAACTTCGGACTGCTTAGAGCAATGGACAACCTAGGTGCAACCTTCGGAATCATCACGTGTCTGATTCTGGTTAGCCTTTACGGTCTAAACTTCCTGCCGGCACTGCTCGTAATTGCTTCCGCGCCCTCATTAATCGGCGCCGCACTAGTCTTCTTGTTGACCAAAGATCGGAAAACCAACAAAATCTACAGGGGATTCTCACTTAAAGACCTAAACATCAACCTCAAACTGTTCATGTTTCTGAGTGCTATATTCGCGCTCGGTTCGTTCAGCTACTCCTTCCTCTTGATCTATGTAGGAAGCACAAACGCAGAAAACACGGCTCTCCCAATAATCGAGGTCCAAATCCTTTTCTATCTCACCTTCACCGTGGCAGCGTCACTCACGTCTCTGCCCTTCGGATGGCTAGCAGACAAAGCAGGCAGGAGAACAGTACTGATCCTCTCCTTTATTTTCTGGGGCATGGTCTGCCTCGGCTTCCCATACGCCACGTCACTAGCCGCATTCGCAGCTTTATTCATTCTCTACGGGTTGCACAAAGGCGCAATAGAACCCTCACAAAGAGCACTAGCTTCAGAACTTGCGCCAACTGAATACAGAGCGAGCACTCTGGGGGCGTTTCAAATGATCACAGGCTTGTTCGCACTTCCCGCCTCTCTCATGGCAGGGTTGCTCTGGGTCACTTTTGGAGACTTTGCGCCATTCTATCTCTCTTTGATGCTTACTGCAACAGCAAGCCTTCTGCTCCTCTTCGTCAAAGAAAACAAACGTTCTTGACAATCTTAACTGCGCACCAAACGACCACGGTAAGTGCTTTATACATGCACGTTTAGTAGCGCTTCCTAAAGGGTGAAGTATAATGTTTGAAACCATTTTGAACGAAGTCCCAAACCATAAGACTTTCTACAATATAGACGAACTGAACGCGAACTCTGAAAAACTCGCTAAAGAACACCCGAACAAGGCTAAGATTTTCAATATTGGCAGATCCCGGAAGGGAGAAGACATAAAGGCGCTCAGAATTGGGAAAGGCACAAAGACTGCATTATTGTTCGGTTTTCCTCATCCAAATGAACCCATCGGAAGCATGACACTGGATTACTTGGCTTTGAGGTTAGTTGAAGACACAGCCCTGGACATGCTGGACTTCACTTGGTGCATAGTTAAGTGCGCAGATCCAGATGGGGCAAGACTGAACGAAGGATGGTTCAAAGGACCATTCGCGCCTCTCAACTACGCTTTAAACTACTACCGACCCCCAGGGTACCAGCAGATAGAGTGGACCTTTCCAATCAAATACAAGACACTCAACTGGAACAAACCGATCCCTGAAACAAAAGCCTTGATGAAAATAATGAGAGATGAAAAGCCACGGTTCATGTACAGCCTCCATAACTCCGGCTTCGGCGGAGTCTACTTCTACGTCTCATCTCCGTGCAAACCTTTGTATACGAAGTTTCAAAATCTCGCAAAAGAGGAACAACTCCCCTTGCACCTAGGCGAACCTGAAACACCGTACATGAAAGAACTCTCAAAAGCGATATTCAAAATGCCCACATCGGTCGAGGCGTATGAGTTCTTGAAAAAGCACACCAAGAAGGACCCGGCGAAAATCATTAACTATGGAACAAGCAGCGACGATTACGCCAGAAGAGTTGCTGACAGCTTTACACTTGTCTGCGAAATGCCATACTACTATGACCCCAGAATCGGAGACAGCTCTAAATCAGACGTGCAGAGAAGGGAGGCAGTTCTGCACAGCATCAGGCTTGCAGAGGAACGCTACAATTTCGTCAAAAAGAAGTACTCTGGAGTTAAGAGAAGTGTCAAGGTCCACAAGGAGAAAAAACCCTTCACAGACGCAATTGAAGATTCCTTGAAACGGTTTCCAGACGCTATTGCAGCACAGAAGCATTGGGCTCAAACAGACCAGAAACTGAAACGCAAGGCAACGGTCGCAGAGAAGTTTGACTCGCATGTTATCAGCCTTTTCTACAATCTCTTGTCCTTGGGAATGCTTTACCGATGCGTAAAAGACACCAAGAACGAAAGAACAGAGAGAGAAGTCTTACATCAACTCCAACAATGGAATAAAAAACTCGAGAAACAACTCTCCTACAAAGTAATACCAATAAGAAGCTTAGTAAGAGTCCAACTGGGAAGCGCCCTCGTCACAGCCGAATACATCAGCAAGAAACACTGATCAAACCACACACAAAAACCTTTTTTCATTGACCCAAAAATGAGAAGTGAGGTTCTAGAAAATGAAGCAGAGAATATTGGCTGCTATGCTTACCCTATGTGGTTTAATGATTATCCTTCACCACGTCATCGTTACTGGAAGGCTGTTTGACCTCGGCGATGTTCTTCACCACGAGTTCTTCGAAGGAGTCTTTCTCACAGCTGGGCTAGTGCTTCTGGCAAGCTCATACTTTCGTGGAAAGTGAAGCTTCTAGTCTCTTATTCTAGGAGCTACGATCCCCAAGATTCCGCTAATTAGAATGAGCAGACCTTCAGTGTTTCTACCGTAGAAAACGCCGATCAGCCCAGAGATTATGTTTATCAAGCCTCCAGCAAAATAACGCTCCGTCCAAATCATAACGCTGCCGATTATTGCCATAACTCCTATTCCAGCAAGCACCAACAATTCAGAATCGAGATGTCTACTTCCCTCGACAAGTCGTGATGCGAAGTCGATAAAACCTCGAAGTAAAAGGACTCCGCCTATGATGCCCAGAATCAAAGCTAACAACGCAAAAGCATGTTTGCTCTTCATTTCTTTCACAGCACTTCGTTCAAAACCAGTTGACACTTATGACTTCTGAAGGAGGAATCATGAAATACAATTCAGATTGCGCGTTACAGTGAGGCGAGATCCGAGCGTTGAAACTATGCCATACGTCATATTTAAACGATTCCGTACGTCATGAAGCTAAAACCGACCAACTTCTTGGACTCTCAGACTCCACGCCACAAATATTAGAAAAAGGGTGTTTACGCATGTTTCTGCAGCTTAAGGAGCGATCTCATAGGACTTATCGATCACAGTCTGCACGTTCTTGTGATGCTTCTTCTCATCTTCGACTATGTGGTTGAGCAACAGTTTTATCGCTTCGTCTTTTGTCGTAGCAATGATCTTCTCCACATCCTTCATCATGCTGTCCTCAAGTTTGATGTGTCTCTCAAGTTCCTTCTTCACCACTTGCATGTCCACATAGCTTTCAATTCTTGCATCCCAAAGCCTCTCAGGCTTAGCCTTTTCAAGAACCTTCAAAATCAGTTCACAGATCTGAGCATGCTTAGCCGAGTCAAAGCGCAACTCCGCCAGCAACAGCTTAGCAGCCTCGTTATGCACCTTCTGTTCCAAAGCCTCAACCGTTTTCACCATGCTTTCCTCAGATAGCTTCTCCTTTTTGATCAGATCAGTGACAGAATCTCCTGCTTTCATGATGATTACCTCTTTTTGAACGTTACACAACTGTCACAGTGAATAAAAACTTTGTGAGAGAGAGCGCTTGGTATGCAGCTCAGCCTAGAAGCCTGTGACCTGCAATCGTTTAAGCATTTCTTGTATGCTGGTTATGGGTTTGCCTTCAGAGTCGCTTATGGATTGCTTTGCCGGGGGATTATGCAGGTAGCTGGGGATTCGTTTTGATATTCTTTCTTCGTACGTGGGCACCAGCTCGTTTTGGTAGAATACGCCTATAGGTATCTTGTCGCCCCATTCATGACCCTTGGTCAAGGCTGCAACATACTTTTCGAAGGCTTCATCCGCTTTGCGCACAACTCCGTCATAGCCTGTGTCTTCAAGCTTGTACAGACGCGGTACGGGTTTGCCAGTTTCTGGGCTGATGCGGTCTTCGCCACTGTACCATTCCTTGGTGTTGATGTCATTGTAAGTGGGGCATGGTTGCTGAATGATGACAACAGCTAAACCATGATGCTGAATAGCTTTCTTAATTGTGTCTTTTAGGTGGCGAACGTCATAGGCGTAGCTTCGAGCAATGAAAGTGTAGCCAGCGGCCAAAGCCAATGCAATCGGGTTGACGCCCTCGTTTATGTTTGGTTTGGGAAGCGATTTTGTTCTTAACCCAAGCTTCAGCGTTGGGGACGCTTGCCCCTTTGTCAACCCGTACACTCCGTTGTCGTGAATCAGAACTGTCAAGTCGATGTTCCGTCTGCCCGTGTTGACAAAGTGTCCAGCACCTATGCCCAGACCGTCTCCGTCACCCATGACAGCGATCACTTCCAAGTCTGGCTGAGCCAGTTTAGCTCCAATAGCGAAGGGCAAGGTTCTACCATGCAATGTATGAATGCCGTATGCGTTGACAAAGTGCGGAACCTTAGCATGGCATCCGATCCCTGAAAAGATGGCAACTCTAGACGGCGCTAACTGCATGTCGACCAGAGCCATTTGCACAGCTGAGAGAATGCCAAAGTCTCCGCAGCCTGGACACCAATCCACAAAAACTGGCGTGCGATAGTCTGTGAGTTTAAGTGCCATAAGTTAACACCTGCCTCTTCGGCGCTTTGTCCTGCATAATCAGTTTAAGAGCCTCGTAAACCTCATCGCTGGACATGGGTCTGCCGTTCCACTTGAGGACAAAATAGTCCATGTTGACCCCTGTTTGTTCTGCGATTATGCCAGCTAATTGGGCAGTGTAGTTGCCTTCAACGATGATCTTCCTCTCCGCCTTTCCCAGCACTTCAACCATGTATTCTTTGGGCAATGGATGCGGCATGCGCACCTGCACGAAGCTCATTTTGTATCCTTCTTGCCGCAAGCGCTCCATAGCTTCGAGAACCGCGCCTTTTGGCGAACCCCAACTCACAACAGTGGCAGAAGCGTTGAGGTCTCCGAAGAAGTTGACTCGCTCATGCATAGGAATTTCTTTGTCAGCGGTTTCCATTTTTTTCATGCGTTTTTCGTACATGCGGGTTCTCATCATTGGTTCTTCAGTTATGTGCCCGGTTTCGTCATGTTCGTCGCCTGTGTTCCAGAAGACCATGTTTGGAGTTCCTAGCGGCAATCGGGGAGACACGCCTGACTCTGTAATCTGGTACCTTTTGTACTTCTTTCCTTGGACGTCATTTTCTGTTAGCAGTTGCCCACGCTCTATTTTGATCAAGCTTGGGTCAAAAATTCTGCAGCTTTTGTTGCTGTTAGCCAGAGCCTTGTCGATTAAGTGTATGACTGGTGTTTGATAGC